>ENA-OYYE01000078-OYYE01000078.1-human-gut-metagenome-genome-assembly--contig:-NODE-78-length-63642-cov-7.898438_pt1 | contig 63642 bp, 52 predicted proteins | sample MGYA00243244_ERZ653437 | MGnify/ENA primary metagenome ERZ653437 (study PRJEB26926, sample SAMN06165130) | human gut metagenome | biome: ENVO:00009003; feature: ENVO:2100002; material: ENVO:00002003...
CGGTCTCGTGGGCTCGGAGATGTGTATAAGAGACAGATTGTTCCCTTGCCTCTTGCAAGGTAACGGGCACACAAAATGTACCGGCAATATCCACATTAAACGGTGGATGTAAATTTCCCATATTCACTCATTTTTTAGAAAGTTTTTAGCACAGCGCTTTGCCCTAATCTCACGAATAGCAAAAATGGTAGCGCAATTTCCGGCAAACTGATTTGGGACAAATATAACCAATCCATTTGAGAACTCCCAATTTTATCGCCTGTTTTTAAAGGGAGACTTCAAAACCGATTGACACATAACAGTATACATACTAATCCGGAATGAGAAAGAATGAAAATTAAACAAAAAGCAAAGTTCTCCATTTTAACGAATACAATTATTGATAATCAAAGCATTAACTATTTTTACATAGACAAAAGTTTCCCAAAACTTTCTACTTATCAAAAAGCAGTCTATCTTTGTTCGCACAATTAGCGACTAATATAAAATCTAAAAATACAACGAATATGATACAAACGGTAATCAAGCGTGACGGACGCATCGTCGGCTTCAACGAGGAGAAAATAGTCACCGCTATCCGCAAAGCGATGCTGCACACCGACAAGGGGGAAGACATGCAGTTGATACGCCAAATCACCGACCACATCTCCTTTAAGGGTGACTCGCAGATGACGGTAGAAGCCATCCAGGATTTGGTGGAACTGGAGCTGATGAAAAGCAGCCGCAAGGACGTGGCGCAGAAATACATCGCTTACCGCAACCAGCGCAGCATCGCCCGCAAGGCGAAGACCCGCGACATGTTCCTGGAGATAATCAACATCAAGTCCAACGACATCACCCGTGAAAACGCCAATATGAACGCCGATACTCCGGCGGGCATGATGATGAAATTCGCCAGTGAGACTACCAAACCGTTTGTCGATGATTACCTGCTGAGCGAAGAAGCGCTGGATGCCGTTAGCCACAATTACCTTCATATTCATGATAAAGACTACTATCCCACCAAGAGCCTGACGTGCGTGCAGCATCCGCTGGACCGCATCCTGACGTACGGCTTCTCTGCCGGACACGGAGAGTCGCGACCCGCGAAGCGAATCGAGACCGCCAGCATCCTGGGGTGCATCTCGCTGGAAACCGCCCAAAACGAAATGCACGGCGGACAAGCCATCCCCGCTTTCGACTTCTACCTCGCTCCGTACGTGCGCAACAGTTTTATCGAAGAAATCCAAAACCTGGAAGAACTGTACGGGAAAGATTACTCGCACTTGTACCAACAAGAATTGACAGACTACCTGCAACAGCCTCTCGACGGACTATCCGACGAAGCGCGCATCGTTCAACATGCCGTCAACAAGACCGTAGCCCGTGTGCATCAGGCGATGGAAGCCTTCATTCACAATATGAATACGATACACTCGCGTGGCGGCAACCAAGTGGTTTTCAGTTCCATCAACTACGGAACGGACACCTCCGCAGAAGGGCGCTGCATCATCCGCGAACTGCTGAAAAGTACTTACCGGGGTGTAGGAAACAGCGAGACAGCCATCTTCCCCATCCAGATATGGAAAAAGAAAAGGGGGGTCAGCTACCTGCCCGAAGACCGCAACTACGACCTGTACCAACTGGCCTGCAAAGTAACCGCCCGCCGTTTCTTCCCCAACTTCCTGAACCTGGACGCCACCTTCAACCAAAGCGAAGACTGGAAAGCCGACGACCCGAAGCGCTACGAGCACGAAGTCGCTACAATGGGATGCCGCACCCGGGTATTTGAGAACCGATTCGGACCGAAAACTTCCATCGGCCGGGGCAACCTTTCCTTCTCCACCATCAACATCGTGCGCCTGGCGATAGAGTGCATGGACATAGCGGACAAGGAACAACGCATCGCCCGTTTCTTCGCCAAGCTGGACTCGATGCTCGAAGTCACCGCGCGCCAGTTGCACGAACGGATGGAGTTCCAGAAAACCGCCTTCGCCAAACAATTCCCCCTGCTGATGTCTGTCTTGTGGATAGGAAGCGAGAAACTGAAACCGAACGACTCCATCACCCCGGTCATCAACCAAGGAACACTGGGTATCGGCTTCATCGGCCTGGCGGAATGCCTGGTAGCGCTTATCGGAAAGCATCACGGCGAATCGGAAGAAGCACAGGAATTAGGACTCCGCATCGTGACTTACATGCGCGACCGTGCCAATCAGTTCTCCGACCGCTACCAGCACAATTACAGCGTACTGGCTACTCCCGCCGAAGGCTTGTCCGGCAAATTCACGCGCGTGGACCGCAAGAAATTCGGTGTCTTGCCCGGCATTACAGACCGTGATTATTACACCAATTCCAACCACGTACCCGTGTACTACAAATGCAGCGCCCGCCACAAAGCCGAAGTGGAAGCACCCTATCACGACCTGACGCGCGGAGGACACATCTTCTATGTCGAAATAGACGGGGATGCCACCCACAATCCGGAAGTCATCATGCGCGTGGTAGATATGATGGACCGTTACAACATCGGCTACGGCTCGGTAAACCACAACCGGAACCGCTGTCTGGAATGCGGCTACGAGAATTCCACCCCCAATCTCGAAGTCTGTCCCAAATGCGGCAGCACACATATCGACAAGCTTCAGCGCATCACCGGCTACCTGGTAGGAACCACCGACCGCTGGAACCAGGCGAAATTAGCCGAACTGAATGACCGTACCATCCACCAGTAATGCTATGCTTTCCATTCTCGATATAATAGAGGATACAACGGTGGACGGACCCGGTTTCCGCACCGCCATCTATGCAGCCGGTTGTCCCAACCAGTGTCCCGGCTGCCACAACCCGGACTCGTGGGACATTCACCACGGCCGGTGGATGAGTACCGACGAAATCTTGCGGAAAGTCCTTGCCGATGAATTTGCGGACGTAACCTTCAGCGGCGGCGACCCGATGTATCAGCCGGAAGGCTTCGCCGAACTGGCGCACGCCATCAAGAAGCAGAGCCGGAAAAACATCTGGTGCTACACCGGATATACCTTCGAGAGCCTGCTACGCAACCCGCGGCAAGCCAAACTACTGAAGTACATCGACGTATTGGTGGACGGCAAGTTCAGAAAAGAATTGCATGACGAAGCTCTCTACTTCCGAGGCAGCAGCAACCAGCGCATCATCGACGTGCAGGCATCGCTGAAAGCAAACGAGGCGGTGAGCTATTCTTATAATCCGAGGATATGAAACGGATTTTTTTAGGCACGGAATTACACGGAAAATCACGGATTTTTTTAAACTTATCCGTGTAATTCCGTGTAATCCGAGCCTAAAAAAGTCATACCGCAAGCTTCCATCCCCCCCTTTTTCATTTTTCATTCTTCACTTTTCATTCCCCTCAAACATCCCCCTTACAAGAAGTTAACATATTATCTGCAAAATGTTAACATCTTAAATGTAAGAAGTTAACATCTTGCAGATAATATGTTAACTTCTTGTAGCGCACACAATTTACCAGTTAAAACGTTATGAATATGACAGTTACACATTCGCCATTTCTTCCAATTTCAGATTTTCCGCGTAACTCTTATCCGCATCCAAACCGAAAAAACTGAATATCTCTCGCTTGATGTCGATGTTCCCGGGTGCATTCAGACCGGAACCGTGTTTTACCTGAATGCCATTTATCAAATCTTCGATAATGGGATAATCCTCTATGCCAAAACCGATATCTTCTTTACGGAACGGATTAATTTGTGAGCCATCATACAGATATTTATTAAACTTATCGACGGTTGTTTCCTTGAATATCAGTCCGTATTGCAAATATACCGTATTCGGGTCTTTGGCATTTATACTTTTACCATACGAAATCAAAGGTTCCCATTCTTCCGGCATCACACTCTTATTTCCTATGATCTTGCATTCACCATAATAGAAGATGTTATCCAGTATGGCCTGAACCGGCAAAGTCTTGCACCGCATCAACTCATTTATGTCCGCATACGGGGCATCGGCTATTTTCCGGTATACCATAATATAGAGAGGAGTTCCCATCAGATGAGCCAGCCCATAGTTCTTCCGGGCTTTGAAATCAGCAGATTTACGCCGTTCCACAATATTCAGGACGATACGTCCGAAGCCCCATTTCCGCCGACCTATCTTGAAGGCAAAAAAGTCTCCCTCCCGATACTTCACATGTTGGCGCCGGGCTTGCTGGTACCTATCGATTTCCACCAGGTCCTTATCCGTTGTCTCCTCCATCCATTTGTCCAACCACTGTGACAGAGACAGGTTCTCTGATTTATACTCTTTATAATAAGTGGTTTGGGTAGTATAGTTGGTTATCGATACGCTATCTGCCGAGAATTTAAAACATATCCCGAACGGCTTGAAAGACAAAGTTGCAGTATAATTCATCTTCTTGGGCTTTCCCCGTTTGGTTTTAGGAAGCAGAATGGTTCGGTTCTGTTCCGTATGCTCACACAATTCGGCTTCAGAATAGCTACCATCCTCCTCTACTGTTATTTCTTTGCGGATTATATCACCGTCATAATAATAATATTTTCCCGCGAAGTAGACTAACTCCCATGAATCATCTACCGGTATCAATCCCAGATATTTCCGTTGCTCATTTGTCAATTCCAAAGGTATCATTGTTTTTATCTTTTGTTTATGTTAAGAACTTTTTTAGGAGTTAGAGGAGTTACCGCTTCGCCTAGGAGTTAAAGCTCGATAGTATCGCCTATCACAAGCAGAAGTATTGAGCTTTAACTCCTCCTAACTCCTATAATTCCTTTATCAGGTAAAAAATCTCCTTTAATTCCCCAAATATACCGATTTCTATTTTTATTTCCTACATTTGCAACCGCAAAAGAATCTATAACAAAGGAACACTGAACACCGTGAAAAAAGAACTACCCCGTCACACCACCCTTCGTTTTCGTCGCTGGAGCCGGAAATCCTATGCTGCATTCGCCAGCATCGGCCGCAACGTCACGATAGGTTGCCTGCGGAAAAACGTGGCAGACAGCTCGCTGCGGAAGCAAGACGCGGTTCAGACCCTCCCCTATTACATTCATATCATGACAACTGACGAACTGAAAGCCCAGGTACTGGCCGGCATAGACCTATTGCCCGACCAAGCCGCCTGGCTGGCCAACGTGCCCGACCGTGGAGCGCTGTATGCCGCTGCACACGAGATAACCGTCGCACGCGCGCAGCGCGAATTCGACATGTGTTCCATCATCAACGCCAAGTCGGGCCGATGTCCCGAAAACTGCAAATGGTGCGCACAATCCTCCCACTACCACACCCAGACTGAAACTTACAACTTGTTGCCCGCCGAAGAATGCCTGAAACAGGCACAATACAATGAACGACAAGACGTCAACCGTTTCTCCCTCGTGACCAGCGGGCGCAAACCTTCACCTAAACAAATCGAACAACTCTGCGACACGGTGCGCCACCTGCGCCGCCACTCGTCCATCCGCCTATGCGCCTCACTGGGATTGCTGGACGAAGACGAACTGCGCGCCCTGCACGAAGCCGGCATCACCCGCTATCACTGCAACCTCGAAACTGCCCCCTCTTATTTCCCCCACCTTTGCAGCACGCATACGCAGGAAGACAAACTGCGCACCCTCCAAGCCGCCCGCAACGTCGGGATGGATATATGCAGCGGTGGCATCATCGGCATGGGGGAAACGATGGAACAGCGCATCGAATTCGCTTTCACCTTGAAAAAGCTCGGAGCACAATCCATTCCCATCAACCTGCTCAGCCCCATCCCGGGCACACCGCTCGAAGGCCAGCCGCCGCTGACAGAAGAAGAAGTGCTGACCACCATCGCCCTGTTCCGCTTCATCAACCCCACCGCCTATCTCCGCTTTGCGGGAGGACGCTCGCAACTCAGCCGGGAGGCGGTAAAGAAAGCGCTCTACATCGGCATCAACTCCGCCATCGTAGGGGACTTGCTGACCACGCTCGGTTCCAAGGTTTCGGAAGACAAGAAGCTGATTGAAGAAGCGGGTTACCGGTTCAGCAGTTCGCAATTCGACCGGGAACACCTGTGGCATCCGTACACCTCGACCACCGACCCGCTACCTGTATATAAGGTGAAACGCGCCGAAGGAGCGACCATTACGCTGGATGACCCGCAGACACCCGGTGGAGAACAGACACTCATCGAAGGGATGTCCTCGTGGTGGTGTGCCGTGCACGGTTACAATCATCCGGCGCTGAACGAAGCCGCCCGCGAACAACTCGAAAAGATGTCCCACGTCATGTTCGGCGGACTGACGCACGACCCGGCCATCGAATTGGGAAAACTGCTGCTGCCCTTAGTGCCCCCCTCCATGCAGAAGATATTCTATGCCGACTCCGGTTCGGTAGCGGTGGAAGTCGCCTTGAAGATGGCAGTGCAGTATTGGGCGGCAAAGAGCCAGTCGGCACCGTCACAAAGCCCTCTGAAACAAAAGACCAACTTCGTAACCATACGTAGCGGATATCACGGAGATACGTGGAACGCGATGTCCGTCTGCGACCCTGTAACGGGGATGCACTCGCTGTTCGGCACGGCGCTTCCCGTGCGCTATTTCGTGCCGCAGCCCCGTTCCCGTTTCGACGGGGATTGGAATCCCGATGATATCCTGCCCCTGAAAGAAACCGTGGAACAACATGCCGGCGAACTGGCCGCCCTGATAGTAGAACCCGTGGTGCAAGGTGCGGGCGGCATGTGGTTCTACCATCCTCAATACCTGCGCGAAGCTGCCCGGATATGCCGCGAACACAATCTGCTGCTCATCTTCGACGAGATAGCGACAGGCTTCGGACGCACCGGACGACTGTTTGCCTGGGAACATGCCGGCATCGAACCGGACATCATGTGCATCGGCAAAGCGCTCACCGGAGGCTACATGACCCTCTCCGCCGTACTGGCGACGAACGAAGTGGCAGACGCCATCTCCAACCACGCCCCGGGAGCTTTCATGCACGGACCGACCTTCATGGGCAATCCTTTGGCATGTGCCGTCGCCTGCGCCTCCGTGCGGCTGCTCACCTCTCCGGAATATGACTGGAAGGGCAAGGTATCGCGCATCGAAGTCCAACTACAGAAAGAGCTGGAACCCGCCCGCTCCCTGTCCCGTGTGGCGGACGTGCGGGTATTGGGCGCTATCGGCGTCATCGAAACCACCGAACCGGTGGACATGGCCTGGATGCAACGCCGCTTCGTGGAAGAAGGCATTTGGGTGCGCCCCTTCGGAAAACTGGTGTACCTGATGCCGCCGTTCATCATCGCTCCGGAGCAACTGACCAAACTGACAAGCGGACTGATTCAAATTATCAGAGAATGGAACGGATGAACACCCTGCTGAACATGCAGCAAGAGCTGCAACTGCTGGAAGAACACGGCAACCTGCGCCGCCTTCCCTCGCTGATACACGACGGGCGCGATGTCATCGCAGGAGGCAAACGAATGCTGAACCTCTCCTCCAACGACTACCTCGGACTGGCTGCCGACCGGAAGCTGAGGGAAGAGTTTCTCGGTACGCTCACTCCCGATTCGTTCCTGCCCACGTCGTCTTCTTCCCGACTGCTGACGGGCAACTTCTCCGTTTACGAAGAACTGGAGAGCGAACTCGCGCGGATGTTCGGCACGGAAGCCGCCCTGGTATTCAACAGCGGCTACCATGCCAACACAGGCATCCTACCCGCCGTATGCGATGCCCGGACGCTGATACTTGCGGACAAATTAGTGCACGCCAGCCTGATAGACGGCATCCGCCTGTCCGGCGCCCGGTGCATCCGCTACCGCCACAACGACCTGGAGCAACTGGAACGGTTGTTGCAGAAGCACCGTCCGGACTTCCGGCAAATCATCATCGCAACCGAAAGCATTTTCAGTATGGATGGCGACCGGGCGGACTTGCCCGCTTTAGTACGGCTGAAACACGCATACGGCCCTGTCCTCCTGTATGTGGACGAGGCTCATGCCTTCGGAGTATGCGGCAGCCGCGGACTGGGATGCGCCGAAGAAGAGGGATGCATCCGGGACATCGACTTCCTAGTAGGTACTTTCGGCAAGGCGGCAGCATCCGCAGGGGCTTACTTGGTATGCAGCCGGGTGATACGCGAATACCTTGTCAACCGGATGCGCACCCTTATCTTCACCACCGCACTGCCGCCCGTCAATATCGCCTGGACGCTGTTCGTAGTACGCCGACTGGCGGAGATGAGCGAGCGGCGCCGGCATCTTTCGCACATCAGTCGCCTGCTGCGCGAGGCATTGACGTCCAGGGGATACACTTGCCCCAGCACCAGCCACATCGTGCCGATGATTATCGGAACCAGCGCCGACACGCTGCTGAAGGCGGAAGCGCTGCAACGGCACGGGTTCTACGCCCTGCCCGTACGCCCGCCCACGGTTCCCGAGGGTACGTCGCGCATCCGCTTCTCGCTGACGGCGGAAATAAGAAAAGAAGAAATAGAAGAACTGAATAACAACTTATAACTGAATACTAACTTAATAATCAAAAAAACAATGAAACAAGTTTATATCATACACGAGAATCATCCTAAGTTGCTCCTGTTGTTTGCCGGTTGGGCAGCAGATGAAACGCTGTTCAAGCAATACCGCCCCAAAGGCATGGACTACATGATTTGCTACGACTATCGCACACTCGATTTCGACATGTCTGTCTTCAATCACTACCGGCATGTGAACGTGGTAGCCTGGTCTATGGGAGTATGGGCAGGTTCCCTCATACTCAGCGACGCACCCAAAAACAAGATACTCGGCATAGCTTTCAACGGAAGCACATTCCCTATCGACGACTTGGAAGGTATCCCCGTGAAAACCTACCAAGCCACTCTCGACGGGCTCACTCCCGCCTCGCTCCAGAAGTTCATGCGCCGCATGTGCAAAGACAGCGACGCCTACAAAGCATTCATGGAAATAACTCCCCGGCGGAACTTCGATGAAATAAAAGAAGAGCTACGGCTTATCAAAGAACAATACATCGAAATGCGTGGCAATACGGAAGAAGACGACGACGAAACCCTCGATGAAAAGATCGATGAATTCTTCAGTAAGGACAGATACCAATACGACTATGCCTTTATCGGCAACAACGACCGGATATTTCCTCCCAAAAGCCAGAAAATCAATCATGAAATAGAGAAGCACATTATCGTAACAGACAGTTCACACTACGATGAACCCATGTTCCGTTTTCTGCTGCAAGATATGTGGGAAATGCCTATTGACGATTTTCAATGCTACCTTCAAGATATAAGTGTTGAATGAAACAACAGGAATAATGACTTGCAACACCGTTCAATCCATTGACAAAGCCCTTGTAGCGAGGCGCTTTGCCAATGCACGAAACACATACGGCCGCGAAGCCCGCGTGCAGCAACAGGTGGCGGAAAAGATGTTACACCTGATAATGGAATATGCCTGCCCGCCTGCTGCCTCACCCAGCACCCGCGGCAACGCGTCCCCTTTCCGCCATATCGTAGAATTCGGGTGCGGAACGGGCTATTATTCCCGTTTACTGCTACACACGTTGCAACCGGAAACACTGTTGCTCAACGACCTGTGTACCGAAATGGAAGAATGCCTAAAGGACATTTGCCACCCGGACAACAAAGGACACGTCAGCTTCCTGCCCTGCGATGCTGAAACCCTCGATTTTCCGCAAGGAACAGATCTGATAACGTCCTGCTCCACCCTGCAATGGTTTGCCGATACGAAGCATTTCTTCGCCCGTTGCCACCGCTTCCTGTCGGACGACGGTATTCTTGCATTCAGCACCTTCGGCAAGAAGAATATGCAAGAGATACATACTCTGACCGGACGCGGACTGGAATACCTGTCCCTGGAACAACTCAAAGCCCTGCTTTCTCCGCATTTCCAGCTGCTTTATACCGCAGAAGAGATTGTCTCTTTGCCTTTCAGTACTCCGCTCGAAGTGTTGAGACACCTCAAGCAGACCGGAGTTACAGGCACAGAAAAGAGAGTCTGGACCCGCGGGCGTCTGCAAAGTTTCTGCAACGAATATATCCGATTGTGCGGCAATGCCGACCACAGTGTTTCTCTGACCTATCATCCGATTTATATCATAACCAAGAAAAAAGCATAAAGAACCATGAAGCCTACTATCTATTTCGTCAGCGGCATCGACACCGACGCCGGAAAAAGTTATTGCACCGCCTGGCTGGCACGCGAAATGTCACGCGAAGGGCAGCGAGTTATCACCCAGAAGTTCATCCAGACCGGCAATACGGGTCATTCCGAAGACATCGACCTGCACCGCCGCCTCATGGGCACAGGCTACCTGCCCGAGGACCGCGAAGGTCTGACCATGCCCGAAATCTTCTCCTATTCCTGCTCGCCCCACCTTGCCGCCCGCATCGACAACCGTCCCATCGACTTCGACAAGATAGAGCGCGCCACGCTGGAGCTTGCCCGCCGATACGACACCGTGCTGGTGGAAGGAGCGGGAGGCCTGATGGTGCCCCTGACCGAAACATACCTTACCATCGACTACATTGCCGAGAAAGATTATCCGCTCATCTTCGTCACTTCGGGCAAGCTGGGCAGCATCAACCACACGTTGCTGAGCTTCGAAGCCATCCGCAACCGGGGGATTAGGCTGGACACCGTGCTGTACAACCTCTATCCCACAACGGAAGACACTACGATTCTGGACGATACCATGCAGTACATCCGGCATTATCTGGACAAACACTTCCCCGAAGCAAAATTCATGGTGGTGCCACAGATAGACCCCGGCAAGCCCTGACAGGCACGCTACGAAAAAGAAAAAGCAGAGACACCGCCTCACCGTGAGAAAAATTCCTTAAATTTGCATCATCAAACGTTCAACAACGCATGGAAACATTCACATTCGATACAACAGAAAAGGTCCTGCTCGCGGTGACAGGCGCGCTCTTTATCATTCAGGTGATCTACTATTTCGGCCTGTACAACCGCATCCATTTGCATAGCCGTGCGGCAGCCCGGGGCAACGTACATTATGCACAGGGATTCCCTCCGATATCGGTCATCATTTGTGCCCGCGAAGAATCGGAAAACCTGCGCCGCAACCTCACCGCCGTACTGGAACAGGACTATCCCCAGTTTGAAGTTATCGTCATCAACGACGGCGATACGGACGAGAGCGAAGACCACCTGACGCTGCTCGAAAACAAATATCCGCACCTCTACCACAGTTTTGTCCCCGATTCTTCGCGCTACATCAGCCGGAAGAAACTGGCGGTGACGCTGGGCATCAAGGCGAGCAAGTACGACTGGCTGGTCTTCACCGAGGCCAATTGCCTGCCGCAAAGCAAGCAGTGGCTGAAACTGCTGGCGCGCAACTTCACCTCGCGCACGCAGGTCGTGCTGGGTTACAGCGGCTACGAGCGGGGTAAAGGCTGGCTGCACAAGCGTGTGGCGTTCGACAATCTTTTTAATTCGATGCGCTACCTCGGCTTTGCCCTGGCGGGAAGCCCGTATATGGGTATCGGTCGCAACCTTGCTTACCGGAAAGAGTTGTTTTACAATCACAAAGGATTCTCCGCCCACCTCAATCTGCAACGGGGAGACGATGATTTGTTCATCAACCACGTGGCGACGGCAGACAATACGCGGGTGGAGACGGACGCCGATTCCATCGTTCGCATACAGCCCGTGCGCCGCACCAAAGACTGGCGGGAGGAGAAAATAGGGTATGCGTCCACTGCCCGCCTGTATCACGGCGTGCAGCGCTGGCTCTGCGGATTCGAGACTTTCACGCGGCTTGCATTCCATGCCGGATGGTTGGCATTGCTGGGCATCGCACTCTTCCATTTCCATTGGTTGGCGGCAGGCATCGCGCTTTTTGCAGGGGTACTGCGGTTTGTGATTCAGATGGTGATTATCAATAAGACGGCAAAAGATTTGGATGATAAACGCCGGTATTACTGGTCGCTACCTATCTTCGATATACTGCAACCGATTCAGTCGCTGCGCTGGAAACTTTACTGCCTGTTCCGCAAGAAAAGCGGGTTCTTGCGGAGATAGAAAAGCCGTCATTACAGAAGCAAGTACCTGTCGTCTCAGAAGCAGGCCTCTGTCGTCACAAAGGCAAGTGTCTGTCATCTCAGGAGCAAGCCTCCGTCAGCCCGGGGAAAAGTATCCGTAACCACAGGGATTATCGTCCGTAACCGCAGGGGTAACGCTCGTTACATCGAGGTGTAAAGGTCGTTACATGCAGGTGTAAAGCCCGTTACATGCAGGGGTAAAAGCCGTTACATGCAGGGGTAACGGCCGTTACATCGAGAGGTAAAAGGAATGTAAATGTAATGTTCCGATAATAAGGGCGTTAGCTTATTCGTAGCGCATGGAGCTTGCGGGATGGATTCTCGTAATGAGGTAAGAGGGGCCCAGCAGCATAAAGACCGAAGCCAGCAGGGTGCCGGCATTCAGCAACAGGAAAATCCAGATATTGAAAGATACGGGAACCGTATCCATATAGTAGGTTTCGGCATCGAGACGGAAAAGTCCGAACCACTTCTGCACGGCATAAAACGCAAGGCCGATAACGTTTCCCCACAACATCCCTTTCCCGATGAGGAAGACGGCAAACCAAAGGAAAAGCTTGCGAATCGTAAAGTTATCCGCCCCCAACGACTTCAAGATGCCAATCATCGACGTCCGCTCGATGATGATAATCAGCAAGCCCGAAACCATCGTGAAACCTGCCACACCCAGCATCAGAATCAGTATCACCCAGATATTCACATCCAGTATTCCGAGCCAGGCAAAAATCTGCGGGTTCAGTTCCTCCACGTTGCGCACCACGTATTCCGCCCCGTAGCGGTCGCGATAGCCGTCGATGGCGTCGCCTATGTCATAGGTCACTGCTTCCAGTTTGTCGTAATCTTGAAGCTCCAGTTCCATGCCGCTCACTTGGTCGGGCTGCCAGTTGTTCAGGCGGTTCACCATCGCAAGGTCGGTCAGGAGGAAAAGGTTGTCGAACTCCGAGAAGTTAGTCCGGTAAATACCGACCACCTTCAGGCGGCGGGCGCGCACATCGTCCTGTATATAATAGGTGTCAATCTTGTCGCCCAGTTTCAGATTCATCTTGTCGGCTATCGCCCTCGAAATCACGACCCGGTTGGAAGAGGCGGAATCGCTGAACTGCGGGAACTCCCCCTCCAGCAGATGACGGCGGAAGAAGGAAGTGTCGTATTCAGGACCGATGCCTTTCAGCACCATTCCCTGGAAAGCGCCGGAGGTCTTTATCATGCCCGGCTTGGTGGAGTAGCGCTGCACATGCTTCACCTCCGGATAGTCCGAAAGCAAGGCAAGCAAACTGTCTGTGGCAGCCACCGGCCGCGTCTCGAAAGAACGGGCGGCGTCCGCATGGCTGATTTGGATGTGCGAGCCGAAACCAACGATTTTGTCGCGCACCTCGCTCTTGAAGCCGATAATCACCGATACGGCAACAATCATCACCGCCAGTCCAATGGCGACGCCAATGGTGGCAATGAGCACGGCAGGACGGGAAACTTGCTTTCCGGCATCGCTGTCGCGATAGATGCGGCGGGCGAGAAACAGCGACAGGCTCATCGTTCGCTTATTCGGTTCTTCCCGGATAGGCCTCCAATGCCTTGGAGAGCACGAAGAGCGCGCGGGTCAAATCTTCCTTCTTCAGGACGTAGGCGATGCGCACTTCGTTGCGTCCCGAGCCCGGCGTGGTATAGAAACCGGAAGCGGGAGCCATGAAGACCGTCTCGCCTTCGTACTCGAACTCGGAAAGGCACCAGGCGCAGAACTTGTCCGAATCGTCCACGGGCAGTTTGGCTACAGTATAGAAAGCGCCCATCGGGATGGGAGAATAGACGCCGGGGATACGGTTCAACCCGTCTATCAGGCACTTACGGCGCTCCACGTATTCGTCATACGTATCGCGCAGGTAATCTTCGCCGGCATCCAGAGAGGCTTCGGCGGCAATCTGCCCTATCAACGGGGGGCTCAGGCGAGCTTGGCAGAACTTCATCACGGCGTCGCGTATCTCCTTGTTCTTCGTTATCAGCGCGCCGATGCGGATGCCGCATTCGGAGTAGCGCTTGGACACGGAGTCGATGAGGACGACGTTCTGCTCGATTCCTTCCAGGTGGCAGGCGGAGATGTAGGGCGAACCGGTGTAGATGAACTCGCGGTACACTTCGTCGGAGAAGAGGAAAAGGTCGTACTTCTTCACCAGGTCGCGTATCTGGTTCATCTCGCGGCGGGTGTAGAGATAGCCCGTCGGGTTGTTGGGGTTGCATATCAGGATGGCGCGGGTGCGCTCGTTGATAAGTTCTTCAAACTTCTCGACCTTGGGCAGCGAAAACCCTTCTTCGATGGTGGTGGCGATGGTGCGGATTTTCGCTCCGGCGGAGATGGCAAACGCCATGTAGTTGGCATAAGCCGGTTCAGGCACGATGATTTCATCGCCCGGATTGAGGCACGCCATGAACGAAAACAGCACGGCTTCGGAACCGCCGGAGGTGATGATGATATCGTCGGCAGTCAGCTTGATGTTGAACTTGTCGTAATATCCCACCAACTTTTCGCGATAGCTGCGGTAGCCGGCACTGGGACTGTATTCCAATACTTTACGGTCGATGTTGCGTATCGCGTCAATCGCGACTTGCGGTGTGGGCAGGTCGGGCTGTCCGATGTTGAGGTGGAATACGTGTACTCCCCGCTGCTTGGCCGCGTCGGCCAGGGGAGCCAGCTTTCTGATGGGCGATGCGGGCATTTCCGTTCCGCGAATAGATATTGTAGGCATGTGGTCTTATTTATTTATAATTCCGAGACATATTGTAAATCAAGTCGCAAATGTAGTGATTTATTTGATACGAAAGAGAAGCATAGACATAAAAACTTTAAAAACCTTATCTATATTAAAAACACTATGCTATTTGAAAAGAAAGCCTTACCTTTGAAATAATAAACAAATGAACAACTAAAGGCGTTTTACCATAAACCAATAAAAACTACATTTAATGCCATGGTCATAAACCTAATAACCTTTGCTTCCTTATTACATAAGCAAGCATCTGTTCGCAGTTCCCATGAAGTGATATTGACGGAATTGGAAAAATATTTCACGGTCAACATCATCGACAATTCCCAGATAAATGAACTTTCCCCCGATGATTTCAGTATTCTTTTTATAGCTACCGGCGGTGTGGAGCGGCTGGTCATCCAGCACTTCGAGAGCCTGCCCCGCCCTGCCATCCTGTTGGCGGACGGGATGCAGAACTCACTTGCCGCCGCACTGGAAATATCTTCCTGGCTGCGCGGGCGGGGATTGAAAAGCGAGATACTGCATGGCGAGCTGTCCGAAATCATCCGGCGGATACTGGTTCTGCACAGCAACTTCATGGCGCAACGCAGTCTTTTCGGCGCGCGCATCGGTGTGGTGGGCACGCCGTCCAGTTGGCTCATCGCCAGCAATGTGGACTACCTGCTTGCCAAGAGGCGCTGGGGAGTGGAATATACAGACATTCCGCTGGAACGGGTTTATGATTACTACGCCCAGGTGACGGACGACCAGGTGGGCGAAGCCTGCGCCGCACTCGCCGGAAAGGCGCTCGCCTGCCGCGAGGCAACTCCGGAAGACATGATTAAGGCGATGCGCCTGTATCGCGCCCTGCGGCGAATCGTGGACGAGGAGAAACTGAGCGCGCTGACGCTGAGTTGCTTCCGCCTTATCGAGCAGACGGGAACGACGGGCTGCCTGGCACTGGCGCTGCTGAACGACGAGGGCATCATTGCCGGATGTGAAGGGGATTTGCAGTCGGTATTCACCATGCTTGCCTCGAAAGTGCTGACGGGCAAGTCCAATTTCATGGCAAACCCGTCGATGATTAACGCGCGTACCAACGAAATCATCCTGGCGCACTGCACCATCGGCTTCGCGCAGACCGAGCAGTTCATCATCCGCAATCACTTCGAGACGGAGAGCGGCATCGGCATACAGGGTATCTTGCCGGGCGGCGATGTGACCATCGTAAAATGCGGCGGGGAATGCCTGGACGAATATTTCCTCTCTACCGGCACGCTGACGGAGAACACCAATTACATCAACATGTGCCGCACGCAGGTGCGCATCAGGCTGAACACGCCTGCCGAATATTTCCTGAAGACTCCGCTGGGTAATCACCACATCCTGCTGCATGGCAACTACGAACAGATGCTGGACGAATTCCTGCAATCCAACGGGTGTAAGCGGGTAGAATAAGAGTGAAAGCTCATGCTCTGCTTACAATACGATAAATTTTAGGCACGGAATTACACGGATTTTCACGGATTTCTTTAAAACTTATCCGTGTTTTTCCGTGTAATTCCGTGCCTGAAAGAAACCGGTTCAAGAGTTTTCGGACAAACTGGGGGAGCGAGACAGGTTCTATAGTATTTCCTCACACCTCACCATATCCCAACCCCGAAACTGCAACAGCACCCGATGCAGCGTGGTCCCGTCTGCCAGCTTCCGGGCTATTTTATCTTCGCTGTATTGCAGCAGTTGGCGCCGTCCTTCTTCCGCCTGAGCTTCCAGTTCGGCATCGGTGGCGGTGCGGGGGGCGTATTTCAGTTCCAGGATATAGCTGTGCTCGATGTCCGGGTAGCGTTTTTTGTCCGGCAAGAGGAAGAAGTCGCAATAGCCGTAGTTCATTTCCAGTTCAGGCTCTACCAGATAATAAGAGGCTAACGCCAGATAGGCTTTCAGGAAGCCTTGAAGGTTTCTTTCGCCTTCCATGCCGTCACGCACGGAGGAGTTTTCACGATAGGCGCGGGCTATGGATTCAAAGAAGGGTTGCCACAGGCCGTCGTAAGCAAGGTCTGTCAGCATCACTTTCAGGCAATGCAAGTCAATGCTGCTTTGCCTTTGGTAATAATCACGCAGGAAGCCGAAATATTGCTCGCGGACGCAATGGTTGGGAATGCACATTTTAATCATATCGCCGTGAGTGCCGCACATGGTAAGCAGCCCGTAATAATAAAGCAGGCTGCGGAAGTTATCCATGTCCGCCACTTTTTCTGCCGGGAATGAAGTATGCAAGCCTACCAATATCTCCCCTTTGGCCGCAATCTCTTCGATGGTGCTCATCCGGCTTCCTTCACGGCTGCTGTCATGGTCGATGCGGGCCAGCATCTTCAACTTGCTGTAATCCGTACGGATGTTTTTGTCGACCATTTCTTCCGGGGAACGATGTTTCCGGATTTGATTATTTAAATAGTAGAGCGTCATATCGCAGTTGAATACCCGGTCGTCATTCAAGCTCATCCTTGCAAAACAATAGTTATCATACCAAGGCTTCATCTCCGTTATCATCTCCTCTACATCACCTCTCAGCATATCGTTCTCCTGATAATAGCGGAACATTTCGCGTACTTCCGATTCACTGAATCCCATCATCGCGTTGAATGTTTCATCCGTCGAGATATTCCAGTCGATATTATATCCGCTCGACAAATCATCCAAAGTAACCGGGCTGACTCCCATCAAGAAAATACGGTCGAACATCCCCTTGAATTGCTTGAAGTACTCGCGATAGAAACCGCTGGCATGAGTCAAGTCATGGAACATTTGCTGGCCGTGTTCGCTTAAGATGACGTTGGTGAAGTTATCATATTCATCTATGATTAAGAAAAGAGGGTATTTCAGCCTTTTAGCGGTAGCTTCGAGCCAATGCAATTTGTCGGCTGCACTGTCATTTTTCAACTGTTCTTCCATTCCTTCCCCCTGATAAAAACGGGCATAATAGCGAAAGAAATCAGCCAACCGCAAGTTGCAGTAAGAATTGAAGTTTTCTTCCAGTGAGCCACGTCCCAGATTGGCTTTCGAGAAATCAAAATAAAGCACTTGAAAGCCGTTGCGAAGCTCAGTCGGGTGACTGCCTATCCATAAATCGCCGAAATAGTGGTCGAAATCATCTTTTTGCAAGCAGTCATAGTAAGTGCGCATCATGCTCAGGAACAGGCTTTTCCCGAAACGTCTCGGGCGAATCAGGAAAAGATAACTGGGCATCTTTTCGATAAGCGGCAGATACATGGTCTTGTCCACAAGATAATAATTCTCGTCCCGCATCCGGTTGAAGTCGGATATTCCATAAGGGATTCCTTTTATAGGGTTCATACTGACTGTTTTTTAATTTATATAGGCAAAGTTAGTCTATTCCACGGAATAAACAGATATTCCCGCCGCTTTTCTCTGCCGACTTCCTTAAAATTTCCGATGACAAATCCGTGGAAACGAGCTGTCCTGCCGTTTTTAACCTTTCACTTTACCGGTTACTGTTGCAAATCCGCCGGAACGGGGGAGAGTGTCTGAAAACTTACGACCCGCTTGCTTTGTGATAAATTTCAGGCACGAGGAGAATGAATAATGAAAAGTGGGGGATTGAACACGGAGGCGCGGAATTACACGGAAAATCACGGATTTCTTTAAAACTTATCCGTGTTTTTCCGTGTAATTCCGTGCCTAAAATAAATCATTGCTCCAAGTCCGGAATGCGCACCTCAAAGCGCGTCCCCTCTCCCAAGCGGGAAGTTACGGAAATGGTTCCGTTCAGTCGCTCCACGATGGTCTGGCAGATGCTCAATCCCAATCCGGCGCCTTGCGTAAAGCTGTCCGCCTTGTAGAAGCGTTCGAAGATGTGCTTCTGGTCTTCGTCGGAGATACCGCTACCCGTGTCCTGCACGAAGACGGTGGTATATCCTGCTTCCGAAACCCGGTAGCCGAAGGTAATGTTTCCCTGCGAGGTAAACTTCTTGGCATTATTAATCAGGTTGTTCACTACCTGCTTCAACCGCACGGAGTCGGTGATAAGCGATTTTCCGGAGCCTTCGGGGAAGTCCGTAAGCAGTTCCACGCCCTGAGGCATACTCAGCCGCTGCGAGTCGTAGACCTGCTGCATGATAAACGTAAGGTTGTATTCCGAGAACTGGAAGTCCATCGTGCCCGATTCGATGCGCGACAGGTCCAGAATGTCATTAATCAGCGCCAGCAGCAGGGTGCAGTTGATATTAATCGTTTCTACAAACTGACGTATTTCCTCGTTGGTAAACGCATCCAGGTCTTTCAGCAAATCGGAAAAGCCGACAATGGCATTCAGCGGCGTGCGAATCTCGTGGCTCATGTTGGCAAGGAAAGCCGACTTCAACTTGTCCGCCTGCAAGGCGCGGTCGCGCGCAGCTATCAGTTCTTCTTCCGTATCTTTATAGCGTTGGATGCTCTGACATACGCCCAGTACCATGTAGGGGGCATCGGAAGTCATGCCGTCGTAGGCCGTACTGCGGAACTCCCACCATTCGTACACGCCCGCTGCATTCTGGATGCGGAAGTTCATACGCGAATTTAGTTCGTGCCCAGCCAGGATGGAGTCGAAATGCTTGCGGGTGCGGTCCAGGTCTTCGGGATGGATGATTTCGTCCAGTTCTCCCCGGGTGACATAGTCCATCGTTTCCGGACGGTTGAAACGCCTTAGCAGTCCGGCGGGGAAATTGAAACTGTTCAGGCGCATGTTGAACTGCCACGGGTAGATGGAACTCTCGTCCACCGCCATGTTGAAGAAGCGCTTCTGCATCTCCTCTTCGGAGATGTTGCGGCAGACAATCGCCATACCCGTCAGTTTATCCTTGGCAAAAATAGGGACGACTTCGCCCGATACCGGGAAATAAGTGCCTTTCACGTTTTCCTGCATGAATGTTTTTTCGGGAATGGACATCGCTTTCCGGTCGGTACGCACCTTCTTCAACAGGTCGTGCAGGATTTTTTCGCCATTCCTGTACAATTGGAAAATGCTGCCTGCCATCTGCCCTTCATACAAACGGGCCGTATGCGTTTCAGGCAGGAATCCCAGCATGGTAATCAAAGCATGGTTGACGAAATGGATGCGCAAATCGGTATCGTAGGTTATCAGTCCGTCGCGAATGGAGCAGAAGATATTATCGAACTCGTCACGCTGCTCCACCAGGCGTTGTTGCACCAGCAGACGGGTCTGCGCCCGCATCCGCTTGCGCGACTCCCTGCGGTTGATGCGGTAGAGTCCTATCACCAGCAAGACCAGCGCGCCCACCACGACTGAATAGAAAAGGATGAACCAACCCCGGTAGCGGTCTATCAAGGGGATATTCAGTATCATGCCCTGATTCTCCACCACTTTCGTGTCTACCCCGAAAAACAGCAATTGCTTATAGTCGTAGAGCAGCTTTCCCTTCAGGTTCACGATGCCGAACGAGGAAGGCTCGGCTCCTTTCAGGATTTGCGCCGCACGTTTTCCGGCTGCCACCATGCCGTCTACCGGGTCTACGTCGCAGACGCTGAACACACCGTTGGTCAATGCCAAGTTCTGGGAGGCGAATACGGGGGCTTTGGAGTTCTTGCCGATAAAAGAAAGGAAAGGCGTCCACTTGGGGACAATGACGATACGGTTGTACGCGTTATAATCATAGCAGATAGAGGCAATGACTGAATTGGGGGCTTGCGCCTGAACATTCAGTTGTGTCCGGTTGTATTCGGGATGGCGCTTCTGGAATCGCTCCCAATCTTCTTCCCACTTCCGGATGCCTACGCGGCTCAGGAAACTGCTGTCGGACAGGCAAACGACCTCGGTACGCGTGGGGAATACCCGGTGAGCTTCTTCCAGCAGGACTTCAAAATCGGGTTCCACCGTATAGCCGCTTACATTGGGCATCCTCTCTATCAAAGCCTTATCGGGATATTTAATGCCGGAAACCACTACGGGCAGTTGGTAGGGCAAGGAGTCGCCGCAATGCGTCAGAGTGAAAAACGCCTCGTCCCCCGCGGTGACTATCATATCCATCCCTCCTTGGCGGGCACGCTCGCAGATGCGTCGCATAATCACACATTCCGAAGGGAAAGACCAGTAGTCGGCATTCAGGTATTCGGTTACTATATTTGCTTTTACTCCACCTTTCTCCAATCCGGTTTGCAATCCCTCTATCAGTTGCAGGTGCCAGGGGGTGCGGTTTGTATAAGATTGAATAAATAGTATGTCGTATGTTTTTTCCGCAGCCGAAAGCACTCCTGATGTCAGACACAGAAGCACAAACGACCCTATCAAGAAAAGATGTTTTCTCATATTATTATTTTGGACTGTCCGCGAAACTTTTCCTAAATCCTCGCAAATATACAAGTTATATTGAGAAAACTTACCAACTTTTACAAAAAAATGGTTTATTCGTCGTGCAGCGCCTCGGCGGGACGAACCTTCATCGCGCCCCGGGCAGGATACCAGATGCCGGCGACAATCATCAGCGACATCAGTAGCCAGGTGAATGCAAGGCCGGACAGCAGGCGCAGGGAGTCGAAAGGCAGCTTGTCGACATCAACCAATTCGGCAAGGCCGATATTGAATGCTACGACGGCGGCGGGAAGGGCAGCCAGGGTGAGCAGCAAGATACCTTCGGCCATGAGGCGGAGAAAGACGTGCCGGCGGGAGCTTCCCATCGCCATGCGCAACGCCACTTCCTGACGGCGCTGCTGGGTGCGGAACCAGAATGTGCCAACAACACCCAGGAAGATATTCAGCAGCAGGAAGCCGAGGACGCTGAACTGGGTCTTCAGTTCGGTCATTTCCTCCAGTTCGTTGATTTCGCGCAAGTCCTTGAAGGAGGTGATGTTCAGCAGATAGAGATTGCCAACCTGATACAGGCGGTCGGCATCTTCCATAAGGCGGTTGATGAAGTCACGGTCTTCTTCAGGGCTGACCCGCAGGCTCATGTTCAAATAGCGGGGGTCGCCATAGTTTTTCATCTGTTCTATCGTGAGATTGCGGGCGGCATACGAACCGCCGTATTGGGACGAAGTGTAGAAATGCGACCAACGGACAGGCTTGCCGACGGCTCCAATACGATACCGCACATCGCTATCGAGATTCCAGAAAGGAACTTGACGACCCAGGAGGGAGTCGGCATGATTCAGCCCCAACTGCGGATAATCTTCGGTAAGGTTGGAAGTAACGACAATCTCGTTCTTCTGCAACGCTTCCACCAGCCGGTCGGGCCCGGAACCATCTGCGGCGGAATATTTGAAGACACGGAAAAAGTCGGGTTGTATCAGAAGCATGTGGGTATGCACCATCAGGGTATCTATCCCCACGTCCACGCCGTTACTCCCTTCGTTGTAGGGATAACAGTTTTGCGAAAGCGCCACCGCTTCCACTCCCGGACGATGGCGCAGGCGGTCTGCTACCTCCAGTAAATCCTGCATGTCGTCTTCCGACGTGAGTGCGGGATTGTAAGCGGCAGCTTTTGGAGTCAGCTTGCCGATGCTGATGTCATAACAATGCTCCACGTCGAAACCCATCGGCGCCGTATAGACGCGGGTGGTGACCACTACCCAGTCTACAATGTACCACAGCACAATAAATACCAGGAACAACTCCATGAAAAGGAAGAGGTTGCTGCGCCACTCGTTCTTAATCTGTACATATATCTTTTTCATTGCCTGTCTGTTATCGTTGGTTTATAGCATCTGTTATGTTCATCTTCGAGGCACGCCATGCCGGGAAGCCGGCCGACAGGATATTCATCAGCAGGCAGAAGCCGAACGCGGCAAAGAATGCCCACGGGGAGAGCAACATGCCCGGTGTGAGGGAGGTCTCGCCGCTGAGATAGGCATTGGCGGTATTGTTGAAGAGGAAACCGTTCAGCAGGAAGGTAGCCCCGTAGCTCAGCCCCAGTCCGATGATACCGGCTATGAGGGTGAGTATCAGGTTCTCGAAGAAGATTTGCCGGATCAGTTCGCCACCCGTGGCGCCGAATGCCTTGCGGACGCCTATCTCCGCCATTCGCTTGCGCATACGTGACAGGGTCATGCTACTCAGGTTGATGGCGGGCACCAGCAGCAGGATGGCGATAATCAGCGCATAGCGCAGGATGACGCCCTTTGTGTCGGGCACCTGGTTCCATCGGCGATAAAGGCTGGCAAAGAGCCCGTCAGGTTGCTCGCGGTAGAAGACTTCGATGTCACGCAGCCCGTCGTTGTACTTGCGGCGCAATTGTTCCGTCTCTTGCCGGATGGCGGGAAAGTCCTCCGAAGAACGGGCGAGAATCACGGCACGCATCGGCCCCATCGTGTTGTCCTGCCATCCCATCGAGACGATATCGGTGGAATTATAGGGCACCCATATCTGCGCATAGGCGGAAGTGGCAAGCATGGATACGTCTGCCACCACGCCGGAAATCCGGTAATCCACCTGGTTCAATTGTATCGTTTGCCCGGCAACGTCCGTCCGCCCGAAAAGGCGGCGGGCGATGGCGGCGCTGATGACGGCACGCGGCTGTCCGGCATCGCTCTCGGCTTTTGTAAAGGCTTTCCCGCTCAGGAAGCGGAAACTGAAAATATGCCAGAAGGAGTCGTCGGTCTGCCTCATGTCGGCGGTGGTCTTCGCTCCGGCAGGCAACGAGGCGCGCACCTTTTCGGGCAAAGATATCAGGGTGACGTCTTCCGCCGTAGTCAGGGCTTTGAAGCATTCCTCCCCGGTGCGTACGGACATGTGCGCGTTGGCGGACTGGCTGTCGGGGTCGCCCTTGGCCTTGACGGACATGGCGGATACATACAGCGAACGGCTCCGGTTTACCTCCGGCTCACAATCGACAAGCCTCACCTGAAAGGTAATGACGACTATCATAATCATGCAGATGGACAATGCCGTACCGATGATGGAAACCCAGGTGATAACCGGGTTCTCGCGCAGATGATAGAGAGCTTGTGTTAGATATTGTCTAAACATATTTCTTCTTTTTTTAGTTGACAAGAGGACAAGGCGACACAGCGTACTATTCGTCGTGCAGCGCCTCAGCCGGCTGCACCTTCATGGCCTTGCGTGCCGGGATGCAGATACCGATGGCTATCATCAAGGCTATAAGCAGGAAGCTGATGCCGGCACAAAGCAGCAGGCGATCCCATTCCAACGTAGTGCCGTTGCGCCAAGAGTTCAATTCCATGTGCGCCAGGTTATAATCGACAATCAGCGCCAGGGGCGTAATCACCAGTAGCAGAAGCCATCCTTCACTCAGCAGACGGTTGAAAATGCTGCTGCTCGTAGCTCCATGCGCCTTGTGCAAGGCCAACTCCGACTTACGCTGTTGCGTCCGGAACCAGAAGGTGCCCAACAGGCCGAGGAAGATATTCAGCAGCAAGAACCCCATCCCCATGACATAGTTGCGGATATCGTTGCTCCACGCCTGCTGAAAGTTATGGCGGATATTCTTGAAGGAGCGTATTTCGGAAATATAGATATTGCCGATGCGAAACTGCTTCTCACTGTCCGCCTTCAGTTGGTCGATGAAGTTATGATCGCGGTCGGCATGTACCCGAACGCAGAGTTCCATCCCCGAATCATAGCTATTGATTTTAAATACATAGGAATCGGACGAACGGGCCTGGTCATAGTCGTGATAGCGAACTTCCTGCAAGGCTGCTCCCAAGCGCCAAGTCCGCGTGGTATCGCCTCCGATGAAGATGCGCTTGCCTATAAACTCCGTCATCGGACGGTTATAGTTCCGGAACAGGTTATTGGAAACCAGCATGTCGCCATGCTCAAGCATTTCGGCCAGTTGTTCGGGAGTTTCCCCACGGACTCCCCGATAACGGAACACACGGACAAAGTCGGGGGTAACCTCCCGCCGGATAGTCCAGTTGCTGGAAACCAGGGTATCGTAACACACCTGATCCGCAGAGTTACTGCCGTTGTATGGATAAGAGTTGTTCGAAAGGCTGACCGCCTCTACCTCCGGACGCCTGCGCAGCCGGTCCGCCAGTTCCAGGATATCGGCCTGTTGCTGCTCGTACGTCTGATTGGGAATATAATCGGCGCTTTTATTGGTCAGTTTCCCCATCTCGATGAGATAACAATGGCTGATATCAAAACCTCTCGGCTCTAAATAAGTGGCAGCCCGGGTATAGAGGTAATCCACTACATACCACAACACGACACTTACCACCAGCAATTCCAGTGCCAGCCATAGATTATTGCGCCATTCGTTCTTTATCTGTGTTAAAAGTTTCTTGGTCATCTGTCTTTTTTACAATTTTACAAGGTGCTATTTTACATTTGAAGTCGCTCAGCCCCCTTCGGGTTAGTGCAAACGCCCGCTTAAGGCATTTACTATCCCCACGCGGGATGCTTTCCAGGCCGGTATGCCACTGCTCATCAGGTTCAGTACGAAACAGAAAAGCAAGGCCCAGCCGAAGGTGGAAGCATGTAGCAGGATGGAAGCGTCCACTGCGGGAGGATTCAAAGTCTGGGTGAATTCCTGTGCGAAAAACAGCTCATTGCCCAGGTAGGCGAAAGCCACGCTCAACAGCAATCCCACCACGCCTGCCAGCAACGTGACGACTAAATTCTCGGAGACAATCTGTCCCATCAGCTCCATCCGCGTGCTGCCGAAAGCCCGGCGCACCCCGATTTCAGCCACCCGCTGACGCAAACGGCTCTGCGTCATGCTGCTCAGGTTGATGGCAGGCACTATCAGCAGAATGATGAAGATGACAACCCGCTGACGGCGTGCGGCGTTCACATCCGGTTCCACATTGGCACCGAAGGCTATCGCATTCTTCTCCTGGTCATAAGGGCGGTTGCGGTAAATCATCTCCCACCCGTCTTTGCCGATAATCGTATTATATTCCTGTTTTCTCCGCTCCGTTTCCTCGCGTATGGCGGGAAAGTCCTCCCGGCTATGTGCCAGCATCGTGCAACTCATCATTCCCATGTGGTCTCCGGCCCAGGTATCTTCCGTAATATCCGTCGAGGTATAAGGCACCCACACCTGGCCGTAAGCACTGTTGGCGAGCAAGCTCACGTCCTTCACCACTCCCGCCACCCGGTAAGGGGCGTGGCTCAGAAGAAATTCACTCCCGGTAACCTCCGTGGTGCCGAAAAGGGTGCGCGCCACGCTCTCGGTGATGACCGCTACCGGCTGTCCGGCATCGAAGGTCGCCTTGTCGAAAGGCTTTCCGTCGATGAAAGAAAAATCGAACACTTTCCAGAAGACATCATCCGTCTGCAGCAGGTCCACTCCGGTTGCCGACTGTCCCGGCAAAGATACAGGAGTAGAGACCGGAAATGCGCTATAAACGGTGACGACTTCCGGGGTCTTTAACGATTGGAAACACTCACGCGCGGTTTGGGCGCTCATCGGTCCGTTTGTTGTTCCATCGCCCCAGTCTTTGTTGCGCAAGCTCATCCACTTGACATGCAGGAAGCGGTCGCGGTTGCTTTCGGGAGCGAAAGGCTCCACCTTTACCTGCTGCATCATCACCACCAGCATGATGAGGAAGATGGCAAGTGCCGTACCGGCGATGCTGACCGTGCTTATCAAGGGCTGTTGGCGCAATTGTGCCCATGCCTGTATAAAATATTGTTTTATCATCGATTCAGAGTCTTTTATCGGTGGCGCTTTATTTTCCTACTTTCAAATTACGGGTATTCACGCTGCCTACACCGCCTTTAGATATATCCGCACTCCGGGCAGAACCGCTCAGGGTAATGCGTCCTACTCCGTCCACACTGGCCGACAGTTGGTCACAAACCACATGGATATCGGCTTTGCCTACTCCTTCGAGCGAGATATCCAGCGAGCGGCAGGTCAAATCTTCCACATTCATCTTACCTACGCCTTCTACCTGAAACTTCACGTCATTCAGCTTCAGGGGCTTTTCGCAATTGAAAGAACCCACGCCGGTAAATTCCATTTCTTTCAGGTCGGGAGCGGACAGATAGATGGTCACGCCTTCCTTGACGTGTTTTGCCTTTTCCTCATCTTTAAAGTCGATAATGAGGCAGCCTCTCCTTACGGTAGTGGCAGTATTCTTCACTAATCTTTCCTTACCTTCGATTTTCAGTGAATAGGTATCGCTTTGCGTAAAATAAATGGTTGCGACCGAAACGACTTCGATAGACGAAAACGGTTCTACTTTACGTACTTCACTCACTTCTACTTCTTTCGCGTCACCGGCTGCGTAAACCGAACCGGCTACTACTGCGAATATACAACTAAGGGTAATAAATAATGCTCTCATAATCAAATGTTTTTTAGTTATTCTTTTTATTCTTCATGCAAAGCCTCGGCAGGCTGTATCTTCATAGCCTGGTAGGCAGGAAACCAGATTCCCATCATCACCATCAATGCAATCAGCCCCCATGCGCCGAACGAACCCAACAGGAAACGTACAAAACCCCATTCTACGGGCCAAGTGGATATCAATGCGGTTTGTCCGACGACAAATTCCGCAATGCCCACGTTGTAGCACACAAGCATGGCCGGCAGGGTGACAAGCGTCAACAGCAACAGTCCCTCTCCCATCAACAGACTTAATATCTGCTTTTTCGTACTTCCCATCGCAAGCCTCAAAGCTATTTCACCGCGACGACGACGGGTGCGGAACCAGAAAGTGCCTATCAGTCCCAGGAAAACATTCACCAAAAGGAATGCCACTACGATGGTTTGGGTATTCACTTTATCGGTGTCTCCCCTCATGACTTCAAACAGAAACTGCTGCTGGCTATAAGGAACGACATCGGCTATAAACATATTATCCGTATCCAGGTGAGAAGCTATCTCGGTAAGGAAATTATTCCGGAAATCGGGAGAATCGGCAGTTTCCTTCACACGGAAAGCAATCTCTCCCCACTGGTTAGGATAGTCTTCTTTGATTTTTTTCTCATCCAGTCTCCAGTAGAAAGCACCTTGATCGGCTCCGTAACGGTATATACGTATGTTACCTACCATTCCATGCTGGGTTATCACCCGGGTGGAATCTCCGTAATGCCTCAACGGTGTATCCAATGAGAATTCCGGCATTTCCTTCTTGAACTTACGAACAGCTTGTTCGGTCAGCATGACATGAGTGCCCACAGGCATCGATGCAAAAGGACGCGCCGGATCTTCATTCATACGAAACACACGCGTGTAATCTGCGGTAGCCTGGATTATGCGTGCGTTTATTCCAACCGTATCGGCAGCCAGATTGTCATAAGCATTGTTGCCACTCATGGGCAAGCTCCAGTAGCAAAGAAAAGCCGACTCGACGGCAGGCTCCCGCTTCAGTTTTTCCAGGACACCCAGATATTTATCCGCTCTGGTCAGGCTGGTATCTCTGCTTTCGCCCCCGGTAATCATCGTAAGTTGATAGACATGGTCTATATTATAACCCAACGGACGATAAAAGGTATACTTCAGGCATCCCAACGAGTCGCAGAGGAACCACATAACGATAAATACCAAAAACAATTCGCCCAGCACCCAACCATTGCTGCGGAAGCGTGCTCCTATCATGCGTAAATTATGTATAATGAATTTCATACTCAATCTCGTTATTTATCGTTCAATGAATCTACAATCGTATGCCGGGCGGCAAGCCATGCAGGCAATCCCGCACTCAGCAAGTTGATGACCAGACAGAAAAGAAAGGCCAGAAAGAACACTTGGGGACTGAACAACACCGCCATACTGAGGTCGAAATCACCGGAAGTACCGATATTCCAACTGTTGGTAAACAGCCAGGTGCGCATCACATATACTGCCAGATAACTGAAAACCAACCCGACCACTCCGCCAATCAGCGTCAGCACCAGGTTCTCGTTCAAGACCTGCCGTATCAGTACGTTGCGGGTCGCCCCGAAAGCCTTGCGTATGCCCAGTTCGCTGGTGCGTTGTTGCATACGGCTGTTACTCAGTCCGCAGAGGTTGAGTGAAGGCACCAGAAGTATAATGAGTAATGCCAGGAAGTACTGTAAATACAACATCCGCAAATCGGGTCCCTCATCGGACCATACATGATTGACATGCGCCACAATCTCATCGGGTTGCTCCATGATATCCAGCAACATTTCATCCTGAACGGCATTGATATCCTTCACCCGTTTTTCGATTTCCTGCCTGATAGCCGGAAAATCCTGGGAGGAACGGGCCAGCGCAGCCACGGTGTGGCTATGGGAATAACTGAATACCGAAGTGACATTCTGCATCTCGGCAGGATACAAACTCCAGATCTGTGCATAAGCATCCTTGGCGGTTACGGAAACATCCTTTACCACTCCGCAGATACGAGCCTCATCCCGGTTGAGCAGCACAGTCTTGCCCACCACGTCCGTAGTGCCGAACAGCTTTCGGGCTATGGAGGCGGCAATGACAATCGACTGAGATTCACCACCCCAGTCCGATTCATCAAAACCACGCCCGGCGACGAACGACATACGGAATATTTTCCAAAAGCCCGGGTCGGTTTCCTTAGCGTCGGCTTTCACGCGGTTCGTACCATCGGGCATGGAAATCAACGCTACCGTGGTCGAAGTAAATGCCGTGCACGCTTCTACCTCCTTCAATGGCTGTACGCATTCTTTCATAAAAGCCGCCGAACAGGAACCGTAATTATTCCAGTTCTTATTCTCCTTGCGTTGCAGATGCATACCGGAGATGTACAGGCAACGGCTGCGATTCACTTCCGGCTCGATGTCATTATACTTCGTCTGCCAGGTGATGACAATCGCCATAATCATCGTGATGGCAAATGCCGTACCCAGAATGGAGATCGTACTCAGCAACGGGTTCTGTCGTAAAAGTATTAAGGCTTGACGAATTGTCTGCATATTGTTAATGATTAACGATTAGCAATCAGTGGTTAGCTATTATTCTATCTGCCGTCCGTCGAAGAAGCGAACCGTACGGCTGGTTTGTTTCGCCTGTTCTTCGTTGTGGGTTACCATGACAATGGTGCGGCCGTCTTCCTTGTTCAACTGATGCAGGAGTTCCATTACTTCCGCTCCCATCTTGGAGTCCAGGTTACCGGTAGGCTCATCGGCGAGGATTATCTCCGGATTGCCGATAATGGCGCGGGCAATGGCGACACGCTGACACTGACCGCCGGAGAGCTGGGTAGGCATGTGGCGCATACGGTGGCTCAGGCCGACTTTCTGCAACACTTCTTCCGCCAGGCGACGGCGCTCTTTGGCGGATACCTTTCTATATAATAAAGGCAGCTCCACATTATCCAATACGTTCAGCGAGTTAATCAAGTGGAAAGACTGGAAAACGAATCCCAACTTCTGGTTACGGAAAGCAGCCAGTTCCTTGTCCTTCATGCCGTCCACCTTAGTGCCAGCAATTTCAATCGTCCCGCTGGTAGGTGCGTCGAGCAGTCCCATGATGTTCAGCAAGGTGGATTTTCCACAACCTGAGGGTCCCATGATACTGAGGAACTCTCCTTTATTCACTTCGAGGTTTACATTCTCCAATGCAACGGTTTCAATCTCGTTCGTACGATAAATCTTGTTGATGCCAGTTAGTTTAATCATAATGGTAAATATTAATTGTTATTATTCTGTTTTTGTTTGTCATTTATTCATCGCGAAGCGCCTCGGTAGGCGGAATACGGCTTATCTTGCGGGCAGGGATGTAGATGCCGATAAGCACGACTGCCAGCATAATAAGAAAAACGATAAAGGATACGATCAGGAAATGTTGGGGGAAATTGGTTACCCAGTAGGTTTCCGTGCTATCCATCCAACTTTGTCCCTGCACCAATCCCTCTTTCACAGCATATTGCAAATAGATAAAACAGCCCGTGATTACGGCAACTATCGTCAATACCATTCCCTCTCCCATCAGCATACGTACAATATGCCCGGGCGTTCCGCCGAAAGAAAGTATAACTCCCACTTCCTCGCGACGTGTACGGGTTTGCAACCAGAAAGTACCGATAACCCCCAAACAAAGGTTAATGAGAAAGAATGCTGCCATCGCCAAGTTACGGCGGTAGACGGTGGTAACTCCATCATATTCCCGTTCGGCAATCAATTGTTCGTATGCTTCTATGCTACGTACATACAGGTTGCCCGCCCGCAATTCCTTGACCATCCACGGACGGAATTCATACATAAAACGTTTTTGGCTGACACCCTCCTTCAACCGGATAAGTATCTGTGATTCTTCGGATACCTGAGGTGAAAATATAGGCCGGAACGAGACCGGAACAGGACGCCAATCGGTATATACCTTAAAAGTATTTACCGCACCTATGATAGGACTATATATGGTATCGTTTCCCTCAGTCCCCCAGCAACGTTTCCCCCGCGGGTCATCGGAATGAAAGAAAGTCTCCAGCAGATTCTGTGACACCACCATGTCATTGGGTGCATAGTTATAATCGGAAAGCTGTTCCGGCGTCATTCCCTTATTTGTACGGAAACCGTAAGTCTCGAAAAACTGCGTATGCGGCATAAACTCAATCCACATGGCCGATTTTTCAAGTGTATCTCCTTCGGCATAGAGCGTGAAATTACTGCTACTCCGGGAGTTGGGATAACAAGCCCCCAACAAAGGAGTTACCAGTTCCACCCCGGGATAGTCTTTGATACGCCGTACAAAAAGCATATAGCTATCCATCATCGCCGTAGAATCTTCCGCTTGCGGGTCATAGCCGGGAGCCTGCGATTGCAGTTGCCCCAAAGAAACCAGGCATAAACGGTCGGCATCATAGCCTATGGGAATATTGCAGTCGTGAGTCACTACAATCACCGGATCCAGAATCACCCAGGATACGATGCTCACCAGAATAAGTTCTGCCAGCAACCATCCGTTCCTGCGCCGCCGTGCCCATAGATTTTTCAATATTATTTTCAGCATAATCTTCCGTATTATCTTTTTTCATTCAATGAATATACAATAGGCTTGCGCAAAGAATACCATGCGGGAATGAGTGCCGACAGCAGATTCAGCAGGATGCATAGTAGCAATGCCGCTATAAACACCAACGGAGCAAACAGCATTTCACCCGAAACTTTTACTTCCACTCCTTCGGGCACGGCCATAGACCAGACGTTGAATACGGTAAATACCCATTCACGACAGGTGTATAAGGCCAGCCATGCCAGCAACAGCCCCAGTACTCCGCCCAAAAGAGTAAGCAAAAGGTTTTCCCACATCACTTGCGAAAGCAGACTGCCACGCCCTGCACCAAACGATTTCCTTACTCCCATCTCCGAAAGGCGGCTTTCCATCCGACTGGCAATCATTCCACTCAGATTGAGTGCCGGTACAAGCAGCAATACCAATACCACAAGCAGTAAGTAACGCACGGTGTTCCAAACATCTACGGCCTCGCTGACCGAAGGTTTGAATACTTTCAACAGATGAGAACTCGGTTGGTCCCATATTTCGACCTGCCAATCATCCTTGTGTATCAAGTTTTCCTTGCGCATAATTTCGCTGATTTCCTCATGCAGGGCTTCTGCCTGCTTACCGTCTTTCGTAAGAAAGGTAACATTGAAGGGACCTATATACGACAACCCGTATTTTTCATCTTTATATCCCCGGGATACGCTGTAAGGAGCGTATATTTGAGAATAAGAATTCGAAGTCAAATAACTTGCACTGCGCACGACACCACAAACACGAAATTCCATATAATTCAAGCTAAAGGTTCGGCCCACTACTTTTTCAGCCGTGCCATACAAGCGGCGCGCCAAGTCTTCAGTAATGACGGCCGTAAAAATGCCGCTTTCCAAATCAGCCGTCGTGAAAGGCTTTCCCTCCAGAAAATCAAAAGAATAAATTCGGAAGAAAGCGGGGTCGGTCAGTTTAATGGATACCGGATAATCCCCGCTCCGATCCATAGGCTGAACAAAGCTGTTACTACTCATCTCATTCAGTAAGACGGCAGAAACCACTTCTGCGTTTTTCAAGGGATAAAACCAGTCTTGTAATGCCCGATAGGATGCTGACCACTGTACGGTATACTTATGGCCTTCGGTACCTTTCATAAATTGCATGTGTGTCAGATAATATGTATTTGTGCGATTCACTTCGGGATATACCGGCGCAATTTTGACGTAATAAACCACCGCCATAATCATGGTCATAGCAATTGCCAGCCCCGTACCCACGATATAAAGCGTACTGAAAAGCGGATTCTGCCTCAACAATTCCCACGCCTGTTTGATATATATCCTTATCATTTCAGTTTCAGTTTATTCTTGTTTTTGTAGGTACTCATGTCGCTCACCACCACTTCATCACCCGGTTGCAGTCCGCTGATAACCTCTACAAATTCAAAATTGCTGTCTCCCAACTGCACTTTACGTTTCACGATTTCTTTATCGGAGTTGCGGACAAAGAGTTCATATTCTCCGCGTCCTACGTAATAAGAAGCATTGGCAATCCGCATCACATCTTCCTTTACGGCATTCATGACGTATACATCCGTCTTCAAGCCAGAACGGAGGCGGCGGTTGTTGTCTTCATTCAATTGTACGGTGAAAGAAATGACGCCATTCTTGGACAACGGAGTCACGCTGCTTACCGCACCTTCCAGCTTTTCACTGCCTATCTTCACAATCGCCTTGCCCCCGGCAGCCACACGGTCGCCATACGTATCGGCAATCTCGCCTTCTACCTTGAAGTGGCTCAAATCGGAGATAACGGCAATCTGAGAACCTTCGGGCACCTGCGCGCCGATTTGATTGTTGATATAAGTAAGGATCGCTTTCCGGGGCGAACGCACCTGCGCGTCGTCCAGCGTACGCTTCATTTCGGCAAGTCCTTTTCTGAAAATGCTGAAATCCAGTTCCTGAACCTTATATTCAGCTTCGAGCACTTCTTTCTCATTGGCATATTGCTGTTTCAATTGCTCATATTCCAACTGGGCGACATTATAACTGAGTTCCGCCTGCCGAACCTTATCCGTCGTCCCCGAACCGAGGCTGTCCAGATACTGCTCGTTACGAAGTTCCACCTTCATGCGGTTCAGCTTCATGGCAGAAACCTTTATCTGCATCTGCAAGTCGTTCAGCTTGGTCTGATTGTTCACCTGAAGCTGTTTCAGCTTATAACTACGCATCTGTTCTTCATCCAGCAGTTTCTTATAGTCGGTTTCCGCGCTCTGCAAGTCCAGTTTCAGGATAGGGGTTCCGACGTCCACACTGTCTCCACCTTTCTTATATACTTCCAGAATGCGGGTGTTGATCGGCGAATTAATAATCTCTTCGAAAGCGGGGACCACTTTTCCCGAGGCGCTGACGCTGACTTCAATCGTACCTTTATTTACTTTTGAGAACACCAGGTCTTTTTCTTTTACCCCTGTACGCATCAAAGAAATAAGTACACTGATAACTACGATACCGGCTATACCCATTCCTCCGTAACGAATGATTTTCTTGTTGCGCTCTTTATTACGCACTTCTTTCGGAATTTCTCTATCCATAATCCTATTTACGATTTAATTATTTTCTGTTCGTCGCACAGCCCCACCGCAAAAACGAACGGCAAGACCCTTTTGCGATTTTATACTTACGAAATCCATGCCAAAAATGTAAGTCACTGAAAGAAAGCAAAAAGAGAAAGAAAAAGGGTGTCCGATATCGAACACCCTGTACATTTTCGAAGAAGGGAGGGGGAAGGGATGGAGGAGTTAGCAAGTAATAAAGGAGTTAGAGGAGTTAAAAGGAGTTAGAGCTCGATACTCCTACTTATGATTAGCAAGACTATCGAGCTTTAACTCCTTAGCGAAGCGATAACTCCTTTAACTCCTATAACTCCTCTTTCAACTCCTAAGCGAAGCAATAATTCCTTCCCCTTATCTCAGCCTCAACCTATCCCCTACCTCCGGCACATACTCAGCATCCTTGCGGTTCATCTTATACAGATTCTTCAGGCGAATGCCGTATTTCTGCGAAATGGAATGCATGGAATCACCGTCTTTCACAATATAAACAGTGTAAGGCTTAGCCGCCTTCTTACGTTTTCCCTTCAAGTAGATGATATCACCGGCCTCCAACGTATAGTCTTTCTGCAAGTCATTATACTTCACCAGCTTCCGCCAACTGATGCCGAACTCCTTCCCCAAGAACTGGAAAGTATCTCCATCGCGTGCTACGACGTAAGCGATATCGTTGGCGATATAGACCTGATGCGGACGGGCAAGCCAAGGCTTCTTCTTTAATTCTTTCTCCCAGTTGCGGGCTTCGCGCTTGCTCATGCCCCGGCTGTCATATTTATAAAGCTCATAATCCTCGATAATCGTAATCAGACGGTTGGCATAAGAGGGGTCGGTGGCATATCCCGCCTTTTTCAATCCCCGCGCCCAGCCGCGGTAGTCCGTAATCTTCAACTCAAACAGGAAAGCATACCGCGCGCCCCGCTTCAAGAACAGGGAATGGTCGTCGTAGGAATCCTTCGGATCACGGTAGGCACGAAAGCACTCGTTACGCGCATCGTCGTCATGCCGCACGGTGCGTCCCCGCCAATTGCCTCCGCACTTGATGCCGAAATGGTTATTGCTCTTGCGGGCCAATTCGCTATAACCAGCACCACTCTCAAGCAGCCCCTGCGCCAGCGTGATACTGGCAGGTATCTTATGTTTGTTCATCTGCTCTACGGCAAGCGGAGCATACTGTTTGATGTATTCGTTATACCGGGCGTTCCTGCGTTGTGCCTGTACGGCCGTGGAAGCGATAAGAAATGCTATGATAGCAGCCAGTCTGAAAGTCCTTTTCATGCTTCTATTGTTGAGTTCGACACACAAAAGTCCGCAAAAGAATTGAAAAAACCAATCTCTTTCCTATCTTTGTAACATTAATTACAATAAATACCTGTATCCATGAAAGAGCTGAACTTACAGATTGCCATTCAGATATATGAATATAAAGAACTGAGCGCTGCCGACCGCGAGCTGATGGATGCCGCCCGCGAAGCCACCCATCGCAGTTATGCCCCCTACTCCCACTTTTCGGTTGGCGCCGCCGCACGGTTGGCAAACGGAGTAATCGTTACGGGCACCAACCAGGAGAATGCCGCTTATCCCTCGGGGCTCTGCGCCGAACGCACCACCCTGTTTTACGCCAACTCCCAATATCCCGACCAGGCGGTAGAAACACTTGCCATCGCCGCCCGTAACGAACGGGGAGAGTTTCTGGCAGAACCTATCCCGCCTTGCGGCGCTTGCCGGCAAGTGATGCTCGAAACGGAAATGCGTTTCAAACGCCCGATGCGCATCTTGCTGTTCGGCGAAAAAGGCATTTACGAATTGAAAGGTGTAGGCTCGTTGCTGCCGCTTTCGTTTGATGCGTCGTCCATGAAATAAACCGTGAAGTCTGCGATAAGCGTATAAAACCGACGCCGACTTTAGTAATGCCGGGAAGGAGTATAGTCGATTCGATAGATACGGTCAAAGAAAGATTCCCATTCATTATCCGTAATCCCAATTTGCAACCCGTAGAAGCAAGTGCCCGCTTCCCGGTATTGTTGGATTATATCCGTAAGCCGGGAAGAAACTTGCGGAATCTTGAAGTCACTCACCCATAGAATATCCGCATTCATATATTCCTTCTTCGACTGAAGCAAACGGAAAGTTGCTTCCATCATCCGCGTGGCATCGGTATCTCCGCAAGAGGTTTTTGAAAAGAATTCGAGTAAGCGTGCACGTTCCTTCCGGACATCAATGGGATGGATAGATACGGAAAAAGCAATCAGGAAACAGTTCCGTTGCTGTCTGTCGGCAATTTCCAGCAGCTTGATTAGCAGAGAGTGGGCTATCCTTTCCGGCTTTCCCGCCATACTGCCGGATGTGTCCAGGCAGACAATCATCGGTCCTTTCCGTTTGGCGGGTTTAGTTTCCAATCGTCTGGCAGGTTGCATTATTTCCGACTTATAACGGAAAGTCTGGAGTTTACGGGTAAGATACTTGTAGATGAACAAACTCTCCAGTTCCTTGTCGGCACAATGCGCCAGCTCTATCGGAAGCAAGGCGTTCAAATCATCCCCTACGGTTATCCCCTCGATGTCGCATCGGGAAGAATGTTCCAGTTTGAAAGTTTCGCCTCCTGCCACACGAATCCGTTCGTTCCCTTCGTCATCGGCAATGTGTCCCATCTTATTGGCAATCTTTATGATTTCCGGAAAATCCTTCTGAATGCGGACCACTTTCCGTATCCGCTCAAAGTCTATCGTATTCCACATGCCGCTCATCAATCCCCATGCCTGGAGGAATTCGTCCTTATCGATGTTATTCCGCCGCAGATAGTCCGGAATCTCTTTCAGGTTCGAACGGAGCCGCCGCTCCACGGCCTCTTTCCGCAATTCTATTTCTTTTTCCTTTGCGGATTGCATCTTCTGCCGGAAAGCTTCTTCCCAGTCGTTCACCATTTTCTCCCAGGTTTCATCATCGGCATAATTTCCTTCGTTGCCGAACTGCCCCCGGTAAAAGCGCTGCTCAAAACCGTACTCCTGATATTTGTCGGCCACCTGCTGGATGAGTGCCTGCCAGCCTGCTTTTCTTTTCATCACCGACCACTCCAGCACCAGCTTCATGGACTGCTGTTCCGACTGGCTTTTCTGCATATTATACTTTTCTTTCTCCAGATTCAGTTGCACAAACTGAATCATGGTATCATAAAAGATGCGCGCACAGACTTCATCGCTCAACACCTGTACCTTCACCAGCGGGTCGTTCATCACCGACAGCAAGTAGGCATAGAGCGGTTCACTGTCGGATGCGGCACAGTCTCCGGTTTTCACATACCGATCCAGCGCCTGCACATAGAAGGCGGAGTCGTATCTGCGCTCACTCATCTCCGTAAAGCAATTTGCGGACATCTACCCGCGCCCAGGCTATCTCTTTGCGGATAGTGGCGATGTAATGCGCCACTTCCTGTTTATCCGCCGCAGAGACAAAAATGTTCTCCGCCAAGTCTTTCACCAACCCGTCTATCTGGGCATAAAGCGCATCCAGTTCCGTTTCATAATCCCTCCCCGAAACCGAGGCATTACCCAACCACAACTGTTGTTCTTCTCCCCTTTTCAACCGCCTCATCGGGAAGCGCACCCCGTTGATATACAGATGCCGGTCATCCCGATAGAGCGACACACGTTCGGCTCCCGGTATTTTCAGCAAGTTAGGGTCGGAAAAGGTACGGATGATGGTTCGCTTGGGATGTTGCGTATCGGCGTACATCACGCCCGGCGCAGGCGCATCCTTGGGGTTATATTCCTTCAGATTTTTATAATCTACTATAAAGATGTAGGTATTCCCGGTTCCGTGATTATCCACCTGATAATAGAAATAATCCGTTATCTGCAAATCATCATCCCTGTTATCCCCACCCTTGCGGGCTTTGTCCAGCGCTTCGCGTACCCGACTCACTTTCAAATCCGATTTAAGAGAGCTTGTTATGGAAGCTATTTCTTTCACGTACCCGGCAAACAGGGCTCGAATCACAATCCTCCTCATCTCGGCGCATTCATTCGGCTCGCTCCACAAGCAATGGTAAACAGGCAGCAAATCAGTGACACAGACTTCCGTACGGTCGTGGATGAAAGCAGAAGTCTTCAGCAACCGGATGATATTCTTCCACCGCCGGTCGCTGACGTAGACGTTACGGGCTATCTCCGTGTCCTGTATCTCCACTTTCGACAGTCCTTTCCGTATCGCCGTTATGGCGGACAATACGGATGGCGACACCGTAATCTGCCCAATCTTCTTCTGCCAGTCCGCATATTCTTTGCCGGAAATTTGCCAATGGCAAGGTTCTTCCCCGGCGGCATCCGAATCGTCCAGCAGCATTTTATAGAAAGCGTCCTCCTCACGGACACAAGTACAGAGAATGCGGATTAAGAAACGGTCCCACAATGCTTCCAGCCCTTCCCCCTGCGCAGGCAACTCGTTGCTGGCAGCCACCAACAGTTTCAGAGGCAGCCGCATCTCCTTATCCCCATTGCGGAACAGTTTCTCATTAATAACCGTCAGCAATGTATTCTGGATAGCCGGCCCTGCCTTCCATATTTCATCCAGGAAAACCACATCCGCAGTAGGCAAATACCCTTCTACGGCACGCTCGTACCTATCGGAATCTTTCAAGCGGCTGATGCTGACCGGTCCGAATATCTCATCGGGCGTAGAGAAACGGGACATCAAGTATTCAAACGCCCGTGCATCCACAAACGCCGTTTTCAACCTCCGCGCCACCATTGACTTGGCTACTCCCGGCGGTCCCAGCAACAAGATACTCTCACCCGCCAAAGCCGCCAGCAACGACAAACTTATTTCCGTCTCTTTCTCATATACTCCCCGGTTCATTTCAGCTAAGAGTAGCTGAATGCGTTTCTTTATATTCATTTCCTTATTACTTTCTAAACTCTAATGGATGGAAAGTGCAAAGGTAACCATTTCTTCTTCTACACCGGGCAATAATAACTTGATTTTATCGTATGGTTGTTCCGCCTACATCCCATCCTACTGCCTGTTAACAGGCAACACACTGCCTGCTCGTAGGCAACACACTGCCTATACGTAGGCAACATACTGCCTGTTAACAGGCAGTAGACCGCCAACAGGCAGGTAATATAACAAAAATAAGCCCTATCTCGCGACAGGGCTTATTCACAACACAAACACAAAATAAAACACGACAAAACTACTATGCAATCTTACCTGTCTATGCCGGGGAGGCATACGTACTATGTTACGGATATTCACATATACATAAACAGCTTCAGGCTGATTTGCATGTAATAAACAAATGCGGGGATGCATTTGTTTATATCAATACTGTTAAAAAATACAAATAAAAAGAATCTTATTGGATGCCTCTTTCACGAAGCTTCAATTGCCAGTTCCAGGCAGAGAGCAAAGTATCTTCGATACTTGTTGTCGCTTTCCAGCCTAATTCATTGTTAGCCAGTTCCGGATTAGCCCAAACTTTCTCGATATCACCGGCACGGCGGCCTACAATCTGATAGTTCAGTTTCACACCGGTAGCTTTCTCGAAAGCGTTAATCAGTTCCAATACGGAAAGACCGCGGCCCGTACCGATATTGAACACTTCCACTTTCTCCTTTTGCTTCTTCTCCAGTATACGGTTGATGGCTACCACATGCGCCTTTGCCAAATCGACTACATTGATGAAGTCGCGGATGCAAGAACCGTCAGGCGTATCGTAATCGTCACCAAACACACTCAGTTTCTCGCGGATACCGATAGCTGTCTGTGTAAGATAGGGTATCAGGTTCTGCGGAACACCGTTGGGCAATTCGCCCAGCAGAGCTGTGGGATGCGCGCCAATCGGATTGAAGTAGCGCAACAGGATGGCGTTAATCGGAGCACCCGAAGCCACTGTATCACGAACAATTTCTTCGTTTATCTGCTTGGTGTTTCCGTAGGGAGATTCAGCCTTCTTGATAGGAGCCTGTTCGGTTACCGGAAGTTCATCGGGCTGGCCGTATACGGTGCAGGAAGATGAGAATACGATACCTTCCACTCCGTGCTTCGGCATCAATTCGAGCAGGTTAATCAGCGAAACCAAGTTGTTGCGATAGTAAAGCAACGGTTTCTGTACAGATTCGCCCACTGCCTTGCTGGCTGCAAAGTGGATGATTGCTTTGATGCCTTCATATTTGGAAAACACAGCGTCAAGACCGGCGTAATCCAAGCAGTCTATCTTTTCGAATGCAGGACGAATGCCCGACACTTTCTCGATATTGTCTACGACGTCTGCGCTGGAGTTTGACAAATTATCAACGATAACGACTTCATAACCTGCGTTCTGAAGTTCTACAACCGTATGGGAACCAATGTAGCCGGTTCCACCCGTAACCAGGATTTTCTCTTTCATATTAATTGATTATTTAGCTTTTAGGTTATCACTTGGCTACAAATGTAATGAATTTAATCCGGAATATTGTATAGATTGGAAGAAAAAATCAACAAGACAGTGCATCTATTTCACCGTGTGCGATAACTTTCAGGAGGAAATGAAAAAGCGAAGAATCAACTCCTGTCATATCAACAGGACTGATTCTTCGCTTTTTATCGAATGCCGGTTATTGTATCCGGCCGGAAATTTTCCTTATAATCAAATCTTGACTACTCCGGAGAATCCCATGAATGCCATTGCCAGCAAACCTGCCGTCACCAAGGCAATGGGAGTTCCCTGCATTCCTTTCGGTACATTGACCAGGCTCATTTGTTCGCGCATACCGGCAAACAATGTCAAGGCCAGACCGAAGCCAATGGCTGTGGAGAAAGCGTAAACAACGCCCGTCAGCAAATCATAGTTCTTCTGGATAACAAGGATAGCTACACCCAGAATACAGCAGTTGGTAGTAATCAAAGGCAGGAAAACGCCTAACGCCTGATACAGGGACGGAGAAACCTTCTTAAGAATGATTTCCACCATCTGCACCAAAGCTGCAATGACCAGAATGAACGTAATCGTTTGCAGATACCCCAAGCCGAAAGTATCGAGCACATATTTCTGGATGAGGAATGTCACGATGGTGGCGATGGTAAGCACGAATGCTACTGCCGCCGACATACCCAATGCAGTCTCCACTTTCTTTGATACACCCAGGAACGGGCAGATACCCAAGAACTGTGACAATACAATGTTATTGACAAAGATTGCCGAAATAAATATCAATATATATTCCATAGTCTTTTAATTAGGAATTAAAGATGAAAAGCAGGATATGCCCCACTCGGTTCACCTTCAATTTTTCATTATTAATTTTTTCTGAGACTGTTGACCAACGCAATCAGGTAGCCTAACGCGATAAAGGCACCCGGTGCAAGAACGAACAGCAACATTCCGTAATTCTCAGGTAAAATAGTCAGGTTGAAAATCTTACCGGTTCCCAAGAGTTCGCGCATAGCACCCAGCAAAGTCAGTGCAACCGTAAATCCCAAGCCCATACCCAGACCGTCGAAGAAAGAAGCGGCCGGATTGTTCTTGGCGGCAAAGGCCTCGGCACGTCCCAGCACGATACAGTTCACAACAATCAACGGAATAAAGATTCCCAGCGTGGCATACAAAGCCGGAACATAGGCTTGCATCACCATCTGGAGCAACGTCACGAACGATGCGATGACCACAATAAAAGAAGGTATACGCACCATATCGGGAATCAGGTTCTTAATGGCGGAAATCACCACGTTGGAACAGATAAGCACAAACATCGTCGCCAGTCCCATACCCATACCGTTGATGGCGGAGGAAGTGGTACCCAGCGTAGGACACATACCCAACAGGAGTACAAACGTAGGATTCTCTTTGGCAATCCCGTTCATCATAACTTTAAAATTATTCATATCTCTACCCCTTTCTTATTTTACGCCGAGTGTATCCACTGCCTGGACGGAAGCGGAATCAGCAGGTTCAACATTCGTTTGAGTAGCACCCGTAGCGCCATCGGCAGTATTCTGTCCTGCGTAGGCGGCATACGCTGCATTGACAGCGCTAAGGAAGGCACGGGAAGTAATGGTGGATGCCGTAATCGCATCGACCTTACCGCCGTCTTTGCTTACCGTCAGCGGGGTTTCGCCCGGATTCATGCCGGTGATATCGCCTTTGTTTCCTTTCTTAAACCAGTCGGCAGCTTTAGAACCCAGTCCCGGAGTTTCGGCATGTGACAATAAGGAATAGTCGGTAATCTTGCCTTCGGCATCAAAGCCTACCAGTACTTTCAGGTCACCACCGAATCCCATTGCTACGGTTTCAATCGCCGCGCCGAGATACTTCCCGTCTTTCGTGGCAGGATAAACGGCATATTCCACGCCATTTACCTCCTGCAGCTTCTTTTCAGCTATCGGGTCGTTGTCAAAACCGGGGATTACTGCTTTCACCGCATCGCTCAGGGTCTTGGCATTGGCTTGGGCGATAGGTTCTTTTGTAAGTTCGTTCACGTATGCCAGCAACGCTACGGAAATGGCCGTAACGCCTGTCAGCACCAGCAACATATTCTTTAAGGATGAATTTAACTTTTTCATTTTTTCTTCGCTACCTCCCCAAAGCGTTTTGGTTTAACATAGGTGTTAATTAGCGGAGTGAACGCATTCATGATCAGAATCGCGAACGACATTCCTTCGGGATATGCGCCGAACAGACGGATAATCACCGTCAGCAAGCCGATGCAGACACCGTATATCAACATGCCTTTATGGCTCATCGGAGAAGTCACATAATCCGTCGCCATGAAAATGGCTCCCAACATCAAGCCGCCCGAGAACAACTGTATCACCGGTGACACATAGATTTCCGGATTGACCAGGTGCATGATTCCGGCAAATACAAAGACTGTAACCAGGATGGATACCGGCACATGCCAGGTAATGATTTTCTTCCAGATCATATAGAGGCCGCCCAGTATCAAAGCCAATGCACTGACTTCGCCGAGACATCCTCCATTGTTACCTATCAGCAGGTCGAAAGATGCGGGAAGGTCACTCAGGGACATGCCCGGCGCGCCGTTGATAACTCCCTTCATGATGGCCAGCGGAGTGGCGGCCGTCGTAGCGTCGGTATAAGCCGTGAGTTGTCCCACAGCAGGCCACGTCGTCATCTGAACCGGGAAAGAAAGCAAGAGGAACACACGTCCGGCCAAGGCGGGGTTGAACAGATTGCAACCCAGTCCGCCGAAAGACATCTTGCCGACGCCGATAGCGAACAACGCGCCCAGGATGATAATCCAGATGGGCAGGTTGGAAGGCAGATTGAATGCCAGCAGCACACCGGTGATAATGGCAGAGCCGTCACAGATGGTGGTGGTGGGTTTCTTCATCAGGAATTTGCCGATAGCCCATTCAAAGAACAAGCAGGCCGCTACGGAAGTAGCCGTAACAATCAGTGCGCCCAGTCCGAAAAAGTACAGTGAAACAAGAAAGGCCGGAATCAATGCGATGAGCACGCCGTACATATTCTTTTTCACGCTGTCATTGCCATGAACGTGGGGCGAAAGGGATACGATTAATTTATTTTCCATACTTCGTTATTTTTTAGCTTGACGTGCACGTATCATCGCTCCTACTTTACCCTTACCCAGGCGGATGTAATCCAGCATGGGGCGGTTGGAAGGACAAGTGAACTGGCATGAGCCGCACTCGATACACGACATGATATCTTCTTTCTCTACTCTTTCAAAATCTCCATGAGCCGATACGGTGGCCAGCAAATAAGGCTCTAACCCCATAGGACAGGCATCTACGCACTTGGCACAGCGGATGCAAGGCTGAACTTCACCGCGTTTAGCGTCTTTACGGTTCATAATCAAGATGCCGGAACTGCCTTTCGCCGTAGGGACATCCATATTGACCAATGCCTTACCCATCATCGGACCGCCGCCGATAATCTTGCCCGTATCTTCGGGAAGACCTCCGCAGGCATCGATTAACTGACGCATCGGCGTACCGATACGAGCCAGGAAGTTGGACGGCTTGGCCAGCGACTTGCCGGTGACGGAAATGACCCGTTCGAACAACGGCTTGTTCTTCTGCACGGCTTCGTAGACGGCAAATGCCGTACCTACATTCTGAACCACCGCACCGGTAGAGATAGGAAGCGCTCCCGCTGCGACCTGACGGCTGATGATGGCGTCAATCAGCTGCTTCTCGCCGCCTTGCGGATATTTCACTTTCAACGGAACCACCTCGATACCTGCATAACTGGAAGCTACTTTTGTCATCAACTGGATGGCATCGGGCTTATTGTTTTCGATACCGATAAATGCCTTGTTCACCTTTACGGATTTCATCAGGATGGATACGCCTACCATGATTTCTTCGGCGTGTTCCAGCATCAGTTGATGGTCGGCCGTCAGATAGGGTTCGCACTCCACGGCATTGATAATTACGCACTCGGCTTTGAACGCGGGCGGCGGACACAGCTTGACCTGCGTGGGGAAGCAAGCTCCTCCCAGACCTACGATTCCGGCATCGGCAATCTTCTTGACGATTTCCTCGGAAGTAAGGTTACATTCCTTTACCAAAGTGTTTGTGCGGTCGATGGTCTCTTCCCATTCGTCACCCTCCACATCAATGAAAATCGCCGGTTTGGCATAACCGCTGGCATCGACAATGGTGTCAATCTTAGCGACTTTTCCACTGACAGACGAATGGATCGCTGCGGAGACGAAGCCACCGGGTTCGGCAATCTTTGTGCCTACTTTCACAACATCACCTTTCGCTACGATAGGCTTGGCGGGAGCACCAATGTGCTGTCCCAGCAATATCACAGCTTTAGCGGGAACCTCCGCCTTGATGATAGGCTGATGTGCTGAAAGTTTATTTTCGTGTGGATGAACTCCACCGATTGAAAATGTCTTCAACATACAATTCTGTATTTTAGTCGTTTATTATATTCTTGTAATCGGCAAATAAGGCTTCTGTTGCGGAAAACGGTTTCCGTTTCATTCGCCATATTGTCATTTCGCCACTTCGCCACTGCTCGTGTTATTAGCGAGGCGACTCCTTTCCCGGCTATGCTTCCGCCTTAGGAGCTTCCGGTTTCGGGGTTACTTCCTGAGGGGCCACTTCGGCTTTCGGAGCCGTAGCTTTCGGAGCAACCGTTGCCTTCGGAGCTGCTGCCGGAGCGTCACCTTCAGCCTTGGGCTTGCGCGGCGGGAAGTTAAGTGCGATGATGGTGCCCTGCGGACAAACTTCTTCGCACTTGCGGCAAGATTTACATTTATTGGGGTCGATGTAAGCCAGATTGTTTTCCAGTGTAATCGCTTCGAACGGACATACCTTCACGCACTTGCCACAACCGATACAAGCAACGGCGCAAGCTTTACGCGCAACAGCGCCCTTGTCCTTGTTGACGCATTGCACGTAAACACGGCGGGACTTCTTACCCTGCGGACGGATTTCGATGATGTTTCTGGGACAAGCTTTAGCGCACGCTCCACAAGCCGTACACTTCGCTTCGTCCACTTCGGGAAGACCGGTTTCGGGATTCATGTGGATGGCATCGAACTGGCAGGCGGTCACACAGTCGCCACAACCCAAGCATCCAAAGCTACAACCTGTTTCGCCTCCGTAAAGAGAAGATGCGATAGCGCAACTCTTCACTCCGTCGTATTGATTCACACGCGGGCGGTTGGCACAAGTCCCGTTACATCTCACCACTGCCACCATCGGTTCGGCGGTCGCAGCATCCAAACCCAGAATTTCAGCTACCTTCGTCATAACGGGTTGTCCACCCACCGGACAAAGTTTACCTTCCAGCGAACCTGCTTTTACGCAAGCATCAGCAAATCCGCTACATCCCGGGTAACCACATCCACCGCAATTTGCCTGGGGCAGCACTGCCGCTACCTGAGCAATTCGCGGATCTTCATACACGGCGAATTTCTTGGAAGCGACAAAAAGGATAGCAGCCAGTACCAGCGCTATAACTCCCAACGAAATCACTGCAATCAGAATTACATTCATAAATTAGTTGTTTATTAATTATTTGTTTATGTATTAGTTAGTTCATAGGTTTTACTGAAAAGGAAAACTTCTTGCCCATCCGGGACTTGTTCAACCACAGTATATAATAATAAGGTATAAGCAACCCTAATGAACAAAGTGCGGAGAGCAACTCGTCATTCCATATCGCCATAAAAATGAAAAGGGAAATAACTAAAACGAAGAAAGGAAACAGAAATGCAAACAAGACTGCCATTACCCCCATAGATAGCTCTCCGATGACCCAAACATGGTCACCGATCTGGTAAGCGGCAGCATTCATATCTGTTACATCAATAAGTTTCTCTTTCGTATCGGCAGAACTGCAATGTCCTTTAATACTGCATGAGGCACATGCTGAAGTCTGGATAATCCTCACCTGAAGATGAGTACCGTTTATGTTTTCCACAATACCTTGATGTCTTATAGTATTCGCCATTTTGCAAAGTGTGCATTACAAATCGCGGCAAATTTACGCATTATTTGTGAACTGCAAGGCATATACAGTGTTTTTCTGTGTGCGCGAACGTTGTTTTTTCTCTTTTTCGGTCATTTTCTCCACTTTTTTCAATAGATGATAGGTGAGAGGTGATAAATGATAGGTGATAGGTGAGAGATGAGAGATGAAAGATGAGAGGTGATAAATAAATAGAGGAGAGGTATCATACCGCAGAATAGCGCAATTCAAAGTAATTTATCAACTATCACCTATCAACTATCAACTCTCCCCTATTCCCGCTCCGTACATGCCCTATGGCGAAGTGGCTATCTGGCAATGTGACAATCAGGAGATTACCATTTGTAGTTGATACCGAAACTTAATAATTCTTTCACTTGGAAATAGCTGTGGCCTTCGGTCGGCTTGGCGCTATCGTCATAACGCGCATGAACATAGAGCTTGGTAGAAAGGTAACGGTTCAGTACGAAGTTCACCGTATTTTCCCATTCGATGCGGGTCCATTCGTAACTGGTCTGGAAATCCATACGCGAATCCAACACGATAGAAGGAATTATAGTCCACGAAAGCGTGGGCTGCACCTGCGAACCGAAATTGTGTTTCACGCTTTTACCCTCGTCCAGACCAAACTTCACTTCATCCACTTCCTTGTTTCCTATATATCGCAACATATATGTCAGAGGAGCCATAAAAACAGAAAGACTGAATTTCTTTTTCTTCAGCTTATAATCCATACCGATGCTGAACGACCAGTCGGCAGGAGCAAAAAAGGCCGATACAAGTTCTTCGCTGTTTGCCTTATATCCCCGACAGAACTGAGTCTTGAACTCTGTCGAAATCGTATAATACCATTTGGAAGCGGCTTCTATACCCAACTTGCTATAGATGCGCAATTGGTCGGAACTGACCAGATAATCATGGAATTTGTCTGAAGGAGCGGAACTAAAGCCCAATTTAGCATCTAGAAGATTTTCCCACTGGATCTTCTCTCTATCGTTATAATGGGCAAACAACTGCAAATTGGCAAGCAAGGCGTTCGTACTCTCCCCACCCTTATACCAGTTGTCAGAAATGTAATTCTGAGTAATCTGCAAGGAGCCGCTTCCACCCGTCACCCACCAATTTGGCTTGTGGATAACGACTTCCGCTTCCTCTTTCACCCCCATCATCCTTTCCTGGGCGAAGAGCTTCACTACGGAAGGTTTGGAGGTAACCTCTTTTTCTATATTATCCTTGAAGGCTTTAGTTTTCCTGATGTCGTCTTCGGTCAGAACCACCAAATCGGGACGATTAACGTACATATCCAACATCACTTTATCCACTACCTCATTCGCCATTTTCTTCGAGACAAATTTCAGAGTGTCGAACGGCAGCAACTCACGCGTCAAGGCCGGAACCGTATCTGTCTTCTGAAAAGACCAGTCCACCTTGGACAGGCGATCCATCGGTTCATAATAATAGGTAGTGGGGACAAACATGCGATAATAGTCGGGATTATACGCAATATACCGTTCGGGCGTTGCGGGATCGTTCAGATAGTCCAGCACTCCGATATATTTCTCGTACAGTATGGAAACCGTATCCAAGCGGTACCCTTCTTCATACGGTTTCAACTTCAACAGCCATCGCTGGCTCCAGATACCCGACAAGGTATCGGCACTCGCTGACGACACCTGTTTTTTAGCTCCCCGAGCAGAATTTGTCGTATTCTGGGCCGGCGCCGGGATTAAGAATAAGGTGGCAATTAGCCCTAATAAAATGCGTTTATCCATCATAATACCTTAAAATCTATATTTGAACGCAAAAATAGTTCAAAATGTTCAAAACACAAAAGGTGTAAAGTGAAAGTTTACGAGAAGTGTTTTATTTGCCCTAAATTCTTTTTTTATAATTGTTTTCATCAAACTGTTATGTACTTCCTCTTTTTTTTCATAATTTTGCGCTTTAATTTTTAGAGAAAACATTTTAAAACAGTATAGCTGTGGGAGAAACAAAGTATATTTTCGTCACCGGTGGCGTTGCCTCTTCATTAGGCAAAGGCATTATCTCATCATCCATCGGTAAATTATTGCAAGCAAGAGGTTATAAAGTAACCATTCAGAAGTTCGACCCGTATATCAACATCGACCCGGGAACACTGAACCCTTATGAACACGGAGAATGCTATGTAACGGTGGACGGCCATGAAGCCGATCTCGACCTGGGACACTACGAACGTTTCCTGGGTATTCAGACTACAAAAGCAAACAATATCACGACGGGGCGTATCTACAAGAGCGTCATAGACAAAGAACGACGTGGTGACTACCTGGGCAAGACGATTCAGGTGATACCACACATCACGGATGAAATCAAGCGCAATGTCAAGTTGCTGGGCAACAAATATAAATTCGATTTCGTCATTACGGAAATCGGCGGTACGGTGGGTGACATCGAGTCGCTTCCTTATCTGGAAAGTATCCGCCAGTTGAAGTGGGAACTGGGCAAAGACGCCTTGTGTGTGCACCTGACCTACGTACCTTACCTGGCTGCCGCCGGCGAATTGAAGACCAAACCGACCCAACACTCCGTCAAGGAATTGCAGAGCGCCGGTATCCAACCCGACGTACTTGTACTGCGTACCGAACATGAGTTAAGCATAAACTTGCGCAAGAAGGTAGCTCTCTTCTGTAATGTGGACGAAAATGCCGTGGTGCAGAGTATCGACGCTCCGACCATCTATGAGGTGCCCATCCTGATGCAAGCCCAGGGATTGGATGAAACCATCCTGAAGAAAATGGGACTGCCCGTAGGCGATACTCCGGGACTGGGACCGTGGCGCGCTTTCCTGGAACGCCGCCATAAGGCAGAAAACACCACCCCTCTGCACATTGCACTGGTGGGCAAATACGATTTGCAGGATGCATACAAATCCATTCGCGAAGCACTTTCGCAAGCGGGTACTTACAATGACCGCAAAGTATCGGTGGACTTCGTGAACAGCGAGAAGCTGACGGACGACAATGTGGCGGAAGCCCTGGCAGGCATGTCGGGTGTGCTTATCGGCCCGGGATTCGGCGAACGGGGTATCGCAGGCAAATTCGTAGCGATAAAATATGCCCGCACGCATGATATTCCGACTTTCGGAATTTGTCTGGGAATGCAGTGCATGGCTATCGAATTCGCCCGTAACGTATTGGGATATGCAGATGCCAATTCACGCGAGATGGATGAAAAAACGCCCCACAATGTCATCGACATCATGGAAGAACAAAAATCCATCACGAATATGGGAGGAACGATGCGACTGGGAGCCTATGAATGTGTGTTGCAGAAAGGCAGCAAAGTGTACGAGGCATACGCCACCGAACATATCCAGGAACGGCATCGCCATCGCTATGAATTCAACAACCAGTATAAAGAAGAATATGAAGCTGCCGGCATGAAATGCGTAGGAGTGAATCCAGAATCGGACTTGGTTGAAATCGTAGAAATCCCGGAACTGAAATGGTATATCGGAACTCAGTTCCACCCGGAATACGGAAGTACGGTGCTGAAGCCTCATCCTCTGTTCGTGGCATTTGTGAAAGCAGCGATTGAGAACGAAAAAAAATAATCAGTACTAATTTAATAATTGATAATTCAAGATTGATAAATGGATAAAAATACCATCACGGGCCTTGTACTAATAGCCCTTTTGTTAGTCGGTTTCAGTTTCTTTACCCGTCCGAGTAAAGAACAACTGGAAGCCCAGCAACGCTATTATGACTCTATTGCCCAAGTACAACAACGTGAAGCTGACCTGAAAGCGAAATCAGAATTAGCCCTCGCCAACGAAAAGGAAGCGAATACCATCGACTCAACTTCCTTGTTCTTCGATGCACACCGGGGTGCCGATTCATTGGTTACCATTCAGAATAATCTGGCAGAAGTAGCTATCTGTACCAAAGGCGGAAGTGTCTTCTCGGCCACTCTGAAGGAATATATGGGCCAGGACAAGAAAACTCCGGTCATGCTGTTCAACGGCGACGACGTCTCCATGAACTTCCTGTTCTATAATACGAATGGAGCCATCCAGACCGACGAGCTTTACTTCAAAGAGGTAAACCGCACCGACAGTACCGTAACCATGCGCCTAGAGGCAGATAGTGCAAGTTACATCGACTTTAAATATGCCATGCATCCCGACACCTACCTGATAGACTTTACGATCGATGCGGTAGGTATGGCAGACAAGCTGGCAAGCACCAAATATGTAGATATCGAATGGTCGCAACGCGCCCGCCAACTGGAGAAGGGCTATACATACGAAAACCGTTTGTCCGAACTGACTTATAAAATCACCGGTGAGGGTACGGATTACCTCTCTGCCGGCAAGAATGACGAAAAAGAAGTTCCCGAACGTCTGGACTGGATTGCCTTTAAGAACCAGTTCTTCTCCTCCGTATTAATCGCGGATGCCGATTTTGAGAAAACAAAGCTTGTCTCCAAACTGGAACCTCAGAACAGCGGATACATCAAGGATTATGCAGCCGAAATGAGTACGGCTTTCGACCCTACGGGCAAGACGCCGACACAGATGTATTTCTACTTCGGACCTAATCATTATAAGACGCTGACCGCACTGGACAAAGGTCGTGAAGAGAAATGGGAACTCAATCGCCTGGTATACCTGGGATGGCCCCTTATCCGCTGGATAAATAAATGGTTCACCATCAACATCTTCGACTGGCTATCGAGCTGGGGACTCAGCATGGGAATCGTCTTGCTGTTTATGACCTTGATTGTGAAAGCGGTTGTTTTTCCGGCCACTTGGAAAACGTATCTTTCATCTGCTAAGATGCGCGTCCTGAAGCCTAAAATCGACGAAATCAACAAAAAATATCCCAAGCAGGAAGACGCGATGAAGAAGCAACAGGAGGTAATGGCGCTCTACAGCCAATATGGCGTCAGCCCGATGGGAGGATGTTTGCCAATGCTGCTGCAATTCCCGATTCTGATGGCATTGTTCATGTTCGTTCCGAGCGCTATCGAACTTCGCCAGCAAAGTTTCTTATGGGCAGATGACCTTTCCACGTACGATGCTTTCATCAACTTCCCGTTCCATATCCCCTTCTTGGGTAGCCACCTCAGCTTGTTCTGCTTGCTGATGACAGTGACGAACATATTGAACACGAAGTACATGATGCAACAGCAAGATACGGGAGCCAATCCGCAAATGGCAGCCATGAAATGGATGTCCTACCTGATGCCCATCATGTTCTTGTTCATCTTGAATGATTATCCTTCGGGATTGAACTATTACTACTTCATCTCCACGCTTATCAGCGTTATGACAACTCTTGTTCTTCGCAAGATCATCAACGAAGGAGCGATTCTCGCCCAACTGGAAGCGCGAAAGAAAGACCCGAAGAAGATGAAGAAAACCGGTTTCGCTGCGCGCCTGGAAGCCATGCAAAAGCAACAGGAGCAGATGATGAAAGAAAAACAGAACAGGAAATAAACCTCCGTTCAAGATACTATTCAGAGAAAGCCGGACAATATGATTTGCCCGGCTTTCTTTTAATTCAAGTTTTTTAAGTTGATAAGTTTTTGAATTTGTAAGTTTTTGAATTACTTAGTCTGTGAGTTTATGAGTCATAACAGTAAAAACTTATAAACATAAAAACTAAACAACTTATAAACTCAAAAACATAAAAACTCAAGAACTTGAAAACTGAACAACTTAAAATCTTAACAACTTAAATATGCAAACAAAATATACTTATAAAGAAATCTGGCTCATAGCCTACCCCATTCTTATCAGCCTGTTGATGGAGCAACTGATAGGAATGACCGACACAGCCTTTCTGGGACGTGTAGGTGAAATCGAGCTGGGCGCTTCTGCCATCGCCGGCATCTTCTACATCGTAATGTTCATGGTGGCGTTCGGTTTCAGCATCGGAGCGCAGATACTCATGGCCCGCCGCAACGGAGAACAGCAATACAAGGAAATCGGTAACCTGTTCTACCAAGGCGTCTATTTCCAGGTAGGAATGGCGGCAGTGATGTTTCTGCTCTGTTACAGCCTTGCACCCATGATTCTGGAACGACTGGTTTCCTCGGAGCACATCTATCAGGCAGCTATCAGTTACCTCAACTGGCGTGTCTTCGGATTCTTCTTTTCCTTTACAGCGGTCATGTTCCGAGCGTTCTTCCTGGGGACGACGCAGACCAAGACACTTACGCTCAACTCCGTTGTCATGGTGCTGAGCAATATCGTCTTCAACTACATACTGATATTCGGTAAGTTCGGTCTGCCGGCTCTCGGTATCGCCGGTGCGGCTATCGGTTCGTCTTTGGCGGAGTTGGTATCCCTGATATTTTTCATACTCTATACCCGCCACCGCATCGATATCCGCAAGTATGGGCTGGACAAGATACCGGGCATCCGTTGGAACATACTGAAACGTATGCTGAACGTATCTTTATGGACCATGGTACAGAACTTCCTGTCCCTCTCCACCTGGTTCCTGCTTTTCCTGTATGTGGAACACCTGGGCGAACGTGCATTGGCCATCACGAACATCATCCGCAATGTTTCGGGTCTCCTGTTTATGGTCATGATGGCATTTGCTTCCACCTGTGGTTCTTTGGTGAGTAACCTTATCGGTTCGGGAAACACGAAGTTTGTTCCCGGCACCATACGTCAGCACATACGTATAGCTTATGCGCTCGTCCTTCCGCTGGCAATCTTTTTCGCATTGTTCCCTCGGCTGATACTCGGTGTTTATACCGATATTCCCGAGTTGCAGGAAGCCGCCATTCCCTCACTTTGGGTACTTTGCTCCGCCTACTTGCTTCTTGTGCCGGCCAACGTCTATTTCCAGTCGGTATCGGGAACGGGGAACACACGGACCGCCCTGGCTCTGGAGATGATAACGCTGGCAATCTATACCTGCTACATCACCTATATCGTAGCTTATCTGAAACTGGACGTAGCCTTTGCCTGGACTTCGGAACATGTGTATTCTATCGGCATCCTGACCCTCTGCTACTTCTATATGAAGAAAGGGAAGTGGAGTCAGAAGAAAATTTGAATTAATTTACTATCTTCGCTACCAAAACAAATTTTCAAACATATATGAAACAATCAAACCTATTATTTATGTCGGCAGCAATCATGTTGGCATCCTGCGGCGGAACAAAAGACGCGGGACAGAACACGGCGCTTATCGGTCAGTCGGATATCAAGATTGAAGGCAAGCGAATGACGCCCGAAGCACTTTGGGCAATGGGACGTATCGGCGATGTAGCCGTGTCGCCCAACGAGAAACAAATCGCCTATTCGGTGGCTTATTACAGCGTGCCGCAGAACAAAAGCAACCACGAATTATTTGTCATGAACGCTGACGGTAGCAGTAACACGCAGATTACACATGACAACTGGCAGGAAAGCCAGCCTACCTGGTTCAAGGACGGTAAGAAAATCGCCTTTCTCTGCAACGAAAGCGGTAGCAGCCAGGTATGGGAAATGAATCCCGACGGTACAGGACGCAAGCAGCTCACTCAATATGAGGGAGATATCGAGGGCTTCTCCTTCTCTCCCGACGGCAAGAAACTGCTCTTCATCGCCCAGGTGAAAACCGTAAAAAGCACAGCCGACAAACATCCCGATTTGCCTAAAGCAACCGGCATCATCGTAACCGACCTGATGTACAAGCATTGGGATGAATGGGTGACAACCGCCCCCCACCCTTTCGTAGCTGATTTTGACGGTAACGGTATCAATAATGTAAAGGATATTTTGGAAGGACTTCCATATGAGAGCCCGATGAAGCCTTGGGGCGGTATCGAGCAATTGGCATGGAGTCCGGCCTCCGACAAAGTAGCTTTCACTTGCCGCATGAAGACCGGTCTGGCTTACGCCATCTCCACCGATTCCGACATTTATGAATACGATGTCAATAACGGCGGATTTATTAATCTTTGCAAGCAGGATGCCAAAGCTTCCGACGGCAAAAACGAAATGGCCGGATATGACACCAATCCGCAATACTCGCCGGATGGCAAGTACATTGCCTGGCAGAGCATGGAACGTGACGGCTATGAAGCAGACCAGAACCGCCTGTGCATCATGGATCGCGCAACCGGAGAAATGCGTTTCGTCAGCCAGTCTTTCGATTCCAACGTAGATGCTTTCCTGTGGAACAAGGATTCACAAAGCATCTATTTTATCGGCGTGTGGCACGGTGAAACGCAAATCTATAACATCAATCTTGCCGACAACAATAAACTGACGCAACTTACCGACGGCATGTATGATTATGCCTCCCTTGCCCTCTGCGGCGATAAGATTATAGCTAAACGTCACTCCATGAGCATGGGCGATGAAATCTATGCCGTAGACAATGCCCGTAACGGTGAAGCTTATGTCGAAGCTAAACAGCTGACCTTTGAAAACAAGCAGATTTATGACCAACTGGAAATGGGCAAAGTAGAAGCCCGCTGGATGAAGACCACCGATGGCAAGCAGATGTTGACGTGGGTTATCTATCCTCCACAATTCGACCCGAACAAGAAGTATCCCACGCTGCTCTTCTGCGAAGGCGGCCCTCAAAGTCCCGTCAGCCAGTTCTGGAGTTATCGTTGGAACTTCCAGATTATGGCGGCCAACGATTATATCATCGTAGCTCCCAACCGTCGCGGACTTCCGGGATTCGGTGTGGAATGGAACGAAGCTATCAGCGGTGATTATGGCGGCCAGTGCATGAGGGATTACTTCACTGCCATCGATGAAATGGCAAAAGAACCGTTTGTAGACAACGACCGTTTGGGTTGTGTAGGCGCCAGCTTCGGCGGCTTCTCAGTCTACTGGCTTGCCGGACACCACGACAAACGTTTCAAGGCATTCATTGCCCACGACGGTATCTTCAATATGGAAATGCAATACCTGGAAACCGAAGAGAAATGGTTTGCTAATTGGGATATGGGCGGTGCCTATTGGGAGAAAGAGAATGCTACGGCTCAACGTACTTTCGCCAACTCTCCGCACAAGTTCGTTGATAAATGGGACACTCCTATCCTCTGCATCCACGGCGAAAAAGACTTCCGTATCCTTGCCAACCAGGCAATGGCTGCTTTCGATGCCGCCGTCATGCGTGGAGTTCCTGCCGAATTGCTCATCTATCCCGACGAGAACCACTGGGTGCTGAAACCACAGAATGGTATTCTCTGGCAACGCACATTCTTCGAATGGCTGGATAAATGGCTGAAACCGGCTAAATAAAAACAAGGTGCATAAAAACAATCGTCCCCGGTCTTCTGTCGAGAACCGGGGACGATTTGTTTTAATTCCTAAGCTATCTGCTTATCAGCGCACGATGCTTTGGAAGGTCAGAAAGATTATCTTGAAATATTCTTTCAGCGAATGATTATCGATATACTTCATATTATACCGTATCTTATCGGGCATGATCTGCTCTACATAAGCCTTATCCGCATCTTCTGCCTGACCTAATATCGCATTTTCATCCACATACTCTATCGAGGCGTAATCTGTGATACCCGGACGAACCGATAATACTTTCCGTTGTTCATCCGTATACAAGTCTACATACTTGCGAACCTCAGGGCGAGGACCGACCAGACTCATATCACCTTTCAGCACATTAAATAGCTGAGGTAATTCATCCAATTTATATTTCCGGATAAAATAACCGATATGCGTTATTCTGGGGTCACGACCACCTACCGTTATCAGGCCTTGCTTATCAGCGCCCACTCGCATCGAACGGAATTTATAGACATAGAAATCTTTACCATAACGCCCCACACGCTGCTGACGATAGAAACCACCGCCTTTACTTTCCAGCCGGATAGAAATATATAGAATAAGAAAAACAGGAGAAAGCAAGAGGATGCCCGAAAGAGAAAAGATAAAATCAAAAAAACGAATCATTGCTTGGTAGCGGCAACAGTTTTATATGCAGACTTTACCGTTTGAATGATGAAGTCCAGCTTCCCCTCATCCAGTTGCGGATAAATCGGCAAGGATATTTCGCTCTTAAAGTTTTCATACGCCTGTGGATAGTTTTTTATATCATATCCCAGGGACTTAAAGAACGAGAGCATAGGCATCGGAATAAAATGCACATTTACAGCAACCTCACTTTTGGCAATCTCGTCAATCATCCAGTCACGCTGTTCCTCGGTAAAATCCTTGATGCGCAGTGCATAAATGTGGTAAGAGCTTTCTTTCTCCCCCTCTACCGAAGGAGGAACGATAGCCCAGCCACAGTCCTTAAAAGCTTCCGTATATGTATTGAATACCCTTTTACGTTCCTTCAGCAATTCCGGATATTCCCGTATCTGGGCAAGTCCGATGGCAGCATTCACATCCGCCATATTTACCTTCATTCCCAAACCGACAATATCGTAACGCCAACCGCCCGCTTTTGATTTGGAGAAAGCATCCTTCGTCTGGCAATTCAGGCTCATCATACGAAGTTCCTTATAAAGCTCCGAGTTATCAAAAGGCGACGGCAGATTCAAGCAGATGGCTCCTCCCTCGGCAGTCGTCACATTCTTCACTGCATGAAGCGAGAAGATTGCGACATCCGTCTCACAGCCCGTACGCTGGTTCTTGCTGTAATAAGCCCCCAACGAATGAGCGGCATCATTCATTACAAGAATACGTCCCAGCTTCTCCTGCACATCACTTTCCGCATGGAACACAGCCCGTATTTCAGGTTCATTCACCAACTGCATAATCTTGTCATAATCGCAAGGGAAACCAGCTATATCCACCGGAATAATTGCCTTTGTGCGGGGTGTAATCGCCTTGCGGATAGCATCGACAGATATATTGAAATCCTGCCCCGAGTCCACCATAACCGGTTTTGCACCTGCATGGAGCACCGCCAATGCCGTGGCACTGTACGTGTAAGCCGGAACAATCACTTCATCATCCGCTTTCACCCCCAGCCAGCGAAGCATCATAATCGCCCCCGAAGTCCAGGAATTTACACATAGCACTTCTTTCGCACCTGAGAAAGTCTTTATTTCTTCCTCTAAAGCTTTTACTTTAGGACCGGATGTTATCCAGCCCGAACGCAATGAATCAACCACCTCATTGATGACGGAGTCATCAATGTAAGGAGGAGAAAATGGTATTTTCATGATTAAAAAATATGTATTGATTAGGGCTATCCGGGGAAGGGATAGTCGATAAAAGAAATATCAGAAAATGAGATATTTTTTATATTACTAAGTTACAATTTTCACGTATAACTATCTGGCAACAAACAGCCAATCGTACTTATCTGTCTTTAAATCCTCTAAAATGTGCTCGATGCAAGCGGTTAACTCAGGAAGATGTTTTTTGATTATCTTAAAAATATTTTCAGGGTCAACGTTCCCATACTCGTGTGATATTATATTTCTAAGAGCGAACACACCTTTCCAATATACCTGAGGATAATTTACAAACAATTCTGATGAAGTCCAATCATCTAATTTTCTTGCTGTTTCACCTATAACCTGAATTAGCATACATGCTGCATCAAATTTCTCCATCATTTCTGGTGACATCAGAAAGTCTTGATATGTAGCAATATCTTTATTCCGCAGCATTACCAGATTTGATTTTTCAATAATCAAATTCAAATACTCCCTTGCTTGTAACTTAGACAAAGATTGCATCTTTCAGAATATTAGTTTTGAATGATTCTCTTAATGTTTCCCTAAAATTCACTACATCCACTTTATATTTAGTCAGTTTTTCCAATTCTTCTTGAATTGCCACTAAAGTAAAGTAGTCTGGATCTTTTAACGTGACCACCACATCAATATCGCTCGTCTCTTTTTGTTGGTTACGAGCAAAAGATCCAAATATTCCCAAAGTTTTAATGCCATATTTGCTTGCAAATTCAGCCTTAAAACGTCGTAATATATTTAAGACATCAGATGTGTTCATACCAAGTGATATTAATTACGTTTCACAAATATAACTTATTTCATGGAAAACAAGAAAGAATTGAGAATATTTTATGCTAAATATCATCAGGAAATTATTCTATCGATTAACTTTTGCTCCCAAAGGTTGCTTCATTAAAATCTTATATATTCCTTTTAAATATCCCCAACCGTAACTTAAATGAATAGTTAAAAATATAATCGGCAACACACACAATATTCTCCTATCTTTTTGCGTTCTCATTTCTTTCATAGAAAAACAAAAAGATAATATGAAATAAAGAGATACAGCCAAAACATAAATAATAGCAAAATACTGATTAAAAAAGCTTAACGGAATACCCAATATTAAACCTAATAAAAATGAAACTGGAAAAAACTGTCTTAATGTGGTAGGTGCCCCCAGCTTTTTATTAACCAAAGGCTTGAATAGTCCATATTGATAAAACATTCTTGCAACTTTACTTATTTTATCCCTTGCATAATAAGTAATAACCAAATCCGATATCAATAATATCTTTCCTCCTTGCTTTATTATACGAGCATTTAATTCATCATCTTGATTACGGACTAATTCTTCATCATATAATCCTACTTTAGCAAATAGATCTCGTCTAAAGCAACCAAAAGGAACTGTATCCACCCACTTATCATTTATAACACCAATTCTAAAGTATGAATTCCCTACTCCAAAGCTACTACATAAAGCGGTAGCAATGGCTTTACAAACCATAGTATCATTTACAGGTAGAGTTTTACATACCCCTCCTACATTAGCTGCTGCTGTTTCCTCTAATTTAGAAACCAATCTTGATATATAGTTAACTGGGTAAATTGCATGGGCATCCAAACGAATAATTATGTCTCCTTTAGCTTGTTCGATTCCTATATTCATCGCAACAGGAACTATTCGATGAGGATTATTTAATAAACGAATGAACTTATATTTTGCAATATATTCTTCTACAATAACTCTGGTTTTATCAGTGCTCATTCCATCAACAAACAGCACTTCTAAATTTTCAAAAGGATATTCCTGATTTAAAATTGATTCTATACAAGCAGTAATATACTTTTCTTCATTATATATTGGGCATATAATAGAAACCATATTATTATAATCGACCATCAATTATATATTTATCTAATATTCCTTTTACATCATAAACCACCCCATTAGATTCTGATAAGAATTCGCGAATATTTATATTCGTGAATTCATTATGAGCCACACCAAGAATTACGGCATCAAACTCTCCTTTTAACGCGTCTATATTTTGAGTACTCAATTCTATGCCATATTCATATTTTACTTTATCCGCATTTGCCCAAGGATCATAAACAACGATATTAGTAGTATATTCCTGTAAAGTGGAATAGATATCTACTATTTTAGTATTGCGAATATCAGGACAGTTTTCTTTGAAAGTTATACCTAACAGTAAAATTTTACTGTCTTTTACCAAAACGCCCTTCTTATTCATTAACTTAATCACCTGATTGGCTACATAATCACCCATACCATCATTTAAGCGCCGAGCAGCAGACATTATTCGTGGCAGGACACCATACACTTGAGCTTTCTGAATCAAATAATATGGATCCACACTGATACAATGTCCACCAACCAAACCGGGTTTCAATTTAATAAAATTCCATTTGGAAGATGCAGCTTCAATAACGTCGTTCGTATCAATACCCATAGCATTGAATATTTTGGCAAGTTCATTCATGAAGGCAATATTCACATCACGCTGTGAGTTTTCTATAATCTTTGATGCCTCAGCTACTTTTATAGATGTAGCTTTATGTGTACCATTTACAAGAACGGAATTGTAGACATCATCTACAATATCAGCTATCTCCGGTGTAGAGCCTGAGGTTACTTTTTTTATTTTCTCTACCGTATGTTCTTTATCACCCGGATTAATACGTTCAGGCGAATAACCGGCAAAGAAATCCTCATTAAACTTCAAGCCACTTACTCTTTCTACTACGGGCAGGCATTCCTCTTCCGTCACACCGGGATAAACCGTAGACTCATATACCACAATATCCCCTTTTGAGATGACCTTACCCACTGTTTCACTGGCACTCCATAGCGGTTTTAAGTCCGGACGGTTATTGACATCTACAGGAGTAGGTACCGCTACCACATAAAAGTTACAATCACGTATTTCTTCGAGGTTAGTTGTACATTTAAAACCATGATTGTGAATGGCATCTTGCAAAAGTTCATCGCTAACCTCTAGTGTCGCATCATGCCCTTCCATTAAAGCATTTACGCGTCGTTGGTTCATATCAAAACCTACAGTTTTATACTTTGTAGAGAAAAGGCGGGCTAAAGGAAGCCCGACGTAACCGAGACCGATTACGCAAATCTTAATAGAATTCATAAAAATATATGATTTTAACAACTTTATTGTATAAGAAATTATTTCTGAAAAAGAAAAGATTTCAACTGATTGTATCGGCTACCTAAAATACTCTTAATTATCTGTAATGCTTGCCAACGAATATACATCATTCTCCTTTTCCTCTTACTTGCCACTATAGCCATAACATCTTTTGTTTTCATCCCCTGATATACCACATAGCGTCCTGCAATAAGCATATCACCTAGTGTTTTAGTTCGAGTAGTCGGTACAGACGTATATAAAACTTTAATCCCTGCTTCAACAGCTTTTCGTATGACGCTTTTATTTCCATTACCATTAGGTATGGACGCTGTCATTCCACTAGTAACATATTTTGCCAATTCCCTTACCGATACATTCCATTCTTCTGCAATAACTTTATCCGCCAATTCTGTTAGTACGGGATGCGTATGAGAATGCGATCCAATACGATGCCCATGCTCTGCTAACGTTTGTAATTGTTTTGTAGTGAGAAATAAAGGTGTATTAAGATAATTAGTGCTTATAAAGAAAGTACCATGTAAACCATATTTTTCTAATGTAGGAGCTACATAGGTAAGAAAAGAAACTCCACCGTCATCAAAAGTAAATTCCACCTCGGTATCTATATGCTTTTTACAATATTCCGACACGGCAACCACATGCTTTTCGAATTCATCAAGCTGTATTTTATATTGAAAAGCGCTAGCGTTCTGAAAGCCACTTTCTTTTACAGAATCACGATAAATGTCGTGATACATTAAAACAATTTTGCTCATTGTGATTTAGAACTTTAGAATAGTTGCACCCCAAGAATAACCTACACCAAATCCTGCTATTAAAACTTTTTGATTTGCTGATATGCAACCATCAGCAAGCGCATGATACAGAGCAATAGGAATAGTGTTTGATACAGTATTACCAACCTCAGACAAATAATAATAAAATTTTAATTCTTCTATCTTAAGTTTCTTACGTAGAAAATTAAGCATGTATTTATTTGCCTGGTGGAATACAAACAGATCAACATCATTTTGTTCCAACAAGTTTTTTACTAATGTAGTTCTGATAAGTGGCGGGACACGGTCAAGAGTAAATGTGAAAATTTCACTCCCATTCATATAAAGATAATCATCAGACTGTGGGTTTCCATTCTCGTCAGTTTTTACCTCATTAGTTTTTTGCGGATTACGAGTTCCAGCTGTTCGTATAATAAGGTTTTCAGCCCCTTTGCCATCAGTACCGAGACTGAAATTACCAATTTCTGCAATCCCACTGTCACTGACCAATGTCGCTGTAGCTGCATCACCAAAAATCGTACGATTACTTTTATCACGTGGATGTATGTGTTTATTATATGTTTCACCCGTAAGCAAAAGTACATTTTGAGCTATTCCAGCACATACCAATCCTTTTGCCAATGAAAGGCCGTACACATATCCGGAGCAACCCAGATTAAAGTCAATGGCGCCAATATCCGTACGTATTCCTAAACGTTCTTGTATAATACAAGCTGAAGTAGGAAGCTTGTAATCCGGACTTTGAGTACAGAAAAGGATGTAATCGATAGTCTCTCTAGTCCCTTTCTCTTGCTCAAATAATATTTCTGCCGCTTTCACGGCCATATCAACCGCAGTTTCATCATCAGCAGCTATATGGCGCTGAGTAATTCCTATCTTAGAGGCTATCTTCTGGACACTCCATTCTGGGAAATCCTTTACAAGATCCTCATTAGTAACTATGGTTTGTGGTAAATAATAGCTAATCGCTTTAATATATGCATTCATCCTATTATAATATTAAAGTTCCTTCCCCTCCTCCTGTCAGATCAATTGAGGTTCCTGTCATCCAAGAGCTTGCATCACTAAGCAAATAAACAGTAAGATATGATACATCTTCCGGCCTTCCATAACGCTTGAGAGGATATTTCTTTTGCAATTCTTCATAATCTGTACCCATCAAGGAAGCATCTTTTGCTATTAGCTCCGTCCATACCATAGCAGGACAAATTGAATTAACACGTATTTGTTGGGGGGCACACTCCAAGGCCAATACTTTAGCATACCCTAATATCGCACCTTTTGAAGCGGCATATATAGCATTCCCAACAGATGGAGCAAATGGTGCCCGAGAAGCTATCATAACTACAGAAGCCCCATGGGCTAATTTCTTCTTTTTCAGTATATCCCGCTGCAAAAGTATTGGGCCATATAGATTCGGTTTTACAACCTCATCCAAATCACATCCTTTCAATGATTTACATAATGCCCGATTTCCGACACCGGCATTATGCACTATTCCATTAAGCATGGGCAGCGAATTAACCATACATACAATAGAATTTTCATCTATCAAGTCTGCAACAACTATTTTATGATTACCGGAAGTCATCAAAGATAAGGTCTCTCTAAGCCGCTGTTCATTGCGAGCTGTGATAATCACCTTAGCCCCCATACGGGAACATTCTATGGCAATAGAGCGCCCTATGCCACTTGAGGCACCGGTCACTAAAATAGTTTTATTTTCTAATGAGAATGGATTATACATACTTTATTAAAAATGATAGATACAGGCATTATTCTGTCTCTTATACACA
>ENA-OYYE01000084-OYYE01000084.1-human-gut-metagenome-genome-assembly--contig:-NODE-84-length-61581-cov-8.735201_pt1 | contig 61581 bp, 41 predicted proteins | sample MGYA00243244_ERZ653437 | MGnify/ENA primary metagenome ERZ653437 (study PRJEB26926, sample SAMN06165130) | human gut metagenome | biome: ENVO:00009003; feature: ENVO:2100002; material: ENVO:00002003...
GGATGACGGTTTTATGGTGAAAAAAACCGTAGTAGTTTTGTTGCAAAATGAAATAAAAAAATGACTCTTATGAATTAGGAAAGGCGCACATTTGGAAGCTGTATACAAAAGAGAGGCACAAAACATACACATAAACCCCTCATGTAGGTACTGGAACACCCTAAGTGAGAATTTATAGCATGTTCGTACCCCTCAACTTATCGTGATAAGAACACATAAGCGCGACACAAGTCCCGTATATCGCTTGGTGATGTTCAATTCTTTAGAAGTATGCAATCATTAGAATAATCTTTTCCACCCACATACACCTTTTTTAATTAACGCCCACAAGACTTCCCCGATACCGGGCTTCTTCAATTGGGGCAGGAACACTGAATGTCTTTTTATTCGACGGTCATAACAATGTGCCACTCCATTACAACAAAGGATAATAACATGCGTATTATTCACGTGCACCGAATAAATATTACTCAATGGGATATAACCGAATAACGTTGAATCTTCTCCCGTATCCAATACCTCCTCATTAACTTTAATGCCCAGTTCGTTTTCCAATGTCCGAAGTGTAGCAGTGATTTCGCTCACATCCTGCTTTTGCATATGCGATGCGATTTCAAGAATGTCTTTGTCCTCCATAACCTTTTCAATATTAAAGGAATAGCGCATATCTTGAAACCGCATACAAAAGAGGGGCACAAAACATACGCATAAACCCCTCATGTAGGCACAGGAATACCTTTACTCGAATTTATAGCATGTCCGTACCCCTCTACTTATCGTGATAAACACATAAGCAGGGCACGAACGGCTAATTATCGAGTATGAAAAAATTTCCTGTTTTTACATGAGGATAACTAATCGTTCTTAATCAATCTGTCGGATTTCTCCCCGACAGTGGCAACAAAGATAAGGGATTTGTCTGGAAAAGCCAAATTTGAAATTGTTTTCCTTCGCAAAGTAGTGCAAGTGGTATGCAAATACTACCAAGTAGTTTTTTATCCGTTACTAAGTATTCAGCTCGATTGCCTTTGTTATGTCTATTTCTTCGACAAATCTTTGGTCATGCGATATCATCAGTATTGTTCCTTGATAATTTTTCAAGGTAGTCGTTAAGATGTCAAGACTCAATAAATCCAGGTTATTGGTAGGCTCGTCAAGAATAAAGACGTCGGGGATGTGATTGGAAATCATCAGGCAGCAAAGGTATAATCTCATTCTCTCTCCTCCGCTTAATACATGGCAAGGCCTGTCCCACATTTCTTTGGGGAACAAAGCGCGGTGCAGTCGCAACTTGATTTCGTGGTCTAAAAGGTTGTGGCGGTTGTATGCCTGTGTCAATTCGAGTAAAGTCTGTGAAGTGTTGACTTTGCTGTACTCCTGGTCAAGATAGATAAAGGAGAAATCGGCTCTCTTTATTTCTCCGACATTCGGCAGCAATTCTCCCGTCAGCAGTTTCAGCAAGGTGGTCTTGCCCGTGCCGTTATCGCCGCTGATGTGGATTCGCTCTCCGCTCCACATCTCTACATCAAGGGGATGCCGCCACAGAAATTCTTTACCTTCGTACTGGAAGTTTATCCCGTGGGCGGCGACTAATAATTTCCCTTTGTTCAGTGTGGCATTATCAAAATCGAGCCTTAATTCGCATACCACGTTTTGTTTTTGGCGCAAATCTTTTAGTCTTTCGTTGTCCCGGTTGATGATGCCCGCATGTCTGTCTTGAAGTTTTGCTCCGGTTTTCTCTCCTTTATTTTTCAGACCTTGTTGCAGAATGCGTGGCACCTGGTCTTTTTTCTTTTCTCCTTGCCGGACGCGTTTCTCCTGTCTTTCACTTGTTTCCTTGGCTTTTTTGCGTGCCAACCGCAGAGCTGTTTCTGCGGTGCTTATCTGTTGGGATAAGGCTTGTTCCTCTATATTCTTCTGAACTTTATAGAAATCGTAATTTCCGCCATATTGCCTGATTCCTTTGGAAGAGAGTTCGCAAGTCTCTTCGAGTAAATTCAGGAGTGTGATGTCATGGCTCACTACTATTACAGTTGCTTTGGTTTCGGAAATGAACTTGTATAGTTTCCGGCGACTTGCATAGTCAAGGTGATTGGTTGGCTCGTCCAGCAAAATAGTGGAGGGATGATGAATGGACAGACCCGCAAGGAATAATTTAGTTTTCTCGCCTCCGCTTAAGGAGTCGATAGGCGTCGTCAATTCGACGGCTGACAATCTCCAGAAGTCGAGTGCGGCGCGGCAACGGGCTTCTATGTCCCAATCGTCGGCCAGCGTGTCATAATACCTGTATTCGTCACTGCCGTTGCAGATGGCGTGCAGCGCTTCTATTTTATCCGATACGCCTAATGCCTGACTGACGGTTATTCCCGTTAGGCCGATTTGTTGGGGTATATAATAAGGAGTGGAAGCACAGTAGACACTGCCGGAAGAAACATTCAGTTCCCCGGCAATCAACTTTAGAAGGGTGGATTTTCCCGTTCCGTTATTTCCGATGATAGCTACTTTTCTGCCTGAAACGACAGACAGATTGATACACTCGAATAAAGGTTCTTGATTGGGATAGTGGAACGTTACGCCACTAAGGGTAATACTCATATGGAAATACAATTAATAATGGGATCTTGTAGCAAGACCGTTAAACCGATTGTTCTTTTATTCTCTTTGCGGTGTCGGTTTAATTAGAAACCAACTATTAATTGTTTATTCTCATTGCAGCAATTTTAAGTTCGGGGCAAAGATAAGGATAAAAAATTAAATATCTGCCAATGAGCAAAGGAAATCGGATACTCCTAAAGCTTAAAAAAATGATAAAGGAATGAGCCGTACAGTAATGAAGTCGTTTGGTTTCATTACCTTTGTGGTATTATTTGTCTTGGGAGTTAAAGCTTCGCTTAGGAGTTAGAGGAGTTAAAGGAGTTATCGCTTTGCTCAGGAGTTAAAGCTCGATAGTATTGGTAATCACAAGCAGAAGTATTGAGCTTTAACTCCTTTAACTTTTCTAACTCCTTTAACTCCTAAGCAAAGCGATAACTCCTCTAACTTCTAAACAACATTAAAAAGAGCAGGTTATGAACAAAGAAGTAACAGAACCGTCGGGGCCGCTGAAAGTCATTTTCAATTATGAAGATGTGTTTTACAGTTTCTTTTATGACGATGCCTGTAGTTGCATCCATCGGTCGAGGAACTATGCCTTGAATTATGTCTATTCGGGCGAGATGATTCTGGACAATGGCAAGGAGGAAATCCATGTCCGCAAGGGCGAATGTGTATATATTCCTCGTGACCACCATATTACTATGTATAAGAAGGCATACAATGGCGAGCGTTATTGCGGTGTGTTTCTGAACTTCTCGCGCAACTTCCTGCGGGAGATGTATGCCAAGTTCGGTCAACGTAAAGTGCCCGCAACTACTCCGAAACTCAAGCCTGAAGTGATGAAGCTGCCTCAAAGCGTGGAGATAACCAGTCTTTTTTCTTCCATGACCCCTTATTTCGACCCGGAAGTCAAGCCTCAGGACGACTTCATGCACTTAAAAATGGAGGAAGGCTTACTTGCTTTGTTGCATATCGACGAGCGGTTTGCACCCACGCTCTTCGACTTCAACGAACCGTGGAAGATAGACATCCTGGAATTTATGAATGAAAACTATATGTACGAGTTCACGATGGAGGAGATGGCGCATTATACGGGTCGGAGCTTGGCCACCTTCAAGCGGGATTTCAAGAAGATAAGCGACCTCACTCCTGAAAAGTGGCTCATCCGCAAGCGCCTTGAAGTGGCGTATGACAAGATGAAGGAGGGCGGCAAGAAGGTGGTGGACGTCTATGCCGAAGTAGGGTTCAAGAATCCGTCCCATTTTTCTACCGCGTTCAAGAAGCAATACGGCATATCGCCGACCGCCATCCTGGCGTGAACTCCTGATGAGGTAAATTGAACTTCTGAGTAACTTTGTTTGAGCCTCACAGCAATTACGCTGTGGGGCTTTCGCGTTAACTTTGCACTGTGAACAAAAGGTTGTAATAACAGTAAACATTTGGAAGGATGAGAAGAACAATTGTATTAATCATGGCGCTGATGCCGGCCATTGCCGGCGTTCGGGCACAAAATCAAACGAATATGAAAGGTAGCACTATCAAACAACAGGAGTTGAATCTCACACAGGAGTGGGACAAGACATTTGCACCGTCGGACAAGGTCAATCACCGGAAGGTAACGTTTGTCAACCGTTATGGAATCACCTTGGCGGCCGACCTCTACGAACCTAAAAATGTACAGGGAAAATTGGCAGCCATTGCCGTCAGCGGTCCTTTCGGTGCGGTGAAGGAACAGTCGAGCGGACTTTATGCACAAACGATGGCGGAGCGCGGTTTTCTTACCCTGGCTTTCGACCCTTCGTTTACAGGCGAGAGTGGTGGCGAGCCGCGGCGGGTTGCTTCGCCGGACATCAATACGGAAGATTTTCAGGCGGCAGTCGATTTCCTCTCCACGCAACCCAATGTTGACCCCGAACGTATCGGAATCATCGGCATCTGCGGTTGGGGCGGTCTGGCGATTAATGCCGCTGCCATCGACACCCGCATCAAGGCAACCGTTGCCTCTACCATGTATGACATGCACCGCGTGAATGCCAAGGGCTATTTTGATGCTGAAAACAGCGAAAACGCACGTTACGAAAAGCGCCGGCAACTGAATGCACAGCGCACCAGGGAGTATGCCCAGGGCTATTATGAACAGGGTGGCGGCGTGGTAGACCCGTTGCCTGCCGATGCACCCGCTTTTGTGAAAGACTATTATGACTATTACAAGACACAGCGTGGCTATCACAAGCGTTCGGGCAACTCCAACGACGGCTGGACCGTCACCGGGCCGATGTCGTTCCTGAACCAGCCCATTCTTGCCTATTCCAAGGAGATTCGTTCGGCTGTACTCCTTATTCATGGCGAAAAGGCACATTCGCGCTATTTCAGCGAAGATGCCTACCGCGACATGACTTCCTATACCCCTTACCGTGATAATAAGGAACTGCTGATTATTCCCGGAGCCAGCCATACCGACCTTTACGATAAGACGGATGTGATTCCGTTTGATAAAATGGAAGCGTTCTTCAGGGATAACCTGAAATAGTGGGTCGCGATAGCATAAAGGGATTGCACGGATTTTCATCGTCTGATATAAACAGACAGGTGATTATCCGTGCAATTTTTGTGACCGTACCATTGCCCGAAACGGCAAAAACCTTAAGAGAACTGCCAAAACGGGGAGGGGAGATTCGGGGAAAAGGTCTTATATTTGCCGTGTCGAATAATAGACAATCAGTGATATTCTTGAATCTTGTAAAAACAAACTATTTAAAGCACATGAAAAAGCTTTTGGGGCTGATGGCCTTTTTCCTTTCTTTCGTTCTGTGCCCGATGACGGCAAAGGTGACTCTTCCTGCTATCTTTTCTGATAACATGGTTCTACAACAAAACACGCAAGTCAATGTGTGGGGCAAGGCTGCGCCCGGCGAGAAAGTCTCGGTGAAGGCTTCCTGGATGGATAAAGCCGTCACAGCCAAGGCATCCGCCGACGGAAAGTGGGCGGTGAAGCTGAAAACACCCGCGGCTGCCAAGAACCAGACGGTGATGGTGAGCGGTGAAAATACGATTACTATAAATAATGTGTTGATAGGCGAAGTCTGGCTGTGTACCGGACAGAGCAATATGGAGTTCCCTGTCTGCAAAGACCCCGGCGTGAAATGGAAGACCGGAATGAGCACCGAAGCCGAGGAGGTGAAGGATGCCGGTTATCCGGAACTGCGCCTGTTCCACGTAGAGCATCAGTTGGCGCCGGACGGCGAGAAGGACGATTGCCAGGGACGGTGGATGATTTGCAATGCGGAAAATATCCGTGACTTCTCGGCGATAGGATTCGTATTCGGCCGCAGGTTGCACAAGGACCTGAAGGTGCCGGTGGGAATGATACAGTCTACCTGGGGCGGCACTCATGCCGAATCGTGGACGAAGATGGAAGTGATGAAGAAGAATCCGCTTTATGCCGATGTGCTCCGTGACTTTGCCATAGAGAATGTGAAGCAGCAGAAAGGCTATTGCAAAGTGCCTGCCACGCTGTGGAACGGAATGATAGCGCCCATTGTGGGATATACCGTGAAAGGAAATATCTGGTATCAGGGAGAATCCAATTCTATACGCTATGAGAAGTACCAACAGGTATTTACCAACCTGATAAACAGTTGGCGCAAGGAGTGGAAGCAGGCCGATATGCCGTTCTATTTCATGCAGATTGCTCCGCACAAGGGACAGCCCGCCGGCATCCGCGAAGCGCAACTCCGTACGTGGCAGAGCGGACTGAAGAATGTGGGCATGAGCGTGGTGACCGATGCCGCCGACTCTACGGATATCCATCCGCGGGGCAAACGTGTGGCAGGCGAACGGCTTGCCTTGTGGGCGCTTGCCCGGCAGTACGGCAAGGATGTGGCTTGTTCCGGCCCTCTTTTCAAAAGTATGGATGTAGCAGGCGATAAGGCCGTGCTGAACTTTGAATATGCCGCAGACGGACTGATGACACCGGACAACGAACCGGTGAAAGGCTTTCTCGTGGCGGGCGCCGACCGCCGTTTCTATCCGGCTACGGCGGTGATACGAGACAACCGTCTCGAAGTATCCGCTCCGCAAGTGAAGACTCCGGTAGCCGTGCGTTATGGATATTGCAATTTCTTCCGTGTGAACTTATACAATAAAGCCGGGTTGCCCGCCGTTCCTTTCCGTAGCGATGATTGGGAACCGGGGTCGTATGCACGTTGGTTTGCCGACTCGGAGATGATGCGTTTCCCGCAAGCCTATCAGTTGGACCACGGCAAGCGCCTGTTCTTCGGGTATTCACAGGGTGTGGGTTGCTGCGCCATGTTGCAGATGTGGAAGGCGACGGGCGAGAACCGCTATTATGATTATGTGAAGCAGTGGGCCGATTCACTGATTAATGATAAGGGAGAAATCCACCTCTATGACCGCGCCACTTATAACCTGGACTTCATCAATTCCGGTAAAGTATTGTTCGACCTCTATCGCGAAACGGGTGACGAGCGCTACAAGAAAGCGATGGATACGCTTATCCGCCAGTTGAAAAATCAACCCCGCACGTTGCAGGGCGGTTTCTGGCATAAGCTGATTTATCAGCATCAGATGTGGCTGGACGGGCTGTATATGGCTTCTCCGTTCATGGCACAATATGGTGTGGAGTTTAATCAGCCGGAGTGGATTGATGAGGCGGTGAAGCAGTTCCGCCTTTGCCACGAACATACGTATGATGCCAAGACCGGGCTTTACCATCATGCCTGGGACGAAAGCAAGAGCCAGCGGTGGGCCGACCCCGTGACGGGGCATTCTCCTAACTTTTGGGGACGCAGCATCGGCTGGTGGTTTATGGCGATGGTGGATGCGCTGGATTTCATTCCGGAGGGGCATCCGGGACGTGCGGACTTAATCGGTTATATCAACGGCCTTGCGGAAGCGTTGCCGAAGTACCAGGACCGTAACGGCTTGTGGTACCAGGTGATAGACCAGCCCAAGCGGAAAGGTAATTTCCCCGAAGCATCGGTGACCACCCAGTGCATGTATGCTTATGCCAAGGCTGTGAACAAAGGATATATCGATGCTAAATACCGTGCGGTGGCAGAGAAGGCTTTGCAGGGCTTGAAGGACAAACTGCTGGTGGAAAAGCAAGATGGCACACTGACGCTGACCCGTTGCTGCCAGGTAGGCGGACTGGGCGGACATCCGTACCGTGACGGCAGCTTTGAATATTATATAGGTGAGAAGATGAGGGATAACGATGCGAAGGCGACAGGACCGTTCATAATGGGGTGTCTGGAACTGGAGAAGATGTCTGACGTGCAAACTAAGGAATAAGAGGTCAGACAGAAGAATAAGTAATGAGTTCTTAGACAGAAGAACAAAAGAACAGATCTTGATAGAATTATCCGTCGGAAGTTAGTCGGAAAGATTGCTTGTCTATCTATGTTCTTTTGTGCTTCTGTCTAAACAATATCACAACAACATGAAGAAGCAGTTTTTACTAATATTGGTCTCTCTGGCCGCCGGCCTGCTGCCGGCGCAGAACACCGCCTGGCCTGAGGTCAAGACAGAAGCCAAGCCCGCCGCCCGCTGGTGGTGGATGGGTAGCGCGGTGGATAAGGAAAACCTTACCCGTAACCTCGAAGCCTATGCGGCGGCGGGTATGGGGACGATGGAAATCACCCCTATCTACGGAGTGCAGGGAAATGAGGCGAACGATATTCCGTTCCTTTCTTCCCGTTGGATGGAAATGCTGCGGCATACGGAGGGGGAAGCGTCCCGGCTGGGTATGCTGATCGATATGAATACCGGCACCGGCTGGCCTTTCGGCGGACCGGAAGTTGCCATAGAAGATGCGGCCTGCAAACTCTTTGTCACGGAATATAAGTTGAAAGGGGGAGAACGCCTCGCCCGGAAGATAGAAGTGGAAGACGCCAAGCAGCTTCCTTATGCCAAACTGGAAAGGTTGATGGCTTTCCGCCTGTCCGGCGAATCCGATTCGCAAGGAAACGGGACGGGATATACGCAATGCCTGGATTTGACCGCGAAAGTGAAAGACGGCGTGCTCCGATGGAAAGCGCCGAAGGGAGACTGGCGACTGATAGCCGCCTTCTGCGGTAAGACCTTGCAGAAGGTGAAGCGTGCCGCTCCCGGCGGCGAGGGATATGTGATGAACCACTTCTCCGCCCGTGCCGTCCGCAACTACCTCGAACGTTTTGAACGGGCATTCTCGGGGAAGGGGGGCGTTGACGGCGCTACCTCCATTTCCACCGCCTATCCCCATAACTTCTTCAACGACTCCTACGAAGTCTATAAGGCCGACTGGACAGAAGGACTTTTCGATGAGTTCCTCACCCGCCGCGGCTATAAGCTGGAAGAACACCTGCCGGAATTCCTTGCCGGTGGCGAACGTACCGACGCCACTCGCCGCATCGTTTCCGATTACCGGGAAACCCTGGGCGAGCTGCTTCAGGAGAACTTCACCCGACAGTGGACGGAGTGGGCGCACCAGCATGGCTCGAAGACCCGTAACCAGGCGCACGGTTCGCCCGGCAATCTTATCGACCTCTATGCCACGGTGGATGTGCCCGAGTGCGAAGGCTTCGGCCTGTCCGACTTCGGCATCCGGGGGCTTCGCAAAGATTCGCTGACACGACCCAATGATTCCGACCTCTCCATGCTGAAGTACGCCTCCTCGGCCGCCCATATTGCGGGAAAGCCCCTGACCTCGTCGGAAACCTTCACCTGGCTGACCGAGCATTTCCGCACGTCGCTGTCGCAATGCAAGCCCGATATCGACCTGATGTTTATCTCCGGTGTGAACCATACTTACTTCCACGGTACTACCTATTCGCCCGCCGAAGCCGCATGGCCGGGGTGGAAGTTCTATGCCACCGTGGACATGAGCCCTACCAACAATATCTGGCGGGATGCTCCTGCCTTCTTCCAATACATTGCCCGCTGCCAGAGCTTCCTGCAGGCAGGACGGCCGGACAATGACTTTCTGGTCTACCTGCCCGTGTATGACATGTGGAACGATAAAGACGGCCGCCTGCTGATGTTCGACATTCACGGCATGGCGAAGCGTGCGCCGCGGTTCATCGAGGCGGTACACCGCATCAACAGTGCGGGATACGATATGGACTACATCTCCGACAACTTCATCCGTACGACTGCTTGCCGGGACGGCAGGATTGTGACTTCCGGCGGAGCGGCATACCGTGCCCTCGTCATCCCCGGAGCGCGCCTGATGCCGGCAGATGTGTTGCAGAAGCTGGCGGCACTGGCGAAAGAGGGCGCTACCATCGTCTTCCTCGACCAGTACCCCGAAGATGTTCCCGGATATGCCGGAATAGAAGGACGCCGGGCGGACTTCAACCGGGCATTGGCGGAACTGAAGAAGCTGGGCGATGCTTCCGGCAAGAGCCGCCAGGTGCTTTTCGGCACGGACTACGCCCGCACACTGGCGCAGACCGGCGTGCCTGCCGAGGCGATGAAGACTGACCTCGGCTTGAGTTGCATCCGCCGCGTCCATGAGGAAGGACACCACTACTTTATATCTGCATTGACCGCGAAGGATACCGGGGCATGGATTTCCTTGGCTGTGCCTGCCCGTTCCGCCATGCTGTACAATCCGATGGACGGGACGTCCGGTAAGGCTCGTCTGCGTCAAAGGGACGGCAAGGCGGAGGTCTACCTGCAACTGGCATCGGGCGAGTCGGTGATACTGAAAACCTTCTCCGCCGCAGAGGTGCAGGCACCGGAATGGAAATACCGGATACCTGCCATAGCGGGAATGCCTGCCGTATCTGCCGTAGGTAGCAGCGAAGCAAAGAACCTCTTTTCTTCCGATAAAGCCACCGCTCTGGACAAATGGAGTTTCCGCTTCGTGCACAGTGTTCCTGCCGTGAGCAATGTCCCCGATTCCGTATCCCTCGGCTCCTGGACCGATTTGTCTTTCGACGGCGCCGGCACTACGATGGGAACCGCCTGCTACACCACCACGTTTGTAGTAGACAATCCCGCTTCGGCAGAAGACTGGATGCTCTCGCTCGGCGATGTCCGCGAAAGCGCCCGCATCCGTATCAATGGCCGTGAGGTCGCCGTCTTGTGGGCAGTGCCCTATCGCTGTTCCATCGGTGAGTACCTGCGTCCGGGCAGCAACACGCTGGAAGTGGAGGTGACCAACCTCCCCGCCAACCGCATTGCCGATATGGACCGCCGGGGCGTGAAGTGGCGCATCTTCAAGGACATTAATATCGCCGCGCTCGGCTACAAGAAGGGAGACTATGCCGGGTGGCAACCCGCTCCGAGCGGTCTGCTGGGCCCGGTACTGGTGATACCGATGGAGACGATAAAGGAGTAAGTCTTCTACCGTAAGCTAATCAAATATATTAATCCTAAGAGAATATCTGTCATGACAAAACCATTCTACCTATTGGCGGCCCTTTGCCTGGCTGCCCTGACCTCCTGCCGGACGGCGGACTACAAGTACGAGGACATCTACCGCGACCTCCCCTTCGACATGCCGCGTGTGGAGGCGCCCGTATTCCCCGACCGACACGTGAATCTGAAAGACTTCGGCGCCGTGGGCAATGGCGAGCAGCTCTGCACCGAAGCCTTTGCCCGTGCCATCGACACCCTTGCCGGACAAGGGGGCGGACACCTGGTGGTTCCCGCCGGCGTGTGGTTTACCGGCCCCATTGTGCTGAAAAGCAACATCGACCTGCATCTGGAGAAGGGTGCCGTTATCCTCTTCTCGCCCGACGTCAGTCTGTATCCGCTGGTGGAAACCGTCTTCGAGGGGCTGGATACCCGCCGTTGCCAGTCGCCCATCTCCGGCCGCAACCTGGAGAACGTAGCGATTACCGGCCAGGGTGCCATCGACGGCAACGGTCACTACTGGCGCCCGCTGAAGCGTGAAAAGGTAACCGAGAGCGTATGGAAGCAGACCACCGCCCGTGGCGGCGTCTATAAGCGGCCCACTTACTGGTTCCCCTATCCCGAAACGCTGAAAGGCGACACCATCAGCAACATGAATGTCCCCCGGAATCTGAAGACCGAAGAAGAGTGGCAGAGCGTGCGTCACTTCCTGCGCCCGGTGATGGTGAGCCTGATAGAGTGCAAGAACGTCCATCTGCAGGGCGTCATCTTCCAGAACTCGCCTGCCTGGAACCTGCATCCGCTGATGTGCGAGAATGTGCTGATAGAGGAAGTGCAAGTGCGCAACCCGAGTTACGCGCAGAACGGCGACGGCCTGGACCTGGAGTCGTGCCGCAACGCGCTGATTGTGAACTCCACCTTCGATGTGGGTGACGACGGCATCTGCCTGAAAAGCGGGAAGGATGAAGACGGCCGGCGCCGCGCCCGTGTCTGCGAGAACGTAGTGGTGGATGGTTGCACCGTCTTCAAAGGTCACGGTGGCTTCGTCGTCGGCAGCGAGATGAGCGGCGGGGTACGGAACGTATCGGTCAGCCGCTGCCAGTTCCTGGGTACTGATGTAGGTTTGCGCTTCAAGAGCAAGCGCGGACGCGGCGGCGTGGTAGAAAACATCTGGGTGACCGATGTCTCCATGATGGACATCCCCACCGAGCCTATCACTTTCAACCTCTACTACGGCGGCAAGTCTGCCGTGGAAGTACTGGAGAGCGGAGAAACCGTCCCCGCCCGCGTAGAACCGCTGCCTGTGGACGAAACCACTCCCTGCTTCCGCAACATCCACGTGAAGAACCTGGTATGTGTCGGCGCCCGCCGCGCCATGTTCTTCAACGGCATCCCCGAGATGCCTATCGACGGCATCGTGCTGGAGGACATCGACATCACATCCCGACTGGGCGCCGAGTTTGTCTACAGCAAGAACATCCGCATGAAGCGTGTCACCATCCGCCATACGGAAGGTGAAAAAGTGGTGACGCGATACTGCGAGGGTGTGGAAGAAGAATAATCCTCTGCGGAGGATACGAACAGAGGGGCGGCAGGATGTCGCCCCTTTCTGTTATCCATCAGAAACCGTATCTTTTCAATCAAAATATACACATGGAATAGGGGAGCAATCCCCTATTTTTGTACCGTCTAATAGCGACTAAAACTAATTACCATGAAAGAATGTTACTTCGCGGTCGATCTGGGCGCCACCAGTGGCCGCACCATCTTGGGCTACTTCACTCCGGACGGACTGGAGATGGAGGAGGTCAACCGCTTCCCCAACCATCTGATAGAGACGGGCGGACACTTCTATTGGGACATCTACGAACTTTACCGGCACATCATCGAAGGGCTTCGCGCGGCTTCGCGCAAAGAAGGAGTCCGGATTACCTCCATCGGTATCGACACCTGGGGTGTGGACTTCGTGTGCGTGGGTAAGGACGGAACTTTCCTGCGTCAGCCCTATGCCTACCGCGACCCGCATACGACAGGAGCGCCGGAGGCCTTCTTCAAGCGAGTGCCGCGCAGCAGCGTCTATCAGTGGACGGGCATCCAAGTGATGAACTTCAACTCTCTGTTTCAGCTCGACACCATGCGACGCAACCATGACAGCGCCCTGGAGGCGGCGGACAAGCTCCTGTTCATCCCCGATGCGCTGACGTATATGCTGACCGGCGAGATGGTGACGGAATATACCATCGCCAGCACTGCCCAGTTGGTGAACGCCACCACCCGCAAGCTGGAAGACAGCCTGTTGCAGGAAGTGGGGCTGACCCACTCGCACTTCGGCCGCTTCGTCTATCCCGGCGAGCGCGCAGGCGTACTGACAGAGGAAGTGCAGCGCCTGACGGGCCTCGGCCCTGTCCCCGTGATTGCCGTTGCCGGTCACGATACGGCTTCGGCCGTAGCTGCCGTGCCCGCCATGAACCGCAACTTTGCCTATCTGAGTAGCGGGACCTGGTCGCTGATGGGCGTGGAAACCGATGCCCCGGTCATCAACCGCGAGACGGAAGAACTGAACTTTACCAATGAAGGCGGCGTGGAAGGAACCATCCGCCTGCTGAAGAATATCTGCGGTATGTGGCTACTGGAACGCTGCCGCCTGGGCTGGGAAGAAGCTTCCTATCCCGAACTTATCGCCGAGGCGAACGCCTGCGAACCCTTCCGGAGCCTGATAAACCCGGACGATGCTGCCTTTGCCAACCCCGCCGATATGGAGCAGGCCATCCGTGACTATTGTCGCGCCAGCCACCAACCCATTCCCGAGACGCGCGGACAAGTGGTGCGCTGCATCTTCGAGAGCCTGGCCCTGCGCTACCGCCAGGTGCTGGACAACCTGCGCAGCCTCTCGCCCCGGCCGGTGGAAGCGCTCCACGTGATAGGCGGCGGAAGCCGGAACGACCTGCTGAACCAGTGGACTGCCAATGCAGTAGCCCTGCCCGTCATCGCCGGTCCGTCCGAAGCCACCGGCATCGGCAACGTAATGATGCAGGCACTGGCTGCCGGCGCCGCAGCAGACATCACTTCGATGCGCCGGCTCATCAACCGCTCCATCCCGCTGAAGACCTTCCTGCCGGAAGATGCCGAAGTGTGGGATGCCGCCTACCTGCACTATAAACAGATTAATAACTCATAATGAATCACTAAATCAAGTATCATGAAAGAAGAACTTATCATCAAAGCGTATGACATCGCTAAGGAACGTTACGCTGCACTGGGTGTAGACGTAGAGAAAGTAATGGAACAGTTGCAACACGTCGCCATCTCCCTGCATTGCTGGCAGGCCGACGACGTTATCGGCTTCGAATCGGGCAGTTCGCTGACCGGAGGCATACAGACCACCGGCAACTATCCCGGCAAAGCACGCAACATGGAAGAACTGCGGCAGGACATCCTGAAGGCGACTTCCTACATCCCCGGCAAGCACCGACTGAACCTGCATGAGATATACGGCGACTTCGGCGGTACGTTCGTGGACCGCGACCAGGTAGAGGTGAAACACTTCGAGAGCTGGATGCAGTGGGCACAGGAGAACGGGCTGAAGCTGGACTTCAATTCCACTTCCTTCTCGCACCCCAAGAGCGGAAACCTCAGCCTCGCCAACCCCGACCAGGGCATCCGCGATTTCTGGGTGGAGCATACCAAGCGCTGCCGTGCCATCGCCGAGGAGATGGGCCGTCGCCAGGGCGACCCGTGTATCATGAACCTGTGGGTGCACGACGGTAGCAAGGACATCACCGTGAACCGTATGAAGTACCGCGCCTTGTTCAAGGACTCATTGGACCGCATCTTCGAGCAGAAGTACGCCAACATGAAGGACTGCCTGGAATCGAAAGTCTTTGGTATCGGCCTGGAAAGCTACACAGTAGGCTCTAACGAGTTCTGTGTGGGCTACAGCGTGCAGAATCAGAAACTCATCACCATCGACACGGGTCACTTCCATCCCACGGAGAGCGCTGCCGACAAGGTTTCGTCCATGCTCTTGTTCGTTCCCGAACTGATGCTGCACGTCAGTCGCCCCATTCGTTGGGACTCCGACCACGTGACCATTATGGACGACCCAACACTGGAACTCTTCCAGGAGATTGTCCGCTGCGACGCACTGAATCGCGTGCACATCGGTCTGGACTACTTCGATGCTTCCATCAACCGCATCGGCGCATACGTCATCGGTACACGTGCCGCACAGAAGTGTATGCTGCGCGCATTGCTTGAACCGCTCGCACAGTTACGTCAGTACGAGGATGCCGGGCAGGGATTCCAACGCCTTGCACTGCTGGAAGAAGCCAAGGCGTTACCTTGGAACGCTGTATGGGATATGTTCTGCTTGAAGAATAATGTACCCGTAGGTGAAGCGTTTATTGCCGAGATTGAGAAATACGAGGCCGAAGTAACTTCGAAACGGTAAAAAGTGTGTACCTTTGCAAGAGATACGGACGGAGGCGGAGACGAGATACGGAGGTGGGCGATGATGACATCCCGGATGTCACCACTCATGACATCCCGGATGTCACGACCTATGACCTCCCGTATGTCACGACCCATGACATCCCGGATGTCACAACCGCTGACATACGGGTCTCGCAACCGCCTCTGTCAGTGCCTCTGCAAGGGTCTTGCTATCAAGTTATTATAAATAAATAAAGAAGGGCTTATATATGAATACATTGCTTGGATTACTAATCATCGCCATCGGGAGCTTCGGTCAGAGCAGTTCCTACGTGCCGATAAAAAAGGTTGACGGCTGGTCGTGGGAAAACTTCTGGCTGGTGCAAGGCATCTTTGCCTGGCTCGTCTTCCCGCTATTGGGCGCATTGCTTGCCATTCCGGCAGGCGGCAGTCTGATGGAACTGTGGTCGGCGGGTGGCGCAGGAGCGGCCATCGTCTACGGAGTGCTGTGGGGCGTGGGGGGCTTGACCTTTGGGCTGAGTATGCGTTACCTCGGTGTGGCTCTGGGACAAAGTATTGCCCTGGGCACTTGTGCCGCATTCGGCACACTGTTTCCCGCACTCTTTGCAGGTAAAGACTTGCTGCACGGCGAGGGGCTGATGCTGCTCATCGGTGTTTGCATCACCTTGGCGGGTATCGCTATTATCGGATATGCCGGGAGCCTGCGCTCGCGCAACATGACCGAAGAAGAAAGGCGTGCAGCAGTGAAGGACTTCGCCCTGACCAAGGGACTGCTCGTGGCGCTGCTGGCTGGTGTGATGAGTGCTTGCTTTGCCCTGGGGCTGGATGCCGGAGGGCCTATCAAGCAGGCGGCACTGGACGGAGGGGTGGATGCGCTCTATGCCGGACTGCCCGTCATCTTCCTGGTGACGCTGGGCGGATTCTGCACCAACGCCGCTTACTGCATCCAGCAGAATATAAAGAATAAGACGGGTCGCGAATATCTTTCCGTCTCCGGGCGTACGCTCGTCAGCAACTTGCTGTTCTGCGCGCTGGCCGGGGTGCTGTGGTACTCGCAGTTCTTCGGACTGGAGATGGGCAAGAGCTTCCTCGGCGACAGTCCCGTGCTGCTTGCCTTCTCGTGGAGCATACTGATGTCTCTCAACGTTACGTTCAGCAACGTATGGGGCATCTTGTTAAAGGAATGGAAAGGTTGCGGCACGCGCACCATCGGTGTACTGATACTGGGGTTGGCTGTCCTTATAGCCTCTATCATCGTAGTGGCGATGGCGCAAGCATAATATGAAACTTAACTTATCAAACGAATGAAATCAATCTTAGACAATCGCCCGGCTCTGGCCCATGAGGTCAACCAGGCTGCCGAGGTTGCCGGCTACCTTTGGCAAAAGGGGTGGGCCGAACGCAACGGCGGCAACATCACTCTGAACATTACCGAACACGTGGACGACGACATCCGTTCGCTGCCTGCCATCAGCGACGTGAAACCTATCGGCAAAACCCTGCCCCTACTGAAGGGCTGCTACTTCTACTGCAAGGGTACCCAGAAACGGATGCGCGACTTGGCACGCCGGCCTATGGAGAACGGCTCCATCATACGCATTCTGGACGACTGCGCCAGCTACGTCATCATCGCCGACCAGCCTGTGATGCCCACTTCCGAACTGCCCTCGCACCTCGCCGTGCACAATTATCTGATAGAGCAAGGCTCGCCCTATAAGGCTTCGCTGCACACGCACCCCATCGAGCTGATAGCCATGACGCACAGCCCGAAGTTCCTACAGAAGGACGTTGCCACAAACGTACTCTGGAGCATGATTCCCGAGACCAAGGCATTCTGTCCCCGCGGTTTGGGCATCATCCCCTACGAGCTTCCCGGTTCTGCCGACCTGGCGGATGCCACTATCGAGGCGCTGGGCGACTATGATGTGGCGATGTGGGAGAAGCACGGTGTCTTTGCCGTAGACGTGGATATCATGTCCGCCTTCGACCAGGTGGACGTGCTGAACAAGTCTGCCCTCATCTACATCGCTGCCAAGAACATGGGCTTCGAACCGGACGGAATGACGCCCGAGCAGATGCACGAGATGACCGTGGCCTTTAATCTGCCTAAATAAAAGAGGAGGAAGACAGATGTACAGAATGATATTGAACGAAACCTCTTACTTCGGTGCAGGCTGCCGGCAGACAATCGCCGTGGAGGCTGCACGCCGCGGGTATAAGAAAGCTTTCTTTGTCACGGACAAGGACCTGATTCGCTTCAAGGTGGCGGATAAGGTCATCGAGGTATTTGAAAAGAACGGCATCCCCTATGAACTGTTCAGCGACGTCAAGGCGAATCCGACTATTGCCAACGTGCAGCACGGTGTGGAAGCCTTCAAGGCTTCCGGCGCCGACTTCATCGTGGCACTGGGCGGAGGCTCCTCCATCGATACGGCAAAAGGCATCGGCATCGTGGTGAACAACCCCGAATTCTCCGACGTCAAGTCGCTGGAAGGCGTGGCCGACACTCGCCACAAGGCCGTCCCCACCTTTGCCCTGCCCACCACGGCCGGCACAGCGGCGGAGGTCACCATCAACTACGTTATCATCGACGAGGATGCCAAGAAGAAGATGGTGTGCGTCGACCCTAATGACATCCCCTCGGTGGCCATTGTCGACCCCGAACTGATGTACTCTATGCCCAAGGGACTGACTGCCGCTACCGGTATGGATGCCCTGACTCATGCGATAGAGAGCTACATCACGCCGGGCGCCTGGGCGATGTCCGATATGTTCGAGCTGAAAGCCATCGAGATGATTGCCGCCAACCTGAAGGCTGCCGTAGACAACGGCAACGATGTCGCCGCACGCGAAGCCATGTCACAGGCACAGTACATTGCCGGGATGGGATTCAGCAATGTGGGCCTGGGAATCGTGCACTCTATGGCGCATCCGCTGGGTGCGCACTACGATACTCCGCACGGGGTGGCGAACGCGTTGCTGCTGCCCTATGTGATGGAGTATAATGCGGCTTCTCCCGCTGCCTCCAAGTACATCCATATCGCCCGGGCTATGGGCGTGGATACCACAGGGATGAGCGAGGCGGAAGGAGTGCAGGCGGCTGTGCAGGCGGTGAAAGACCTGTCGCTCAGCATCGGCATCCCACAGCATTTGCACGAGATTAATGTCCGCGAGGAAGACCTTCATCAGCTTGCCATCGACGCTTTCAACGATGTATGTACCGGCGGTAATCCGCGACCTACGTCGGTGGAGGATATCGAGGCGCTGTATCGGAAGGCGTATTGAGGCGCCGGACGATATGAGGATGTCCTGCGGGCTGATGACACCTTGCTGTGCCGGACGCTGATATCTCATCCTCTCAGACTATCTGTCATTCAGGGCGAAGCGAAGAATCTCCTCCCTGTACATACTTGGGAGAGTGCTCTCTTTCCCTCGCCCCGAATGACAGTCAGTAAATCACATATTCATATACCAATCACCCATTTATCAATTAACAACACCATGAGAAGAACCATACTCTCCTCCCTGCTCCTCCTGGCAGTCACCTCTCTTTCTGCCCAGGTGGAACTAAAGACCGCTGCCCAGGCAAAGCTCTCGCCTGCCGAGGTGGCAACGAAGATAGCCGACCGCATCCTCTCTACCACCACCTACGAGTTCAAGAATACGAAGACAGGCCAGACCTACTCCTCGGTCAAAGACCTGCCCCTCGATATGAACATCCGCGTCTCCTGCAAGTACAACAACTGGCATTACACCAACGGTGTCACCCACATCGCCCTGATGGAACTGGCCAATAAGACCGGAGAAAAGAAGTATGACGATTACGTCCTCCGGAACATGAACTTCGTCTTCAACGAAGGCAACCTCCCCTTCTTCAAGAAGCAGTACGACCAGGCCATGAAAGACGAAGGCTGGTATGGCGTCCGCAAACTGAGCTGGCACATGATTTTCCGTGGCAAGCGTCTGGACGACAACGGTCCTATGGGCGCCAGTCTCATCGACTTACAGATGAAACACCCCAATAAGTCCTTCCTGAACTACATTAACGAAACCGCCGACCACCTCAACTACGGCGAACCCCGCCTGGCAGACGGAACCATTGCCCGCATCTGGCCCCACGTCAACACCATTTGGGCTGACGACGCCTTCATGGCCATCTCTTTCCTCGCCCGCATGGCTCGCATGACCGGTGACGCCAAGTATCTGGACGACGCTGCCAACCAGGTGATTAAATACCACCAATACCTCTGGTGTCCCGAGAAGCAGATATTCTATCACTGCTATCATACCGACAATAAGGAACACGGTGTCGCCCACTGGAGTCGCGCTAACGGCTGGGTCTTCATGGCCACTGCCGATTTGCTGGACGTCATGCCCGAGAATCATCCTTTGCGCCCGCAGGTACTGGAGTGCTTCCGCCGTCAATGCAGCGGCGTCGCCCGTTACCAGGGTAAGAACGGTCTCTGGCATCAGCTCCTCGACAAGGAAGACTCTTATGAAGAAATCACCGGTACCTCCATGTTCATCTTCGGCATCGCCCGTGGCGTGAAGCGTGGCTGGTTGCATCCCGACTTCATCTATGTGGCGGAACAAGGTCTGAAAGGAATGCTCAGCAAGATTTCCGAGAACGGCGATGTCACCACCATCTGTGTCGGCACCGGCATCATGCCCTCTCCCACTTATTATTACAACCGCCCCACCCAGACCAACGACCCCATGGGCGAAGGTCCCGTGCTCCGTGCCCTCATCGAAATGATGGATGCGCCCAAATACACGGAGATAAAGGCGGAACAGCAATACGATAAAATTGTAGTCAGAAAGAAATAACCTCCTTTCTCTCCAGAGCTTCCCGGCTGTCGTGACAGAATATCCCGACAGCCGGGTTTTTCATTTAATCTGCCCGTCTCTTGCTTTATTTCATATTTATTTCCTATTTTTGTCCCCGAGCATCATGAAAGACACGAGTTATGACTAAGGACTATAATGATTTAGGCGTCGAATTTAAGTATCTTATCGTAAATGACATGGACCAGAAGTATGGTCTGTGGGTAAATACCGTAGGCTTCCAGTCCATCCAGCCTAACACTCCCTATCCCCTGAAAGACCATCCCTCCGGTTACTTCTTCAATGCGCAGAAGGGCCGTGTCCTGCGTGAGTATCAGTTGGTCTACATCACCAAGGGGCGCGGGCTATTCTCCTCGGATACCACTCCGGAAAAACAGGTCTGCAAAGGTCGTCTCATGGTACTGTTTCCCGGTCAGTGGCACACCTATCACCCGTATCGACAGACCGGGTGGAATGAATACTACATCGGTTTTGAAGGTCCTGTCATCGACGAACTGGTGAAGAACGGTTTCCTGTCGAAAGATAACCAAATACTGGAAGTCGGCTTGAATGAAGAACTGGTTTCCTTGTTTTCCCGTGCGTTAGAGATTGCCGAAGCCGACAAGATCTCCTCCCAGCAATACCTCGCCGGTATCGTGCTGCACATGGTGGGAATGATACTCTCCATATCCAAGAATAAGATATTCGAGATGGGGGACGTTGACCAGAAGATAGAACAGGCGAAAATCATTATGAATGAGAATGTCTTCAAGGATGTCGACCCGGAGGAACTGGCAATGAAACTGAATATCAGCTATTCCTGGTTCCGGAAGGTATTCAAGGATTATACGGGATATGCCCCCGCAAAGTACTTCCAGGAATTGAAGCTGCGGAAAGCGAAGCAACTCTTGGTAGGAACTTCCCAATCGGTCAAGGAGATTTCTTTCATGCTCGACTATAAATCCACTGAGCACTTCTTCTCTCTATTTAAGAAGCGAACCGGTTTTACCCCGTTGGAATACCGCTCTTTCGGGCGTGAAACGGATGTGGAAGAAGAGATGGAATAAAAGAACCAGAGAGGCAGTTGGCAATCATTCCCCTTGTTAATTGCCTCTTTTCCTGTCATATTACTACTTCAAAGTCTCTCTTATCTTAAAGAACATCAAAAGCAAAAGTGTTTCGGTCAAAAGAAACATAGACCTTCTGTGTGATTGTCTCTACATTTGTTGCCGTAAGTTCTGTGGCCGATAACGGTCAGCCCTTAATCGTTAAGCTTAAATTTATCTATTAATCAAATATATTAATATCTATGAGAATCTTACACAACAAATTGTGCTTGTTAATGCTTCTGTTTGCAGGGTATGCCATCTTTTCGTTTATTCAAAGTTAGATTATGTTCAAAAGAAATATATTAATAGGCGGAGCTTGTGCAGGAATATTTGCCGCACCGCAGGTTGTGAAAGCCGGTCAAATAGCACCGGAAGAGAAAGAAAAAACTAATATCGTCTTCATCCTGGCGGACGATATGGGATATTGTGACTTGGCATGTTATGGAAATGAATACATAGAGACTCCCAATATCGATAAGTTGGCAGCTACGGGAACCGCTTTTACTCAGTGCTATGCCGGTTCCGGCATCAGTTCGCCTTCACGCTGTTCGTTGATGACCGGTAGGAATACGGGGAATACCACTATACGTGATAATTTCTGTATGGCAGATGGCATCGAGGGCCTGAAAGGAACAAAGCCGATTCGACGGATGCACATACTGCCCAATGATACCACCATCGCCACTGTGCTGGGAGCGGCAGGATACAGGACCTGCTTGGTTAATAAATGGCATTTGGACGGATTTAATCCGGAAGCAACTCCCCTGAACCGGGGATTTGACGAATTCTATGGCTGGCTTATCAGCACAACCTATTCCAATGACCCATATTACTATCCTTACTGGCGTTTCAACAACAAGAAGCTGGAGAATGTAAAAGAGAACGAAGGAGACCGGCACATCAAACATAATACGGATCTTTCTACGGAAGACGCCATCCGGTTTATTAATCGTAACAAGAATAATCCGTTTTTCTTGTATCTGGCTTATGATGCGCCACACGAACCTTATATAATAGACGAGACCGGCTGGTATGACGATGAGGATTGGAACATGAATACGAAACGTTATGCTTCGCTCATCACCCACATGGACCGGGCTATCGGGCGTTTGCTCGCCGAACTGGACAGATTGGGGTTGCGTGAAAACACCTTGGTCATCTTTGCTTCGGACAATGGTGCCGCCAAACAAGCGCCATTGACCGAACTGGGTTGTAAAGGTACACTTAAAGGCATAAAAGGACAGCTCTATGAAGGTGGCATCCGTGTGCCTTTTATTGTAAATCAGCCGGGGAAAGTTCCTGTACAGAAGTTGGATAATATCATTTATTTCCCCGATGTAATGCCTACATTGGCAACTTTGGCGGGTGCAACGGACAAATTGCCGCAGAAACTCAACGGAATCAACATCCTTCCGCTGTTTTACGGACAACAGGTCGATACGGATAATCGTTTGCTATACTGGGAATTTCCCGGCAAACAGCGTGCCGCACGACGGGGAGACTGGAAAGTGGTGACAGTCAAAAAAGATGCTCCGTTAGAGTTGTATAACATCAAGGAAGATATAGCTGAATCCGTTAACTTGGCTGATAAATACCCCGAAAAGGTGGCTCAGTTTGAAGAGGAGATGAAGACAATGCGTGTTCCTACTCCAAATTGGCCGTTGCCAGGCGAATGAGGAATAAATAGTCTGATTGATTGGAGGTTGCGATGTTTTATCGTAACCTCTTTTTTTGATATTTACATCTAATTGACATTGAATAGAATCAAAAATAAAACACTAACAGTCAAAATGGATATTATATGGTAATGAAAGCTTCTCTATCTTTGCATTCACAACGGCTGTGTCCGATAACGGGTGCTCTCTTTGTTAATGCTTGGATTTATTTATTAATCAAATATATATTAATAACCTATGAGAATCTTACACAAAAAACTTTGCTTATTGATGCTTCTGTTGATAAGCTGTCCTCTCAGCATTTTTGCTCAGAACAAGACGATTACCGGTACGGTACGCGATGCGATCGATGTGGTAATCGGTGCTTCTGTTACCGTAAAAGGTAACACTTCAATTGGTGCGATTACCGACATGGACGGTAATTTCAAACTCTCTGTACCGGCTTCCGCCAAGGAGTTGGTTATCTCGTTTATCGGTTACGACAATCAAACTGTAACTATTGGTAACAAAACTCATTTTGATGTTACGTTGAAGGAATCTTCCGTGATGTTGGAAGAAGTGGTAGCTATCGGGTATGCGAAGGTGAAACGGAAGGATTTGACGGGGGCGACTTCGTCAGTATCGGGTGGTGACTTAGCATCGGTTCCGGCTATGACAGCGGCACAAGCTTTACAAGGAAAAGCAGCTGGTGTTAACATTGTTACTAAAAGTGGTGCTCCGGGTGCTGATGCCAATATTACAATTCGTGGTGGTACATCTATTACTCAAAGTACAAAGCCTCTTTATATTGTAGATGGTTTTGAGATGGAAGATGCGCTTACCAATATTGATATTAATGATATTGAAAGCATTGATGTACTGAAGGATGCTTCGTCCACAGCTATTTATGGTGCACGTGGCTCAAATGGTATTATTTTGATTACAACGAAATCTGGTAAAAAAGGTAAGACTCAAATAACCTATAATACTTATTTCTCTTTTGATGTTCTTTCCAAAAAATTGGATATGATGTCCAATGCGGAAGATTTTGTAAAATACCAATATGAAATGGCTGTATTGCAAGGGAAAACGACTGCATATAGTAACGTTTTTGATAATAGTATTGGTACAGATGTTGCAGACTTTTATACAGGTGCATATGGCCGTATTGGCGAGCGTTATTCTAATATGCAAACTCTTGATTGGCAGGATGAGGTTTTTGGTGGTTCTGCCTTAACCCAATCTCATAATGTGAATGTAACAACTGGTACTGATAAAACCCAAGTTCTTTTAAGTTATAATTATAATGGACAAGACGGATTATTGGCAAATCATGGGGTTAAGAAAAGCTCTTTCCGTGCTAAAATCAATTCTGAACTATACAAAGGTATTCGTTTGGATGTAAATACCATGTTTTCTCATAAATCCACAGATGGTGGTGGTGCTTATTCCGGAATGAAAAATGTGTTGTTGCAGCCTATTGTTGGTGGTACATTATTTACTCAAGATGAATTATTGAACAAACAGACTTATCCGGATTTCTCCAGTTTGGATACAAGTTTTGATACAGCTAATCCACTTGTGCAAAATGAGGCGTCTACTTCAAACAAACGTTCCCGTCTATACACAATTAATGCAGGCGTTGAATTTGATCTCTTCAAATATTTTACGTGGCGTACGGCTGGTAGTTATACTTGGTCACATGCTAAATCTACTTCATTTGCAGATGAACGTTCTACTTCATATTTAATGGATAAGAATGTAGGTATGAATGGTAGTATTGAGAATAAGGAATCTTATAAGTGGCAAATAACTAATACCTTGAATTATAATCAAACCTTTGCGGAAAAGCATAAGCTGAACATATTGTTAGGTCATGAAGTTAGCTATTCTGAGTCTGAAGGGGATAAAATGTCATTGGTGAAATTCCCCTATCCTAATATATTTGGATTAAATAAGATTGATAATGCTACAGTAAGTAGTAAATCTGTAAGCTATTCACGTAGCGGCATTGTTTCTGCTTTTGCCCGTGTAAATTATACTTTTGACGAACGTTACTTGTTGACAGCGACTGTACGTGGCGATGGTTCTTCCAAATTTGCAAAAGGTAATAAGTGGGGAATCTTCCCCTCTGTTTCCGGTGCATGGCGCATTTCAGAAGAAAAGTTCTGGAAAGAAAGTAAACTGAATGATATTATGAATAGTCTCAAGTTGCGTGTCGGTTATGGTACGACCGGTAATTGTAATATTGACAATTATATGTATATCACTTCATTTAAAGAATCTGATTATCCGATGAATAATACAATAGGAACGCCCATCTATATTGTGGATGATACAAGAGGTAATCCAGACTTGAAATGGGAGACGATGCATTCGACTAATGTGGGTTTGGATGTCTCATTCTTTAATAGTCGACTGAATGTAACTGCTGAATGGTACAATAATCAGGTCAATGATTTGTTATTGAAATGTGTAATACCTGCTTCTACAGGATATAAGAATCAGTACCAAAATGTAGGTAAAATTCGTAATCGGGGCTGGGAAGTTTCTATAAATACAGTCAATGTACAATCAAAAAATTTCCGTTGGACCAGTGATTTGAATTTCGCATTTAATCGTTCGAAAGTGCTTTCTTTGGAGAATGGCATAGAAGAGCGTACTTTCTCCGTAGGCGGTAATCGCTCTGGTATGGTCAACTATCATGCAACAGTAGGTCAGGCTTTAGGAGATATCTATGGTTATGTTTATGATGGCATCTATACAACAGATGACTTTGAAGTTGGGGCAGATGGCAAAATGGCTTTAAAGGAAGGGGTTGTTTACTATCTGGACTCTAAGAAGAAAAAAGTAACCCCATTGCCTGGTGATATTAAGTTTGCGGCAGATGATGTAGACAAAGATGGTAATCCGATGTTTACAAAGAAAGAAAAGAAGATTGGTAATGGTACTCCCGATTGCATTGGAGGTTTCAATAATACTTTCACATATCGTGGGTTCGATTTGAGTGTATTTATGAAATTCTCTATAGGAAATGATGTTTATAATGCCACTAAGCACAGTATGAGTCCTTATGCGTTATTGCAGAATGTTCCTGAAGAGTTCGGTAATCATTATTATCATTTGGTAGATCCGGTAACAGGCAAGCAAACCACTTCTTTGGATCGTATTAAAGAACTAAATCCCAATGAAGCTTCAGCTGTTTGGAATCTGGGGAAAACTAATTCCAGTTATATTACTTATCCTTCATCTTATTATATAGAAGATGGTTCTTATTTGCGTATAGCACAGGTGACTTTGGGCTATTCTTTACCAAAACAATGGCTTAAGAAGTTCATGATTTCTAATGCCCGTATCTATTTTACTGCTAATAATCTGGCAACAATCACCGGTTACTCCGGTTATGACCCGGAAGTTTCTTCTGCAAATGATCAAGTGGTTTGTACCCCTGGATATGATAGTTCTACTTATCCTCGTTCCAGAAGCTACGTTGTTGGTCTTAACTTAACATTCTAAATATTGTTATTATGAAAAAGATATCATTAAATATAAAAAAGAGAATTATCATAGTATCTATTGGTGTACTTTCAATGGGTATGGTTTCTTGTTCAGATTGGCTTGAAATGCCTTCGAAAACGTCTGCTGACCGTGAGACAGTGTTTATTAATGAAGATGCGGCAGAACTATTTGTTGTAGGATGTTATCGCGGAATTATTCCAACAGAGTTGTATTATCAGTTGGCTGCTGGTGAAACAGTCACTCACTCTTGTGAAGATGGGACCACTAATAATAGTAAATATAATATTTGTAACTGGAGTTATGATGCCAGTTCTCCTTATACTGTAACTACGCTTTATAGCGAGGAATATGGTGCTATCGAATCAACTAATATCGCGATTAAGGAACTGAAGCAAATGCCGGAAACAGAGAAACGTAATGCTTTGTTGGGCGAAGCTATGGCACTTCGTGCTTTTGCCTATTGGAATTTGATTTCTTATTATGGAGATGTTCCTGCAATATTTCAGCCGTTGGAGGATTTGGACCAAGAAGTAGGATTCTATCCGAAACGCACCTCACGGGATGTTATATATGACCAGATAATAGAGGATCTGCAATATGCAACTGAAAAAATGCCTTGGTTTGAAGAAAGTGGATTGCCTACTACCGAGCGTTTATCAAAACAGGGAGCTTTGGCTCTGTTAGCACGGGTCTCTTTATATGCAGGTGGCTATTCTTTGCGTTGGAATCTGGAGACAAATGATCCTGCGACCTTGAAAGTGGCTCGTCGGGATGATGATACCCGCGTACGGGAATTCTATCAGATTGCTGATAAAGCTTGTAGTGAAATTATAAAGCATGGCACAAATTCGTTAGTACAAACAGAAAGTAATAAAAGTGGCTTTCAAAATTTGTGGTATAATTTCTGTCAACGTAAGTTCGGCGACTTAAACAAAGAAATCTTGTGGAGCTTGGCTCAATATGGTACAACAACTAATTCGAAATTTGGAGTGTATGCACATCCGGGTAGTCGTGGCGGTACATATGGTTCACGTAAAGCCATGCAGTTCATTTTGCCTACTTATTATTTGTCTTTTGAAGAGGAAGACACTCGTCGTGATGTGACTTGTGCACCCTATAGCATATATTTTCTGGAAGGAGGAAGCGCTGGTGATACATGGGTAGATGTGGCAACTACTTATTCTTGTATTATGTCTGGTAAATTTCGTATTCCTTGGTGTGTAGAACCTGCATCGGCAGCTGATAAGCGTAATCTTAATATTCCTGTATTGCGTTACTCCGATGTATTGCTTATGTATGCTGAAACACAGAATTATTTGAATGGTGCTCCTACACAAGAAGCGAAAGCTGCTTTACAGGAAATTCGTAATCGTGCTGGTATTGGTTCATTGCCCATACCTTCAGATGCACAAGGATTTGAAAATGCACTGGTACAAGAACGTAAATGGGAATTTGGTGGAGAACTTTTCTTACGTACAGATTTAATTCGTATGGGACGTATTGCTGACGAATTGGCTATTGCTCGTCAAGAGATGAAAGACCTTTCTGACCGCAAGAATAAATATGCCAATATCCCGGTTTATCGTCTTTATAAATTTCAAAAAGATGCTCAAAACTATGGTGATCCGTTTTTGACCTTAGACTATATTGAGGTGTCTGATGCTAAAGAAATTGAGGTTATAAAGAATGTTCCTACAAAAAAAGATAAATATGCTGAGTATCAAACTCAATTAGCTGAGATATTAAAAAATCATGGAGTTGTAGTAGAAAATGGTGAAAAATGGTATCCGGTTAATATGTTTGAGGCATATACCAGTTCATTTAATGGAAATGCCCGTAAAGCGGTTGGTTTTGGAAAAGGTTTTAATCAATTGCAAATAGGTAATATCATCTATACAAAACCGACAGGCTCAGCAGAAAACGGTGGCAGTTATCCTGATTGGATTGAGGCGGCCGACGGTAGTGACGGTTTGTATTATGGCTTTAAGAAGAATTGTTCTGAATTATTGCCGTTTGCAAATAAGTCGACTGGACATCCGTTAGTCGACAATCCGAATCTGACGCAGCATCCCGGATACTTGAATTAAGTATAAAACTTTTAAGTTAATGAAAAAGAAGGGGCTGTTTAACTATGGACAAAACACACTCCGACGTTAATCAGCCTCTCTTTTTTATATCTTCTTCATGAGAATAGATTTCTTCATCTTTTTGTAGCTATTCCCCTAAGCTCAATATCTTTTTAAGCGTAAGGCTATTTACTGGCGATTAAGTGTTGTTGGATTTCACTAATTTATGAGATCTAATACAGGAACTTATGTGTCTTTTAATAGCTGATTTGTCTGCCTCCCGGACAATAAAAAGTACAATGAAAAAAGAGAAGTTCCTTTTATTGTATAGACGAAATCTATTTTCAATCTCCCCAATTAACAAATTAAGTTAGCTAAATATGAAAAATATAATACTGTCTTTATTCTTTCTTTTCATCATGGTCGGCTGTAATGATGAAAAAGTTTTAATACTTTCTAAGCCCGGTCCTTTTGAGGATTATGGTAAAGTATTGGCCTTTCCCGGTGCCGAAGGTTTCGGTCGCAATGCTTCCGGAGGACGTGGAGGCGAGGTTTATCATGTGACTAATCTGAATGATTCCGGTGAAGGCTCTCTTCGTGATGCTGTTAGCAAGCCTAACCGTATTGTGGTGTTTGATGTGGCGGGAATTATTAATTTGGAAAGTGTTTTGGTCTTTTCTTCTAACTTGACTATTGCTGCACAAACTGCCCCGGGTGACGGTATCGTACTTTATGGAAACCGTGTTTCTTTTTCCGGTGCAAAGAATGTTATATGCCGTTATTTGCGTGTCCGCATGGGCAGGCAAGGACCCGATGGGAAAGATGCCGCCGGTCTGGCTTCGGGAAGTAATATGATATTCGACCATTTATCTGTGACTTGGGGGCGTGATGAAAATTTTTCTATTAACGGAAACGATGCATACGATATTACTATCCAGAACTCCATTATTGGGCAGGGACTTCAAAACCATTCCTGCGGAGGTTTGATGCAGACTACGACGGAGCATGGTATAACGTTATTCCGTAATCTTTATATTGATAATAAAACCCGCAATCCCAAAGTAAAAGGCTTGAACCAGTTTGTAAATAATGTAGTGTATAATTGGGGTGAAGGTGCTGCCTATAACATGAGTGGTGATTCTGAAGGCGAATCATTAACTGCGATTGAGGATAATTATTTCGTTGTGGGACCCGTAGTCAATTGGCAGGAAGTGAGACAAGCCGACGGAAGCATTGTTTTGGAGAATTCCGTGAAGTCGCCTACCAAACCGTTTATCGGAGCGAATGCATTATTTAGCACCTATTGCAAGAACAATTATTATGATTTCGATAAAAACGGTGCCCTGAATGGGGTGGAGATAACCGAGGCAAACTGGGCAGAACATACTTCCGGAGTTCCGACATTCCTCAGCGCACGCCCGGAAATATTCCCGGTTATTGAGCAGCAGACGGATGCTGCTACTGCTTATCAATGGATTGTAGACCAATGTGGCGCCAGTCTTCCGGCACGCGATGAAGTTGATACATACTTGATAAGTGAACTTACATCCTTAGGGAGTAAAGGAACCATCATCTTTGATCAGCGTAAGACTGAGCAATTCCCATTGGGAGGGCCGGGTAACATTAATACCGCAGAAGCTCCTGATGACACTGATAAAGATGGAATGCCTGACTGGTTTGAAGAAAAGTACGGATTGGACAAAAACGATCCGTCTGATGCTTCCCGTATTTCAAATAATGGATATAGCAATATTGAAAATTATATCTTTACGATAGGGCAAGAAACGAATTAATAACCTTAAAAAGAACAGACTAATGAAAAATTGGACAAATTATATTTTCGTCGCCATGGCGGTTTTAGCTATAATGGGCTGCGAGGATGATACGAAAACGATTTATAAACCGTATTCGTTGCAATTAAATCTTCCTGAAGATAATGAATTGGGACTGTCAATTAGTGCCGGACAGGATATTTTTATCAATGATGCAAAGTATCCGGTACTTGCTAACGGGCAAGTTAGTCTTTATGATGTGCCGGCTGCTGCGGAATACCTTGTTTATTACCCCGAACCGGAAAGCCGTTCCGGGTACATTCTGAACTATCATATACCGGAAAATCAGACATACGTTCCGGGAAAGTGTGACCCTGAAGCTTCTCCTCTTTACGGTATGGGAGGAAATGAAGACCTTGAAAATTTGGTGCTGAAACCCGTATGTGGCGGTTTGAAACTGGTAATTCCCGCCCCCGAAGAGAGTACTTTTGCTTCTGTATCTTCCATTAAAATAGAGTCGAAGGAATATGTCCTTGCGGGAGATATTTACGTTGATTGTGAAACAGGTGAAGTCGATTATCGGGATATCGCTTCTCAAGCTGTAACTTTAAGAGGCAGCATCGATATTTCAGAAGGGGGCGAGGCGGTCTTTACGCTTCCTCCATTAAAGTTCAGAGATGAAATTACGGTCACGCTGAATACTCCGAAAGGATATGGTGAATGCTTTCTGGATTTGAAAGATAAGGAGATAAAAAGCGGCAAAATGGTAGAGGCAACCTTGACGGATATTGAATGGACCGCTGCAACTAACTATTATGGTACTGCCAATTCGGTGATTGTTGCTCCGGGAACTACAACCGTTACGGTGGATTGTGCGCCTTATTCTACCACAAGCTTGCTGTATGCGTATCAGGATAAGGCAGGTGATGAAAGCCTGTTGGCACGTTCTGCCAAATTGCTTTGGAACGATGTTTCTTCATCGTATGTTTCGGATGTGAAGTTAAGCGACGACCGTAAATCTTTTACCGTAACTCTCAATGGGGAAGCAGGAAATGCGGTGGTTGCCATTTATGATAAAGAAGACCCGACCGACGAGAATGCCCGGATTTTATGGTCTTTCCATATTTGGGTTACTGACATTGCGGAGCAGTCTTTTGGAGCAAATTGCAAGGGGAATAGTTATAAAGTGCTTGACCGTAACTTAGGTGCTGTGTCTGCTACCCCAGGCGATTGGCGTTCCATCGGTATGCTTTACCAATGGGGACGTAAAGACCCGTTTGTAAGTGGAGATGATGTGGCTTCCAATACACAAGCTACGATGTATAATGAATCGGGTATCGTCAAAATGCAGATTGCATCCGGTGGCGATTCCAAAGGAACGGTGGCATGGGCCACTGCTCATCCGGATACCTACATCAAATATTCCCGTTCAAAGAGTAATAATAAGACGCGACCTTTCTATTGGTCATACGACTGGTTGTATTATGGTGACGATGCTTTGTGGGGAAATCCCGAAGGTTATAATAATCCTAACTCATCCACACTTTCCAAGTCCATTTACGACCCATGCCCTAAGGGTTATATGGTAGCTCCTTATGACACTTGGCGCAACTCCAATGCGGCAACTTCCGCTATTGCGGGAAGTGTGTTCAGCGATGTGCCGGATGGTTGGAACAATACTTTCAAAGGCTTTGCGGCCACTTGGAATGGTGAAAGCCTCTGGTATCCTGCAGGAGGACTCCTCAACCGTAAAACCGGCGGGCTGCAGGAAGTAGATAAAGCGGGATATTATTGGAGCAGTACGCCCATGTCGGTAAATTCTGCTAATACCGGATATATGATTGTTAACTCGGGTGTAACTCTTGACAAGGGTAATAATCGGGGAAATGCTTATACTGTACGTTGTGTAAAGACAAAATAAGAGAATACTTTCCCTTCGTTAGTTCCCCCCCTGCTCAGAGCACCTTCTGAGCGCCCCCTTTCTCCGGCACCGGGGAAGGCAAGGCTCGGCACCGGGGAACACCCCCTTCGGCACCGGGGAACGAGGCTTTCCTCGGTGCCGAAGAAAACGTAAGTTTCGCCTCTCCGACAGAATGTAAATATATTTATGTCTGCGTATGAATCCTCCCTCGCACCATCCGTGTGCCGGCGGAGGATTCTTTTTGTTATTTTATAGGTCCTTTGCATCGATTAAAACAAAGTACCCCCCGGGATGTTTCCAATTCTTCGTCTTATACGCTGGACAAGGACTATACCAATATTGAAGTATACCTGAACAGCCTTCTGAAAAAGAACCTGTAGGAGGGGACTGTTCGGGAGGTGCAATCAAGAAACATAGCATTTCCGTCAAACCAAACAGAGCGTCGTTCACGGGGAAACGCTATCTTTGTGCACGGACACAGACAAAGTATTAATCAAATATATTATTGTACCATGAAAAATCTGTTTTACTCCTTGCTTGCTGCATGGTTATTCGCATCTTGCGGAACGGACAAAGATGCTCCGATAGACCGCGAAGCGTTGTTGGCACGCAACAATCCTCAAGTTGCCGCATTCGACTCGTTGGCATCCCTCTCCGTGGGCAACGGCGAATTCGCCTTTACGGTAGACGCTACCGGACTGCAAACCTTCCCCGAACTCTATTCCAAAGGTGTACCCCTGGGTACGCAAAGCCAGTGGGGCTGGCACAGCTTCGGCAATCCCGAAAACTACAAACCGGAAGAATACCTCAAAGAGTATGACTTCGGTCGTGGTCATAAAGAAGTATACGCCTGCCAGTTCAAGGAAGAAGGCCGCCAAAAGGGGGCTTCCAACTGGTATCGTATGAATCCCCACCGCCTGCATTTGGGCATCGTGGGCCTGGAATTGGGCGAAGGCGTAACCGCAACCGACATCAAGGATATCAAACAGACGCTCGACCTCTGGAAGGGAACGATCAACAGCCACTTCACGCTGAACGGCAACGCCTTCGACGTGCAGACCGTCTGCCATCCCACTCAGGACATGGTTTCCGCCAGCGTCACCTCTCCCGCACGTGCCGGCATCAACCTCCGTTTCCCTTACCCCACCGGAGCACATGCCGACGACGCTTGCAACTGGGATGCCAATGACAAGCACTCCACCGAAATTGTCCGTCAGGACGCCCAAAGCGCCGTGCTGAAACGTACGCTGGACGCCACGACCTATTTCGTGACGCTGAAGTGGGAGGGCAAAGCCGCCCTGACGGAGAAATCAAAGAATTATTTCGTACTGACGCCCGAGACCGACACGCTCTCGTTTTCCTGTCTCTTTACGCCCGAAGTTCCCGCTGCGGATAAGGCCGTACCTGCCTTTGCAGAGACTGCCGCCGCTACCGCCGACTATTGGACCGCCTTCTGGAAGAACGGTGCCGCCGTTGATTTCTCCCGTTGCACCGACCCGCGCGCTTCGGAGCTGGAACGCCGGGTTGTTCTGAGCCAATACCTCCTTGCCATCCAGTCTGCCGGAAGCGTACCTCCACAAGAGACGGGCTTGACCTACAACTCCTGGTTTGGTAAGTTCCACCTCGAAATGATATGGTGGCACCAGTCCTGGCAGGCTCTGTGGGGACATCCCGAATTGCTGGACCGCACGCTGGGCTGGTACGAGACGGTAGAACCGGTTGCCCGCGAAATAGCCCGCCGCCAGGGCTTCGACGGTGTGCGTTGGATGAAGATGACCGACCCCAGTGGCACGGAAGCTCCTTCCAACGTGGGCAGTTTCCTGATATGGCAGCAGCCGCACTTCATCTATCTGGCAGAGCTGGTGTATCGCGCCAATCCCTCGGACGAAGTAATCCAAAAGTATAACCGCCTGGTGCAGGAGACTGCCAAGTTCATGTATTCTTTCGCCACGTACGACGACTTCCACGGCCGCTTCCTGCTGAAAGGAGCCATTCCCGCACAAGAGACGTTGCGTGCCGCCACTACCATCAATCCTCCTTTCGAATTGTCCTATTGGCATTATGCCATGCAGACAGCCCAGAAGTGGCGCGAACGGGTGGGAGAAAAGCGTAACCTGGAATGGGACGAACTGATAGACAAACTCTCTCCCTTGGCTTACAATGAAGACAGCCTGTACCTGGCGTCCGAAGATGCCGTGGACACTTACAAGGACATCCGCTTCACCAGCGACCACATGGCGGTGCTTGGTTCCGTGGGCATCCTGCCGATGAACAAGCTGATTCGGGCAGACTATATGAAGAATACCCTGCATTGGATTTGGGATAACTGGAACTGGGGTAAGACCTGGGGATGGGACTATCCGATGACCGCCATGAACGCCACCCGTTTGGGCGAACCCGAAAAGGCGGTAGGCGCCTTGCTGATGGACAAGCGCACCAATACCTACCTGCTGAATGGCCATAACTATCAGGACGGACGCCTGCGCTGCTATCTGCCCGGCAATGGCGGCTTGCTGACCGCCGTCGCCCTGATGTGTGCCGGCTGGGACGGTTGCGAAGTGCCCAATCCCGGCTTCCCGAAAGACGGAACCTGGGACGTGCGCTGGGAAGGACTGAAGCCGATGCCGTAACTAAAAATACATTGAACACAGAGTCACAGAGCCACAGAGTCTTATTTTTAACTCTTTAAAAAAACTCTGTGCCTCTGTGTCTCTGTGTTCAATCCTGATTTCCGACTTTATCTTTTCAACTAATACGAATCACATGAACCGTACCTGTCTATTTATCCTGTTTCTTATCGCCCTGCTTTCTCCTGCCTGTTACGGGCAGTATGCCACTCCTGCGAAGAAACCGCAGAAAGCGGGGGACTTGATTGAATCCACTTCCTATAATGACCATAAGCGGGGCAAGCCCCGCACGCTGCACTACCTGCCCGAGGGCGAGGATTTCGTCTGCGTCAATGGCAACAACCGCTATACCCGGGCACTCTACGGCAGCCCTACGGCATGGCGTCTGGAGACGAGCGACCGTCCAATCTTTGCCACCTATGTGAAGCGGGACAGCCGCAACATCCGTTTCCGCCTGCAACTGCCCGACGGAACGGTTACTCCACTGGAGGAAACCTCCTGGTGCGAGGCGCGCTACACTCCCGGTCGTCGCAGCTACCGATTGAAAGATGCCGCCTGGGGAGAAGACGCGCTAGTGGAAATCGCCGTCCTTGCCAGTCCAACCACTGAGGAAGCCGTGTGGCAGCTCACTGCCCGTCATCTGCCCGAAGGCTGCACGCTGCAAGCCCTGAATGCCCCGATACGTCTGCAGAAGCTGTCGCGCAGCGGCGATATGGGCGCCGACCCTCCCGGTTGCTTCGACCCTTCGGAAGACGGGAAAATCATACAGACGCTGAGCTGCCCGCTCGCTTCTGATTCCACCTTATATATAGCCGTTTCCGGCAATGAACTGAAGCAGGTGCACGACCCCGCCCTCTTTGCCGGTTACGAGAATGCCCGCCAATCGCTTGCCGGGCGCATCCGGATAACAACTCCCGACCCTTATTTCAATACCCTTGGAGGGGATCTTGCCATAGCTGCCGATGGAATCTGGGACGGTCAGGTTTGGCTGCACGGAGCCGTGGGGTGGCGTATGCCCCTCAGCGGCTGGCGTGCAGCCTACACCGGAGATGCGCTGGGATGGCACGACCGTGCCCGCACGCATTTCAACGCCTATGCCGCCAGCCAGGTGACCGAAGTGCCCAATACCATTCCGCATCCGGCACAAGACTCCACGCTGGCGTTGGCACGCTCTGTCAAGCAGTGGGGGACGCCGCAATACAGCAACGGCTACATCTGCCGCAATCCCCGGCGCAACGACCAGATGCATCACTACGACATGAATCTTTGCTACATCGATGAATTGCTGTGGCATTTCAACTGGACGGGCGACCTGGACTATGCCCGTCGTATGTGGCCCGTACTGACGTTGCACCTCGCTTGGGAGAAACGGAACTTCGACCCTGATAATGACGGCCTCTATGATGCCTATGCCTGCATCTGGGCGAGCGACGCGCTGTATTACAACAGCGGTGCCGTGACCCACAGTTCGGCCTATAACTATCGCGCTAATAAGATGGCAGCCCTGATTGCCGAGAAGATAAGCGAAGATCCCACCCCCTATCGCCGGGAAGCCGACAAGATACTGAAAGCGTTGAACGACCGTCTTTGGCTGCCCGCCAAAGGGCATTGGGCGGAGTTCCAGGACTTCATGGGACATCGCCGTCTGCATGAAGATGCTGCCGTGTGGACCATTTATCATGCTTTGGATAGCGACATCGCCGATGCCTTCCAGGCGTACCTCGCCACCCGCTACGTGGACCGGGAGATACCCCACATTCCCGTGGTGACTTCTATTGCCGGCACTTCCGGCGAAACCCCGTCTGCCGATGCCTCCTGGCAAAAGCGGGTACGGGAAGCCGGTGCCGCCATCAATGCCGAGGGCTATGCCACCGTGTCTACCACCGACTGGCTGCCTTATTCGTGGAGTATCAACAACGTAGCCTTTGCCGAAGTGATGCACACCGCGCTTGCCTATTTCCAGGCGGGACGTGCCGACGCAGGCTATCGTCTGCTGAAAAGTTCCATACTGGACGGCATGTACCTGGGCGAGAGTCCGGGTAATTTCGGCCAGATAAGTTTCTATGATGCTGCCCGCGGGGAGTGTTACCGTGATTTCGGCGACCCGGTGGGAGTTGCATCCCGCGTACTGATCCAGGGACTCTACGGCATACTGCCCGATGCGCTGAACGGACGGTTGTTGCTTCGTCCCGGCTTCCCGAAGGATTGGGAATACGCCTCGCTGCATACGCCGGATATCGATTTCGATTTTAAGACGGGAGATGCCGCTATGGGCAAGTACGCTTCGCGCGATTGTTCCCTTTATAGGGTGACCCACCGCCTGCCTGCTGTGCGCACGGTGGAGTTACAGTTCCCTGCCCGTCGTTCGCAAGTAGCGCATCTGACGGTCAACGGACAAGCTGCCGAGTGGCGGTTGTCGGACACCTCGGTCGGTCAGCCGGTACTGATTGTCACAGTGCCTGCCGCCTCCGGAGTACAGACGGAAATCCGTGTCGATTGGGAGGGCGAGCTGCTTGTCACTACTCCTTCGGCTGAAAAGAACTATCCTGCCTCCCGCATCCGGAAAGCGGGTCCTGTGGATTTTGTCGCGATGGAGCAGGGGCAGATGAAGTGGTGGGCGCCGGTGGAGCAAACTCCGGATGCTGCTTGCGGTGAAGTCCGTACCGCTTCGGGCAATGCCTGTATCGAGGCTTCCGCCGAAGTGCAATGTTCTACTCCCTTCCGCGATGTCCGCCCCGATAAGTGCACCCTCGTAGACATGAGCGGAGCGTTCAATGCCAAAGTGACGGACATCTTCCGCAATGAATACCTCTCTCCCCGTTCCCCTTATACCACCTTGCAGCTACCGAAACAGGGTATAGGCGAATGGTGCCATCCGTTGAAGACGGCGGATATAGACGATTCGGGTTTGCGCTCGTCCGTCCGTAACGGGGTGCTGGATACGAAGCTCGGTATTTCCTTCCGCACGCCGTCCGAAGGTCGGAACATCGCATTTACTTCTCTTTGGGACAATTATCCCGACAGCCTGCAAATCCCGTTGGAAGGAAAAGCCTCCCGTGCCTATCTCTTGATGGCGGGCAGCACCAACCACATGCAATGCCACATCGACAACGGCGTTATCCGCGTGTATTACAAAGACGGCAGTTGCGATACCTTGTCCTTGGTCAATCCCGATAACTGGCCGCCCATCGAACAGATCTTCTTCGAAGACGGCAAGGCGTTCCGTCGCCATGCGCCCGCTCTCTACCGCCTGCGTCTGAAGACCGGCGAAGTGAGCAATAACTTCGGCGAGGAACTGGGCTTCCCCGGCGTCTCGCGCGAGATAGACGGCGGCGCGGCCGTGTTGCTCGAAATGAAACTGGATAATCGGAAACCATTGTCGCACCTCGTGCTGGAAACGCTTTCCAACGAGGTGGTTATCGGGCTGATGGGGATTACTTTGCAGAAGTAAATACAGGAAGAACTGAACACAGAGACACGAAGACACAGAGGCTTTTAAACTGCATAAAAGAAAAAACTCTGTGTCTTCGTGTCTCTGTGTTCAATAAATAAATCAATCAACCGCTCCGAAGCAGGCGGCTTCATTCTTCTAACTTATTTTTGCGCGTTGCTTATCTTCTTCGAGGCCTGACCGATTCTATCACATTAAAGATTTGTTTTACCTCGCACAAGTCAAGTACCCTGTCGGGATACATGTCGTTCAGCGAGTGTATGGTGATGGTGTGGTGCTCTACGTCGTGGTCGATAATTCGTTTGACAATGATTCCGTCGGTGTGCACGATGACAAAATCCCATTTGCGCAGGTGCAGTTTGGAGGTAGCCCAGAGATAAGGTGCAATCTCCCTGCAATACAGCCGGTCACCTTCCAGATAGCTTTCTTCGGTTCCGTCGTTCATGCTGTCGCCTTTTACTTCGAATGCGATGTAGTTGCCATGCCCTTCCCTGTCCACTAAGAAGGGGATTTGAGGCAACTGCTCGATATAGGTGGTATCGGTGTAACCGTCCAAATATCCGGCGTAGGCGTATTGGTTGACAAGCGGGACATAGACTACGTCTTGTACGATGGGCACAGCCTCATTCTGTATCGATGACGGGTTTTTCAGCATCTTCCCGGCGCCGTGCAGCAGCCAGTCTTCGGAAAACACTTCGTCGAAAGCCTTGTTGAACCGCTTCAAAAAGCCTTCAGTCAGGTATCTGACGTTTCCTTTGAATGCATAATTCACGTTGGTACTATTGTTATAGCCCATCAGCCTGGCAACATCCTTTTGGGTGGATGTTTGCGATACCTTCTCCGTGGCAGTCAGATAAGAAACTGCCTTGTTGAGCCTGCCCAGTCTCTCCTGGACAATTTTCTCTTTGGCATTTTCTAATGCGTCTATATCTATCATGGTTTCATTGTCAATGGTGTACAAAGGTAATCGATTGAAAGCAAAATTCAAAAATAAGCGCCTTAAAATAAAAAGTTTCCCTTCCCCCGGGATGAGGAATGACGGGGAAAGGGAACTTTCTGATGATGAATCTTATTTCACGCGACTCTTCCGATATGCCGTCGGAGACATTCCATCATGGAGTTTCCTGAACTTTTCCGAAATATTTGAGTGAGCTGAATCCTACTTCATAGGCTATTTCTGTGATAGCAGATTGAGTAGTGATTAGCAACGTTTCCGCTTCTTTCATCCTGTACTGCATCACATACTGTTCGGGAGTCATCTCGGCATACGTTTTCATCATTCTGTAGAAGTTGCTGCGGCTCATGCACATTTCGCTGGCAAGTTTAGCGATGCTGAAGTCTTTCTCGGTCAGATTCTCCTTGATGAGGTCATTTACTTTTCTTCTAAAAAGCATAATCTCTTCTTCCCTCCCCATTTTATCGGGAGCGGCATTGCCGGGAGATGATGGGACTTTGAACTCTTTCATCCACTTCTTCAGGGCTTTGTCGTTTTCTACAAGCATTTTCATTTCAATTTTAAGTTTGAGTACATTAATCGAGCGTGCTTCCACATGGTCGGCTCCGCATCCCAGACAGGCGGGATACTTTTTATTATGACATTTTCCTGTGAGCAGGACCACCGGAATGTGAACGATGTTCTTGTCTGATTTAATCAGGAAACAGAGTTTGTCACCGCCCATTCCATTCACTGTCTCATCGATGAGGATAGCGTCATGCAAAACATACATCGAAGCATTCAAACTTTCAGGATTTTCCAGGAAAGTGATGTGAAAACATTTAGACAGCGGCTTTCCCAGCCGGTCACGAAGCTTTTTGTCCGATATCAACAATAAAAGCCGGGGATAACCGTCGTTTGTAACACTTGAAACATTGCCCTTCGGGCTGCAACTTTGGAAGTTGCATACGGATTTCAGATGATTTTTCTTCATACTGTTTTAATTTATTGGTTAATAAAAGTTGAGTAAAACTCGATATTCGCAAATGTGGCATTAATCGGTGAATATTTCGCAAGTTCTTACAATTCAGTGTGACTAAACCAGGCACAATTATTTTGTTTGGGGGAATATGTTGTATTTGGTGTGCAATTACATGTATTATAAATGGAAGATGTGTGTAGTAACTGCGTGCTGAAAGAGCGGGAAAATTTCCGGTTCGCTTACCTTGTAATAAATCTTAGGCGCGGAATCCACGGGTTTTCACGGCCTTCTCTTTAAACCTTTCCGTGTTTTTCTGTGTAATCCGCGCCTGAAAAATAGTTCAAGCCTTCTCGTCAGGCACGGAATCCACGGATTTTCACGGTTTCCTTTTTAAACTTATCCGCGTTCTTCCGTGTAATCCGCGCCTAAAAGACAGTTCGAGCGCTCCGGCGAAGCACAACCCTTATATTATATAAGGTGTAACATGCCCTAAAAGTTAAAGGATTTAAACGTACTAAATTAATTAGTATTATTTCTGTGAAATACTAAATAAGTTAGTATCTTTGCAGTGTCAATGATTCACAAAGAAGATTGATAAAAGAAGAACGAGCTCCTTGAAATGATGTGAAAGCCACTGCCGAAGTTTTGCTTTTGAGCGTGGCCGACAATATGAATGAACGTACATAAGCAAGTTGGGGCTTGCGAGCTGTACAATGTTTAACTATTAACAGAAAACACCGCAAAGAATCGTCTTTGAGCAGTAAGCATACAGGTTAGGCGTCTGTACTGTTTTCGATCTATATTCAGCGAAGAGGGTTTGATTCACTTTTGATACACCCTCGGAGCATTTTATAACTATCAATTTTTTATTAACTATTAAAACCAAAAAATTATGGCACAATTATCTTGGGGAAAACCCACAATCGAATTCGGAAAATGCGGTGTTGATGGTTCGGCACCTGCGAAGTGGACAAAATTAGCTTACGACCCGGTTGAAAACTCAACCAAGCTGACCCCTACCAAGGGCGAAAAGAAAGAGGCGAAAGTAGAAGGCGGTGAGAATGAAGCGGTGAAGTATGCGAAGAATACGTATGTGTTCGAGTTTGAAGTCCGTGCCGCTAAAGGCCGCACCAAGCCCATTGAGGATGCGGATGGCGTAGTGGAAGGCGAATATGCCGTGCGCCTTACGCCTGAAGATTCAACGGTGGAGGGTATTCTTATCGACAAGGCTACGGTATCGGTGGAAGAAACCTTCGATACGGCCGAAGGCAAGAAGTGGAAATACACCTTTGATGTGTTGAAACCGGCTTCGGGCAATCAGGTGAAGCCTTATACGGCGACAGCTCCTGCCGAAAGCTGATTGTAACCTTCTTTTAGACAGAAGAACAAAAGAACCGATGAGATAGCGCTGCGTATCGACAGGTTCTTTTGTTCTTTCTAATTTATTTTGTATGGATAAACAGATTGAAATGAACGTTTCCGATGCAATCATCGAGAAGCCGGTCCGGTTTGAATTGGGCAAGCGGAAATATAACATTTATCCTCCTACGTTGGGGAAAATGCAACTACTGAAGAATTTATATCTTAGTTTGGATGTGGACAGCCGGTTGTTGTCCGTCAATCCTCTGGCGGAGGCCCTCCGAATCAGTAAGGCGAGTCCGGAGACAGTCAGCCGCATTATTGCTTATTCCACTTTCAGCGATAAGAACAGCCTGATGAATACGGACAAGGTGCATCAACGGGCGGAACTGCTGAAAGAGAATCTGGATGTGGAAGATATGGCGACGTTGCTGACTCTGATTCTATCGCACGACAATACCGATGAATTCATCCGATATTTTAAGATCGATGCCGATAAGGAGTTGAGGGAGCGCATCAACCGGGTGAAGGGAGAGGGCAATAGCGTGACGTTCGGAGGAAAAAGTATTTATGGACTTTTGATTGATTTTGCTTGTCAGCGCTATGGCTGGACGATGGATTATGTTTTGTGGGGCATCAGCTATGTCAATCTTAATATGCTGTTTGCCGATGCGGTGACTACCGTTTACCTGACGGACGAGGAACGTAAGCAGTTGGGGATGGGATTCGGAGAAATTATTGATGCGGACGATCCGGCAAACCGGGATTTGATCCGAGAAATGATAAGCGAGTAGCTTCATCGTTATTTAGACCATTAAAAGACCTGTGTGAATGGGTAATCAACTTATCGTTTTTGATGCTGTTGCCTGTTAACAGGCAGTGCACTGCCTATGAACATGCAGTGTGTTGCCTGTTCGTAGGCAGTCTACTGCCTGTTCGCAGTCAGTAGCGGACACTTTCTTATCATATCTCTCTTAAATTATAAGGGCTTTTATTTTTTTTCTCCTACTGGGGAAAAAATATTCCCTAATAGGCAAAAAATAAAACCGGCAAACAGTTACAGAAAAAACAGTGTCTATCCGCCTTATCCGGCGTGCACTTGTAGCTGACTGAGAATAAGCATTGAATCAAATAACTATTTTGTATTAGAGTGATTCTAATTGCTTAAACGCTACTGTATTGTTAATTCAGTAGGTGCAACCGGCTGTAGCCATTTATAGAAATCCTTTAGGGGCATTTCGAAATAGCATTTTGGGAAAGCATCATAATCTTTACCCCACGCTTCATCTTTATGGTAGGGTAATAGGAAACGTACCATTTTACCATCATCGGCAATTCTTATATTCATGAAGTCATCTTTCTTACTTATATCTTTCTTCTTGATGAGGAAGTCCGGAAGTTTAGATAAATCGGACTTCCCATATCGAGAAGTAAATTGGTGATACATTCTGAATGAATATATAGTTTTCACATTCTTGTCTAAATGGAATATTTGTTCAAATTCGGGTGCAGTGAAGAAAAATAGAACATCATTATTTAGACGGCTACCGCCACTCCGATATAAGTAGACATCACCAGATTGTACGATATAATTGCTTGGAGCAAAGCTATCACAATTTCTGATTAATACATAATATAAAGTATCATTATATGTTATAGTCTTTACCGTTAAGCTATTGAAATTCTGTGATTCATTGAGTAAAGCATGGATTATTTTATTTTTGTAGCTTGACCATTCTCCGCCAACGCTTTTATATCCCATAACTTTCTTAAGCGCTTTCGTCGTCTTATCGAATTGCAAATATGTCTTTGTATTAACTCTTTCTTGACTAAAAGATAAAATACATACTAAGGATAATGCTAAGCTGAATAGTACTTTTTTCATTTTAGATAGGATATGTATGCGGTTTATATTTAATACTTCTATGGCGTTCTTGAATGCTACTGTATTGTTAATTCAGTAGGTGCAACCGGCTGTAGCCATTTATAGAAGTCTTTTAGGGGCATTTCGAAATAGCATTTTGGGAAAACGTCATAATTTTTACCCCATGCATCGTCTTTATGGTAGGGTAATAGGAAACGTACCATTTTACCATCGTCGGCAATTCTTATATTCATGAAATCACCTTTCTTATTCTTATCTTTATCCTTGATAAGATAATCTTCAAGTTTGGGTAAGTATGACTTTCCATGTCGAGTATTAGATAGGTCATACGTTTTGAATGAGTATATGGTTGTCACATTCTTGTCCAAATGGAATATTTGTTCAAATTCCGGTGCAGTGAAGAAAAACAGAACATTACTATTTAATTGCCCTCCGCCACTTCGATATAAGTAAACATCACCCGCTTGCACTATATAATTGCTGGGAGCATAGCTATCACAATTTCTGATTAACACATAATATAAAGTATCGTTGTACGTTAAAGTCTTAACCGTTAAACGATTGAAATTCTGTGATTCATTGAGTAAGGCATGAGATATCTCATTTTTGTAGCTTCTCCATTCTCCTCCAATGCCTACATATCCTCTTACTTTTTTAAGCACTTTTGTTGTTTTGTCGAACTCTAGATATGTTTGTGTATTAACTCTTTCTTGGCTAAAAGATAAAATACATACTAAAGATAATGCTAAGCCAATCAATACTTTTTTCATTTATTGTTCTGTTCTGAAGTTTATATAATAATCGTTTGCTTTATGCTAACTGCCTGGCAAAGTTATCATAAAACTTATTTGTGTCCAAGTGATTATCCGATAATTCTTTCTGTTGACAATCGATTGATACTTATTCCCGATAATGAGTGAATGACAGATAGTCTAAGTTGATTATCCATTCGCGCTTCATATAATAATTTGACATTAATTAAAAAATAAAGAAAAGATGAGTGAACTTAGTTTTAGCATGTTAGATAACAATGCTGATTTTATCAAAAAAACAACGCGAGTACGGGAGGCGATAGAGGATTTGGAATCTGATTTTGCGATGCTCTCAAGCAGTGCGGAAAGTAACTTAAAGGAAATAGAGACATTTATCAGTGAGTTGCGTGCACAAATAGATAGTACGATTGTGATGCTGAATAAACTGAATCTGGAAAACCAAATGAAGTTGGGCTATTTGCAGTCCTCCTCTCCGGAAGAAGATATTCAGCCCGAATTATCTGCCCGCAAGGAACTTGCTCTGGCAATCGAATCGCAAAAGAACGGATTGAACAGTCTGGGTGAGGGATTGATGAAATACGAGCAAAGGGTGAAACAAACCCAAACGGCCGAAAAAGCTTTTGACTTAGGATTGAAGTCGACGGAGGAACAGCTTAAGGGCACTTCCGGCGTATTTACGGTAGCATCGGGCACCCTTGACTTGTTTGGCGTGAAAAGCGAGTTTCTGCAAAATGCGATGCAAAAGGTTCAGGCGGCTATTGCTGTTACAAACGGGTTGCAAGCCATCAGCACGGCATTGAGCAAGGAAGCCGCCTTCCAGCAAAACGTGCTTGGCAAGGCAAAACTGTGGTGGAAGGGGATTACGATACAGGCAACAGTAGCCCAAGGGATGGAGACTGTTACAGCACAGGCCGGTACAATAGCCAATTTGGGACTTGCCGGAGCGTTTAGAGCCGTGGGGCTGGCTATTAAGTCCATTCCGGTTTTTGGCTGGATTGCCGCAGGTGTTTCAGCTTTGATAGGAATATTTTCCCTGTGGTCTTCGAGTACGGAGGAGCAAGTGGAAAAGCAAAGCGATTTGAAAAAGGGAATGGAGGATTTCAATAATAGTGTTCAAGGTTATGCCTCAAAACCCATTGCCTCGATAGAAATACTTTCTAATAAGTTTAAAGCGTTGGGAGATAATATAGAGGCACAAAAGAAATTCATTATCGACCATAAAAGCGCTTTCGAAGAGTTGGGGCAATCCATCCATAGCGTGAGTGATGCGCAGCAATTGCTTATTGATAACAAAGAGAAGTTTATTCAGGCGCAGATAGCCAAAGCCATTTCGATGGCTTATATGGATCAGGTGGAAGAAGAAGCTAAGAAATATGTACATGCAGAGAGGGCGGCAGATATTTGGAAGAGGGCTGCTGAGATGAGAAGTGACGATCCCGTTCGTCAGAAGGAGTATATGCAACTGTCGGAACACTATAGCAAGCAGGCCGATAAGTCAAACGACAGGATGCAACACTTGACGTCATTGGGAACAGCGTCCTTACAAAAACATGATAATTTGATGTCGGAACTTGATACGAATAAGACTCCGCCGAAAAATACGACGGCTGACCAGCCGGAGAAACAATTGCAATTGCAAAAACTTCTTTCCAAGCAATTATTGGAGAGAAAACGTGCTACTGAAGATGCCTGGAACGAAATATGGCAAGATGAGGTGAATGCAATGGAGAATGGAAGCAAAAAGACCCTTGCTCAAATGGAACTGAACCACGAAATGCAGTTACAGGCTATCGACAGAGAGAAAGAAGATCTGCTGTTGAAGAGAAAAGAACAAGCCGAGGCTGCCTTTAATGCTGAAGAAGATGTGAAGAAATCCGAGAACCCCGAGTATGTGAAAAAAACTTTTGATGATACGAAGGTCACATTGAGTGATACGGATAATGCGCAGTTTAATCAGAAGTATAAAATAGCTCTTGATGAACAAGAAAAAGAACGTCAGGCTTATTATGATGCTGAGAAGCAAGCTATGAATGAGGCTCTGGCTGCTTATGGAAATTATGAGCAGAAGCGTTTGGCTATTATGGCCCTTGCCGAAGCTAAAAAGAAGGGGAAAATAAAGGAGGAACAAGATGCTATCGATAAGCAGACAAAGGAATCGCTTGTAGCATTGGAGAAGGAAGCAAATAAAGAAAAGGATGTGTTTGCCAAGATTTTTGGTGACATGAAAGGCAAGAGTGTTGCTGAGATGCGTAAGATTGCTGATAATGCGGAGAAAGGACTGACATTTGTTGAAAAGGAACCATGGGATGAAGAAAAAGGAAAGTTTTATGGTATTGGTGAAGACACATTTAATCAATTGCATAACTCGAAAGAATATATTAAGAAAACAGATGAAGATATCCAACAATTTCGAGACCAGATTAATCAATGCGATACCGCATTAAATAAAATGGGAATCGGATTTGATAAACTTTTTAAGTCCGGTTCTGATCCGAAAAAGGTTACTGAAGCATTATCGTTAATCGAATCCGGCTTGAATGAAGTGCTACAGGTCGGGAAGTTCCTCTCCGGTACTCTTTCTAATCTGGGAAATGCTTTTGGCAGTGAGGCCTTAGGAAAAGCTGCCGAAGGCATCAATATTGCTATGGATTCAGCGAGCTCTGCGATGTCCGGTGCAAAAGCCGGGGCAATGTTCGGCCCTTGGGGAGCGGCTGCGGGTGCTGCCATCGGACTGGTTTCTTCTTTGGGGGCTTCGTTGGCAAAATTGCATGATGCCAAGCATGAGAAGAAGATACAGGAAATTCAGAATCAGATAGATGTACTGAAAAAGAGTTATGACAACCTGGGCGATTCGTTAGGTAAAGCGTTTTCTTCCGATGCTTCCCGGTTGATAGAGCAACAGAATACTTTATTGGCCCAGCAGAAGGTGCTTATCCAGAACCAGATAGCGGAGGAGAAAAGCAAAAAGAAGTCGGACAAGGGGAAAATTAAAGAGTGGGAAAATCAGATCGATGAAATAGACAAGCTGATTGCCGACAACAAGGAGAAGCAGATAGATGCCATACTGGGTAGCGATGTGAAGGCTGCCATCGATGATTTTGCCCAAGCGTATGCCGATGCATGGGCGACCGGAAACGACCGGGCGAAGTCTTCTAAAGATCTGGTGAAGCAGATGATTAAGCAGATGGTGATGGAAGCCATCAAAGCTACTACTTCGGGACCGATGGAGGCATTGCGACAGAAACTGGCGGAGTTCTTTGCCGACGGGGTGATCAGTGCCTGGGAGAGGGAACAGTTGGAAAAAGGGGCGGCTGACCTTACGAAGCTGCTGGATGACCAGTATGGCTGGGCCGACGACTACCTGCAGGACGAGGAGAAAGCGTCCTCGCAGGATTCGCAACGCGGCGGGTTTGAAACCATGTCGCAGGAAACCGGTACGGAGCTGAATGGACGCTTCAGCGCTTTGCAGGTCTCGAACGAGGAAATCAGGAATGCAATGATTCTCGCCTTGGGAGATCTGTCCGCCTTGTGCACGACGGCATCCGACGGAAATATCTTATTGGCCGAAATGCGTAACCTCGCCCTGATGTCCAACAGTCATCTGGAAGATATCGCCCGATATACCAAACCTATCCTGGGCTTTGGAGAGAAACTCGATAAAATAGAACGAAATACAGCGAACTTATGAAAACAGTGAATGAAATCATGCAATCGGCCTCCCTTTTGGGAGCTTGCGCCAAGTCGAACGGAGTGAGTGACTGGAAAAGTCTTACGTGGTTGTTCTTCAGCCCGCAGGGGCGGGAGTTCTGCGAGGAGAATAATTTCCCCTCGCTGGAGATGTTCCGGGGGATGAAGGACAACGTGGCGGAATATGGCGTGTTGGTGGACGGGGGCAGGGTGAGCAGAAAGAATGACGCGAACGTGGCTCTGATAGGAGACACGGCGGCGGAGTTGGAGTATGACGGGAATGCGGTGGTGCACAAGGTGGTGCTGATGCACGGTGCGAAGGCGCGGATTAAAGCGTCTCATTATGCCGTAATCCTGCTGGTGAATATCGGTAATTGCGAAGTGGAAATAGAAAAAGACTCAACGGTGGTAATATTATGAAAGGTGAATTGTATATAAATGGTAAGGACGCCTACCTGACGTGGGGGATAAGTATGGATGACACATCGTTGTCCGAGCTTATGACGCCTCCTGCCAACAAGGCGTTTATAGAGAACGAAAGCCGCTTGCAACATGGCAAGCGGGTGCTTGCGGTGCTTCCACGGATGGACCAGCGCAACCTGACGCTTCAGATAAACCTGACGGCCGCCACGGAAGCGCAGTTCTTTGCGCGCTACGGCGAATTCTGTAAGGAGCTGGCTACCGGGACGCTTCATATCCGGACGAAGTATCAGCCCGGGGTGGTATACAAGACCATCTACCTCTCGTGCGGACAGTTCAGCCAGTTTATGCGCGGTATTGGAAAATTCAGTTTAAAGCTCAACGAGCCGAACCCTAATGACAGAACAGAATGATGGATATTAAAGACACATCGGGAAATATCCGTTTCTCCACGGAAATAAACAGGGGGAGCAAACGGAAATTCTTGCTGATGAAAGAAGACTATATCACTTTGAGGTTTTCTCTCAGCGAGCCGGTTCATTTCAATCTGGGGGATTATGTGGATGATTCCCGTTTCGGATTGTTTGAACTTTGCGATTTTTATAAACCTGTGTACAACAGGCAGACGGAAGGGTATGATTACGAACTGCGGCTGGATGCCTACTACTGGAAATGGAAAAACAAAATCTTCAAGTATACCCCCGAAGCAGCCGGACAGGAAGCGTCCTGGAGCCTGACCGCACCGCTGGACGTGCAAGCGGGTATACTCCTGCGCAACCTGAAAGCGCTGGGCTATACTTACAAGGGACAGGATTTTGAGTTCGTCATCGACGGAACGGTGGAGAACAAGGCGTTGCTGATGTCTTACGACAACATCAACCTCCTGGATGCCTGCTTTGAGATGGCGAAGAAGTGGGGCTGCGAATGCTGGGTGACGGGAAATGTCATCCGCTTCGGGCGTTGCGAGTTCGGCGACCCCGTAGACTTGGAAATCGGGGTGAATGTGGAGGAAATGACCCGCTCGGATTCGCAGAACGCATACGCCACGCGTGTCTATGCGTTCGGGGGCACCCGCAACCTTCCCGCCAATTATCGTCCGGTCGATGAAAGTGTGGTGGTGAACGGTGTGGTGCAAAGGCGGCTGATGCTGCCTGCGGGCATTCCGTACATCGACGCTTATCCCGACATGCGTACGGAAGAGGCTATCGAGCAGGTGATTGTGCTGGACGATATCTATCCGCGGAGAACGGGTACGATGTCCGGCATCACCACGCATGAGTATGTGGACAAGATAGAGAACGGCGACGGGACCACCACGGAAAAGAGATGGAACGCTTATCGGTTTAAAGATACCGGCATCACTTTCTCGGAAGACTACCTGCTGGCGGGGGAGGAACTGAAGATCGCCTTCCAGTCGGGAAAGCTGAACGGGATGACGTTTGCCGTCACGTTCAATCCTGACAGAGCGCCTGAAAAGAACGAAGACGGCAGCCGGAATCCTGTCGCGCAGGTGTGGGAGATTATCCGCAACGCTGACTATGGGCGTGACTTGCCCGGTGACGTGCTTGTGCCGGAGGCGGGCGATACGTATGTGCTTTCGGGATGGGATGCCACCCGGATAGCAGAGTTGGGTCTGGTGGATGCCGCAGAGCGGGAGTTGAAAGAAGAGACCGAGAAATATGTGGCCAAGTCGAAGATAGATCCGAACACCTATACCAACAAGATGATGTCCGACCGGATATACGATGCGAACGGGCTTCACCATCTGCTCGGTGCGGGTGACAGGGTGAACCTGATCAATAAGGCGTATTTTGAGAAGGGGCGCCGGTCGCGTGTCATCGGGTTGGAGTATAATCTGGATTGTCCGTTCGACTCGCCTGTCTATACGGTGGGCGAAACAGCCGCCTATTCGCGGATGGGGGAACTGGAAGAGAAAATAGAAAACGTCACCCTGGCAAGACAAACCTATACGGGAGGCGGTGGAAGCGGCGTGTATGTGATACGCAGGAATGACTCCACGCCTGCTACCGACAGTAATGTGTTTTCAGCGTTGCGTTCCCTGGCGGAGTTTATAAGTAAAAAGAAGCCTGATACGGCTGCCGGGATTATCACTTTCCTTAAAGGTATCCTGATTGGGAAGAAAGGGCATGGCATCGCTGTGTCGGACAGCAATGCCGTCACGGCGATGTTTGATGAACTGAAGAATGTGTTCAGCATTGTGTCTCCCGACTTTGTGAGCGGGGACCTCGGTGCCGGGTTTATGCTGAAATACGATAAGGGGACGGAGCGCAGCTACCTTGAAGTGGACGAGTTGCTTGTACGCAAACTTGCTTATTTTGTGGAGCTGGTGATTAAACGCCTGTCTTATGTGGGCGGTGAAATCATCCTTACTCCGGCTTCGATGAAATGTTCGAGGGTGGAAGTGCACGACACGTTCTACCGTTGCTACTTTGAGCAGAGTGACGGCGATAAAAGCATCATGCAGGAGTTCCGGGCGGGCGACCAGGCAAGGTGTCAGACTTTCAATGTGCAGGAAGGCGCGTCGCACGACGTTTCGAACACCTATTACTGGCGCTTGGTAACGGCGGTAGGGGAAAACTATATCGACTTGTCCGTCAGTGATTGCGATGCCGGCAGTACGGTGCCTGCGGCGGGCGACCACATCGTGCAGTTGGGCAACCGGGAGGATGCTACCCGCCGGAATGCGATTGTTCTTTCCACGGTAGGTGACGATGCGCCGAGTATCAAGCAGTACAAGGGCATCGATTCTTATTCGCTGGCGGGCAGGGAGGTGACGATTCTTTCGCCTGTGCTTAATAAGTTTATCGGACGCTTCGTCAGTGAGGCGACCGGTAAGAGTTATGACGACCTGTTCAGTGAATTGCAGGCGGAGATGGAGCTGGTGAGGGAGCAGACTGACCGGGAGTTTATGTTGTGGTTCTTCGAGTATGACCCGACGCTCAGCAATGCGCCCGCTTCGGACTGGACGACGGATGAACTGAAGGCGATGCACGAACAGGATATGTTCTATAATCGCCTGACGGGTTATGCCTACCGCTTCGAGCGTGCTGCCGACGGCACCTTCTCCTGGAACAGCATTACCGACCAGCAAACGGTGAAAGCGCTGGAAAACGCAGCGAAGGCGCAGGACACGGCGGATGGGAAACGACGGGTGTTCGTGGAGCGACCGGCGGACGAGGTGGCGTATGATGTGGGGGATTTGTGGGTGAATGCGACGTATGAGGAAGGTGATGTTGTGTATGACAATGACGAACTGGTGTGTGTTACGGCGAAGGCGGCAGGGGAGGCATTTAATATTGGAGATTGGAAACCGACGAATAGTGCCACAACGGCTGTTATCAGGAACATGGGCGATAGCATCGAGGCTGTTGCAGAAAGAACTACCGAGTTGGAGAAATCGAGCGCTGGTTGGATTACATCGGTTGACGGTAACAAGATTTGGGCTAAGAAGGAGATAGAGAATGGTGAAACGATAGTTTCAGTAATCAATCAAACAGCCGATAATATTGCTATTAGTGCACAACATATCAGATTGGAGGGAATTATTACTGCCAATGGAAATGTTAAAATACACGAAGATGGCTCTGTTGAATGTACCAATGGGAAATTTAATGGAAAGATTGAAGCAAATAGTGGCTATATAGGTGCATTCGAAATAACAGATATAGGTTTATCTAATATATCGGATAATCCGAAAGCAAGTATTCTAATAGAGAAGTCGGGTGGAAAGTTCTTTAGAGTGAATGATAATACAGATATTTCTGCGATGTGCGCTATTCGTGGGGACGAAATAACTGCGCTTAGAGTCACTGCTTATGGCAAGAACTCAACAGCAATATTTGTACAGGGACAAGCAGGTGTTAATTCCAAAGCGATAGAAGCTTTTGGTGATGTGGAACTTAATGCAAGACTGGGTGAGAAGATAAATATAACAAGAGTGAAAACGAATGGACTTGCTCTAAAAGTAACGAATGTCGGTAGTCCCTTAATGTCTGTCCCACCAAGCTATACAGTTGAAGATACAGATGATATTATAATTTTTAGTGGCCCGGATATTGGTTTTGATCCTATTCTGTTTTTACCAACTTCGGCAATGAGAGGAAAGATTATATATCTGAAGAACCAGTTGAATAGGAATATAAGTGTGAGAGGAACTTTGATGAATGCTAATGGTAGAGGGACCGCAAATACTCATTCCGTTAATCAAATATCATGCTTTTATGTCTTTGATGGTATTTATTGGATTCATTATTTCTGTGGGTAAAATTAAAATATTATGAATATGAAGAAAATAAATTTCAAACAATTGCTTATTGCTACAGATGTAGCTCGTATGCAGTGTAAAAAAATAGATAGTAGAGAAAGTTTTGCTAACGTTTTGTACTGTAATGGAAATGGTATCGCATCTCATGCTCTTGCTTTGAAGATATATAATTCAACTGAGGATACCGAGTATACCAATGAAGAGATAAATCTGATAAAGGAACACGCTAATGCCTTTTGCAAGCCTTTCTTTATTGACGCACTTAATCGTGCAATTGAAAACCAAGTGGAGAACTCAACAGAAAAACAATAATAGTCATGGCTTGGATAGAACAAAATTATCAAGTGAGGAAGCAATCGAACTTCATTACCTTCCTCAAGCGGAAAGTGATTGGTTTGTTGAACCAAATGGGAGAATGACATGGGCTACATCAAATTCGTCCTTGCTCTCCGTCTGACTGACGGGTGCGGTAACACCACCCGCGCCCGCATCAGCCGTATTGAATCGGATATGGACGGCTTGGGCACCTATGAGACAAATCTTATACTTCACGCTCTTTCCGCTCCGGGCGGACGGGTAGTATCGATATCGGACTTCATTCTGGATTCCGGTATATTGGACAATGAAAACGACATTTTAGGATGATATGGAAAAATTGAACAGGAAATTTATAAAAGGCAGCGTGCTGAAGGCCGACGAACTGAACGAACTGGTGGGCAAGGTGAACGAGCTCGTAGGTGCCTCGATAGTGATAGGCGACACGGCGGGCACAGCCTACGACGGCGCCATGGGTGCGACGCTTGAACAGATAGTAAGGGAAATGGCCGGCGGTGCAGGAACGATGTACAGCGTGTACGTGCGCAACAACATGGATTCGTTGGGCTTCGCCAGTCAATACGGTGAAAAATGTGTACTGGACTTCACATTCGTCTCCCAGTATCGCGATGACATCAGCGAGCCTTACAAACCCACGGGTGAGCTGGGACTGTGCACCGTTATGGTGAAGAACAGCAAGTATGCGGACTTCACAATAGTGAAACAGATGGAAGTGTCCTCGGGCGTCAGCATCCTGCAAGACGTGTCCGAGTGGCTGGCTTCGGGCAGCAACAGCATCAAGGTGAGCATTACGGGTGAGAATACCGAGAAGACTACGGCCCCCGTCACTTTCACCGTGACACTGACCTCGCTCGGCGTATCTGCACCCAACTTCGCCTGGTGGACGGCCTTTGCCGGTGACATTCCCGTCCCGATGATTATCAACGGGAATATCAGCAAGACGCTGCACGTGACCGTGTCCGGCGAGAACTACCTGCAAAGCTACCAAAAGATGCTGGGAACGGCCATCTATACCGACACGCCCTACAACTACAGTGTCCCCCATCCGGGACGGACGGGCGTGTACAATATCCGCTTCTACCTCACGAACTCGGACAACACCATCCAGACGAAACCGGTGTCGGTGAACGTAATGTGTATCGCCGCTGCGGGCGAGGCCGTGAAGCTGATGTGCGTGAACAACGTGGCAGGACTGCTGACCAACTGGCAGGACAACACGGTGTTCGACTACGCCATCTACGACGGGGCGTCGACACAGACCGAGGCGCGGTTCTCTGTCAGGAAGGACGATATAGAGGTGTATAGCTCGGAGAACAATGCCATCGTGACGAATGCCCGCCACACGCTGACCTACCCGATGGAGGTGGATACGGATGACGACTCAGACTTCGAGGTGGCGGTCACCGCTACGGACGATGAAGCCGAACTGACAGCCCCGATACACCTGGCCGTGAACAATTCGCTGGGCTATTCAGCCACTGCCGGCGCCGCGCTGTATATCAACCCGAAGACACGCGCCAACTCGCAGACAAACCGCCTGAGCGTGGTTAACGAGGTGGACAAGAGCCTTGTACCCGTGGACTGGATTAACCTGAACTGGGGCAGTGACGGATGGGTGACGGACGAGGACGGGGTGAAGGCGCTGAAGATATTCGCCCGCAGCCGCGCCGTGATAGACTACCGGCCGTTTGCCGTAGAGGCTGCCCGAAAGGGTAAAACCATCGAGATAGACTTCAAGGTGGAGAACGCCTCGGACGCTTCGCGGGATATTATCAGCATTGCCGAGGAGAAGACAGACGGTAACCGTGTGGGGCTAAAGGTGTCGGGCGAGAACGTTTCCTTCTTTTCACAGTCGCGACAGGACAGTTCGACGCAGGATGTGCCCATCGACAACGGCGTGCGCATCCGGCTGACGGTGGTTGTGATGCCGGACGCTTACGGGAATGCGGGCTTCAACCTCGTCGCCATCTATATCAACGGAAAGAAGAACCGGCAGTATGCCTACGAGAACAACGATTACTTCCGCAATGAAGGGAAGATAACGCTGGGCAATGACTATGCCAACCTGTACCTGTACGGACTGCGTGTCTATGATTCCGCCCTGACTTCGGAAGCCGTGCAGAAGAACTACATCAACCAGCTCGCCACCACGGACGAGAAGCAGCGTGAGAAGAGCATCAACCGGGTGCTGGACGGCGAGGGCGTAAACATCGACTTCGACGCCACGAAGCTGCTGTATAACGTGTTTGTGGTGGACAAGCCTTTCCCGAACCTGATGAACCCTTCGGGTGTGGCGGGCAATCTGGAGGTGTTCTTCAGGGACAAGCCGGAGCGGAATTTCACGCTGACCAATCTCCTGGTGGAGGGCCAGGGTACATCTTCGAAGAAATACCTGGAATGGAACATCCGCTTCAAACTGAAGGGACTGAAGGATGCCGACGGCAACAAGATAGCCTCCATTGCCACGTATGCCGACGGCACTACGGACAAGAACAAGGTGCTGATGTTTGAGGGCGTGCCCAAAAGCGGACGTCTCACTGCCAAGAAGAACTGGGCCAGCTCCATGCAGGACCATAAGGCGGGCTGCGTGGACGCTTACGACAGATTGTACAAGGAAATGGGGATGCGGAACGAGGCGATGGCGGCAGACGGTGCGGTGCGCGTGGCGGTGTATCAGGAACCGTTCATCGGGTTTTCGAAGTCGGTGAATGAGGAAGGACAGGAGGTGTATACCTGCATGGGCGAGTTTACGTTCGGACCGGACAAGGGGGATGACCTCTGCTTCGGGTATGACACGGACGCTTATCCGGAACTTATCAGTGTGGAAGGCAGCGATAACGCGCCGCTGGGAGCGTTGTTCCGTGTGCCCTGGAACAGACAGAAGTCCTATTGGGCGTACAATGCGGAGGAAGAAGCTTTCCAGTACAACCATACCAATTGCTGGGACTTCGACGCCGGGGAACTGAATGCGGACGAATCCGAACCGCTGTCGACCCAAAAGTGGATCGACGCTTATAATAAGGTGTATGTATGCAGCAACCGCATCCGGCCTTTTGAAGGTACGCTGGCGCAGTTGAATGCCGCTGTGCAGGAATACCGTGGCACGGGATATGAGTACTGGATAGCGAAGGCGGGGGAGACGGACCTCTATCATCTTTATTATTATGAAGCGGCGGAAGGCAGGTTTATCCCTTCGGACATCGGAGAGGGACCGATTAATCTTCGGACACAGCTTAAAGATTATTTGATCGGGGATTTATCGGCGTTTACGGCGGAGGAGTTGAACGAACTGTTCATCAATGCCAGGAAGCAGTTGTTCCGTGCCACCATACCGGCCTTGTTCGATATCGACGATGCGGTGTTCCATTACTGCTTCACCGAGTTTACCGCCGGTACCGATCAGCGGGCGAAGAATACCTATCCGTATAACTTCTGTACGGCGGGCAGCAAGTGGCGCTGGCGGCTGGATGATGCCGATACGATCTTCCCCATCGACAACCAGGGACAGGACCGCAAGCCGTATTGGTGCGAGATGCACGACACCTACGACAACGGACAACCCGTGTGGAACGGTGAGACTTCCGTCTTCTGGAACATGCTGGAGCAGGCTTTCGGGGCGGAAATCATGACCGGTATGAAGAAGATGCTTTCGGCGATGGAAAGTCTGTGCGGACAGTCATCGGGTACGCCATACGATAAGGTATATGCTTTCTACAAGAAGTATTACCTGGGCATTAAGAACTATTTCCCCGCTACGCTTGTCAATGCCGACGCCAAGCGCTACGAGATAGCGAAGATAGCCTACAACAACGGCTCGTATACGAACGATACCGACCCGATTACGCAGAGTCACGGCGATTTCTTCTCGGCTGAAACGGCGTGGGTGAAGAAGCGCATCATGTACATCATGAGTAAATACGGCTACGGGCTGTTCAGCGCTGACGGTACCGACACGGTCATTGTGCGTGCCGCGGGCGACCTGATAGAGTACGAGATAACGCCCGCTTTCGACATGTACCCGGCAATTGCTAACGGTACATCCATCGTTCAGGGGGCACGTACCAAGGCGGGACAGGTGTGCCGGATGACTATCGACTTGGGTGGTTCGGCCGACCAGCAGAACGCTATCCAGGCGGCATCGTGGTTGCTGAGCATCGGTGACTGGCACAGGAAGAACGTCAGCGGTACCATGGTGGTACGCGGGCGGCGGATGACGGAACTTATTCTGGGCAGCAAGACGGATGACGTCGTTATATCCATCACCGGGCTGACACTTTCCGATTGCGGAAGTATGCAGAAGGTGTTGCTGTCTAATATTTCCACGTTGCAGGGAACACTTGATTTATCGGCTTGCCGGAATATTCGCGAGATATATGCCGGGGGTACCGGACTGAGCCAGATTAAGTTGCCGGATGGCGGCGGTCTGGAGGTTATCGAATATCCTGCCGGTAACCGTTATCTGTCCTTTCGCAACTTCCCGATGTTGACCACCGAAGGGCTTCTCATCCGTGAGTGCGCCGCAGGTATCACGGACTTCCTGATTGAGAAATGTCCGAAACTGAAGCCGATGGCCTTGCTTGCCTCCATCATCGGTGCGCAGCAGTCGCAAGGCGCTGCCCATGCGTTGAAGCACATCCGTGCCACGGGTTTCAGCGAGGAATATTATTCCCCCGAGGTCCTCGACCTGCTTGCCAATCTTGCGGATGGTACCTATGAGGGACTGGATGCCGAAGGATTGGCGGGTACTGAGCCGATACCGGTGCTGGAGGGGAAGATTACGGTGCATAGTAAGTACTATCAGGACTCGGTGGACGCGCTAAGAAGCAAGTTTATGAAGCTGAATTTAGTGATAGACGGGGAACCGTTTATCCGGTTCACGGATGACGTGTTCTTCCGGCTGTGCCTGCAACTATGGGATGTGGATGGCGACGGCGGAATAACTGTGAAAGAAGGAAACAACAAAGTGGTAATATATAACAGTCCGTTCAGGGGGAATACTGATATTGTTGATGCAACGACATTCAAGTTTCTGAATTGGGAAGCATATAATATTGCAGGTAATGCATTATTCATGGATTGCACAAACCTTCAATCAGTTTCCGTCAGGGATAACACTAATTTTACAGGTAACATGTTTAATAACTGCACGTCGCTCAAGAATGTAGAGTTACCCGTCACAATAGTCGAACCGGATAGCGAGATAGGAGGTGTGTTTAAGAAATGCACATCATTAAAAGCAGTGGAGCTGCCCCAAAACAAGCGGGTATATGGAAATGGATTCTTTCAGGAATCAGGCATAGAGATATTGAGACTCCCCGATGCAGTAATTACAATAAAAAGCTATCTCTGTTTTAATTGCCAAGCATTACGTGAGGTTTATATCGGTAAAAACGTGACATCAATTGGTCAACAATGCTTCAATCTATGTAAAAGTATGAAATGGTTTTCTATTGCGGCCAAGACACCTCCGGCACTTGAACACAAAAACTCATTCGACAATACCACATTCCCAATATATGTGCCGGTTGGCAGTGGAGACGCTTATAAGACCGCGACTAACTGGAGCGCATGGGCATCAAGAATACAAGAATATGACTTTAACAATCAATAATGATTATGGAAACAAAAAATGTAATAACAATCGTAATTAAAGCGGCAGAAGGCAAAGTCCTTCGCCGCATAAGTGATGGTTGGATAGCTGGAGAAGAAATCTATCTCGGCTATACTGTGGTAGAAAATTGGATCAACCACTTCTTGAACTGCCAGAACATTACGAGGAAGTGGATATTCCGGAGGAATTCTCGAATGAAATGTAGGTAAAAAAGGAACACGGAGATACGAAATTCTCCGTGTTCTACTAAATATCTACTATTTGGGTTTCTCACTCATCGGCTTGATTCTTGATGCAAGGTCGCTCCATACAGGAGCAGCCTTGTATGCGGCTACTGATGCATCAGGCACATAGAAAAGACATGTTGTATTAGCAAACGACGAACTGTCTATTATAGGCGGTGTAGCACTGTTAAGCATAACCCAATCCAGTGCCTTACATCCACTAAAAACTCTCTGGCACATAGAATTCAGTGTAGCAGGAAGTATCACTGTTTGTAGCGAAGTACAACCACTGAATGCACCTACACTATATGCCTCAATAAAAGATGTTATCTTCCCTAAGTTCTCAACATGAGTGATTCCTGTACCTGTAAATGCCCGTCCGGATATATTTTCAAGATTCGGAAGATTGACAGTGCCAACAATATTTGAGCAGTTGTAAAATGCCCCTACACCTATTGTTTTTACTTTATCTAAATTTATAGTTTTCAGATTGGAACATCTTTGAAAAGCAAAACCGTTGATTTCTGTTACACTATCAGGCAGTTCCAAACTTTCCAATGAAGAACATCCGTAGAAACAGGCATTACTCAGTTTTGTTTCGTGCCCTCCGAATATAACTGTAGTCAATGCTATGTCACCACGAAACGCGTTAGTGCAAATTTCGGTAATATGCTTATCTATCTTGATACGTTTTAACTTTGGACAGTTCATATAACTCGCCATGACAGTATCCGGAAGCCTTGACGAAAAATTGATTTTCAATCCAGTAGAGGCCGTTACAAGATTGGGAATGTCATCGAAATTGCCAGCATGGTAAATATATCCTCCAACCTTATCAAGGTCATCAAGACTGATTATGTCATCTTTCCCATTAAATATTCCCTGGACAAACCTTTGCGTTTTCTTTGCTTCGTCTTCTGATATAAATCCATCCCCATCCGTATCCCATAAAGGCAAACAGATAGAGAACACTACCGGGTCAATAAATCTCACTGCTGGTTCACCGATAAGAGTAAGTTGCAATCGTCTGAAGTAATTCCTCAGACTATCCACCGAGTCCTGATAGTACTTAGTATTCCTACTGAATGGATGATCTTAACATGTTATCAATATATCATTAAACTGTTTATTAACCTAAAAATAATATGATGAATATGAATGATTGGATATTGCTACTAACAGCTTTAGGTGGTATCGAAGGAGTAAAACAACTTGCAAAATGGTGGATGTCTCGTAAAACGGATGCAAGAAAGGAAGACGCTTCTGCTGATGCGTTGGAAAATGAGAATGAGAGAAAACAAGTCGCCTGGCTGGAGGAACGCATTGCTCAGCGTGATACAAAAATAGATGCGTTGTATGCTGAACTTCGGCATGAACAAGCTGCTCATCTGGAAGAAATACATAGACGCTATGAAATTGAATTGAAACTGAAAGAAGCGGAAATGAAAAAATGTGATGTGATAAATTGTGGCAAAAGACAGCCACCAAGTGGTTATTAATAATGAAAAAGGAAAATAATGAAAATATTGATTGATAACGGGCACGGTATCAATACCCCGGGTAAATGTTCACCGGATAAACGATTAAAGGAATGGGCTTATACCCGTGAAATCGCGGATAGGGTAGTGTCAGGATTACTTGAGAAAGGTATAGATGCTGAACGCATCGTAAAGGAAGATACCGATATTCCTCTTTCGGAACGTTGTCGTAGAGCTAATAATATTTACCGTAACTCTGGTAAACAGGCCATTCTGGTTTCTATCCATTGCAATGCTTCCGGTTTGGGTGACGCATGGCGAAAAGCTCATGGATGGAGTGTATTCGTATCGAATAATGCTTCTTTGAATAGTAAGGAACTTGCCAAATGCTTGGCGCAAGCAGCAGATGCTAATAATTTGGCAATTCGTCGCCCTGCTCCCGGGCAGGACTATTGGGAGCAGAACCTTGCCATCTGTCGTGATACGAATTGTCCGGCAGTCCTTACAGAGAACCTTTTTCAGGATAATAAGGAAGATGTAGAGTATCTTTTGTCTCCGGAAGGAAAGCTGGTTATAGTTCAAATCCACATAAATGGTATCATCAAATATCTATGCCTATGAGAAAGTTGTTTTATATCTTAATAGGGGCTTCCGTAATATGTTCTTGCGGTAGTCATAAATCGACCCTGAAGCAAGTAATGAATGTCGAGCAGAGGGATAGTACTCGAAAAGATTTTAATTTCGGATATACCTCCACTCAGGATATAATTACTTTGTTGAAATCAACCAAAGACAGAAAAATAGCCTGGAAAGTTTATGATACCGGTAGACCTAAAGATTCGGATACAGGGAAATACCCCTTGCTTGCCGAAGGGAATACCAGTGAATCTGTTGAAACGGAACAACGTTCTTATCTTCAGACTGAGGATAGCATAAAACTGGACGCATCCACCTCTATATTGTCTAATCAAAAGAGTAATAGTGAAAAAGAATTTGAGAAACAAAATGAAGAAACTGCGATTCCTAAACAGATTAGTAGTATCGTATGGGGATTAGTTGCTTTGGCATTTTGCCTTCTTATCGGCATAATTGGCAGCAAGTGGAAAAAACGGACTGACCCTTAATAAAAGAACGTCCGGTTTATTGCGGTTCACCCGCCGTGAAAAGCAAAAGCGACAAGCAATTTTCACTGCTTGTCGCTTTCTGTCGGAATGAGGCGACTCGAACGCCCGACCCCTACGTCCCGAACGTAGTG
>ENA-OYYE01000085-OYYE01000085.1-human-gut-metagenome-genome-assembly--contig:-NODE-85-length-61224-cov-8.998169_pt1 | contig 61224 bp, 47 predicted proteins | sample MGYA00243244_ERZ653437 | MGnify/ENA primary metagenome ERZ653437 (study PRJEB26926, sample SAMN06165130) | human gut metagenome | biome: ENVO:00009003; feature: ENVO:2100002; material: ENVO:00002003...
TGACCTTTGGGTTATGAGCCCAACGAGCTACCAACTGCTCCACTCCGCGATGTTTTGTGGGTGCAAAGGTACGGCTTTTCTTTGAATCTGCAAATATTAGGAGCATTATTTTTCATAATTGATGTATTTTAATACTTGGACTATGGGTAGGGGCGGCTGTGAATCGGGTTCTAAGGAAGCCGGCTTATTCTTCAAATGTTAATAAAATCGGCTTTTACTTGTGAGATAAGGGGAAATGTTTTACTTTTGCTCACATTATATAGCAATGTGCAATAAAAATCTATGGCTGTTTCGAAAACAAAAGCTAAATTAGTGGATGTCGCCCGTCAGTTGTTTGCAAAGATGGGGGTAGAGAATACTACAATGAATGATATCGCTCTTGCTTCTAAAAAAGGTAGAAGAACCCTTTACACCTATTTTAAAAGTAAGGAGGATATTTATATGGCTGTTGTAGAGTCGGAACTGGATATATTGTGGGATATGATGAAACGTGTGGCGGAGAAGGAGATTTCGCCGGACGAGAAACTGATTGAGATGATATATACCCGCCTGGATGCAGTGAAAGAGGTGGTCTACCGTAACGGTACGCTCCGCGCCAACTTCTTCCGGGATATCTGGAGGGTGGAGAAGGTGCGCAAGCGCTTTGATGCCAAGGAGATACAGCTTTTCAAAGAGGTGCTTCGCGAAGGAGCTGAAAAGGGAGTATTCCAGATTGATGACCTCGACATGACGGCCGAGATTGTACACTACTGCGTGAAGGGTATCGAAGTGCCCTATATCCGTGGTCATGTAGGCGCGAATCTGGATGATGCACGCCGGGATAGTTACGTCACCAGGCTGGTGCTTGGAGCATTGGGAAAGAAATGAATTACTTAATTAATAACTAAAAAGAGTATGGGATTATTAGATGGAAAAACAGCCATTGTGACCGGTGCCGCACGCGGTATTGGCAAGGCTATTGCTTTAAAGTTCGCTCAGGAAGGAGCAAATATAGCCTTCACTGACCTGGTGATTGACGAAAATGCGGAAGCTACTGCAAAAGAAATCGAGGCATTGGGCGTAAAGGCAAAAGGATATGCATCGAATGCGGCTAATTTCGAAGACACCGCTAAGGTGGTAGAGGCTATTCATGCAGACTTCGGCCGTATCGATATTCTGGTTAACAATGCGGGTATTACTCGTGACGGATTGATGATGCGTATGAGCGAGCAGCAATGGGACATGGTAATCAATGTAAACCTGAAATCAGCCTTTAATTTTATTCATGCTTGTACTCCGGTGATGATGCGCCAGAAAGCGGGAAGCATTATCAATATGGCTTCGGTAGTAGGGGTGCACGGTAATGCCGGTCAGGCTAACTATGCTGCTTCCAAGGCGGGTATGATTGCATTGGCCAAGTCTGTTGCCCAGGAACTGGGTTCACGTGGCATTCGTGCCAATGCCATTGCTCCGGGATTCATTATGACGGCCATGACCGACGCTTTGTCCGAAGAGGTAAAAGCCGAATGGTGCAAGAAGATTCCTTTGCGTCGTGGCGGTACACCTGAGGATGTGGCGAACATCGCTACTTTCCTGGCTTCCGATATGTCATCTTATGTATCGGGACAGGTTATCCAGGTAGACGGTGGTATGAATATGTAGGATAAGTGTATGACTGTCGTATACGAGGACAATCATATTATAATAGTCAACAAGACCGCTTCCGAGATTGTGCAGGGAGACAAGACGGGCGATACGCCGCTTTCAGAGACCGTAAAGCAGTATCTGAAGGAGAAGTATCAGAAGCCCGGAAATGTCTTTATCGGTGTGACCCATCGCCTGGACCGCCCGGTAAGCGGTCTTGTTGTATTTGCTAAGACCAGCAAGGCGTTATCGCGCCTGAATGAGATGTTCAAAAACAGTGAGGTGAAAAAGACCTACTGGGCTATTGTGAAGAATCCGCCCCGTAGTGAGGAAGGAGAGTTGGTGAACTATCTGGTGCGCAATGAGAAGCAAAACAAGAGTTATGCCTATGATAAGGAAGTGCCCAACAGTAAAAAGGCCGTGCTGCACTATCGGCTTATCGGTAAGTCGCAGAATTACTATTTATTGGAAATAGACCTGAAGACCGGACGCCATCATCAGATTCGGTGCCAGTTGGCGAAGATGGGGTGTCCTATCAAGGGCGATCTGAAGTATGGTTTCCCCCGTTCCAATCCTGATGGAAGTATCTGCCTGCACGCACGCTACGTCCGGTTTGTGCATCCGGTGTCTAAAGAGTGGATAGAGGTGGAGGCGCCTGTGCCTTCCGATAACTTGTGGCAAGGATTCACAAACTCACAAACTTAAATTAATACCGATTTCAATGAAGAAAATTATGATTTTGTCCGGTCTACTCCTGTGTGCAGGATTATCAGTCCGGGCTCAAGAGAAAGTGACCGAATACAACGTGCGCCCTGCCGTTGTTGTCCGAATGCCGATTCAGAGCGATAGTATCAACCTTGTCGGTGAAAAGTTTACCGTTGATAAACTGCTGAAAACTAATATCAGTCTGGATTTGGAAGGCAAACCTTATGAACGCATGACGGCCGACACCGCCGGATACGTCCGGGTATCGAAGCCCGAACGGGATAATCTTTTTTATCTTTTTGCCACCAATCTGCGTGCGGAGCAGTTTATGAAAGGCAAGCTGAACGTATATTCCCCCGCCCGTTTCGAAGTATATGTCAACGGAGTTTCCAAGCAGTCCAAGACTACGGCAGAAGACAGCCTTTCGCAAGTCCGTCCTACGGCTGTCAGCCTGCGACTGGAGCCGGAAGCCGATTATGAGATTGTGATTAAGCTGCTTTCCACCTCCGGCGACAAGACCGAACCGGTGCTGAAGTGCGAATTTGAGAAGGACAAGGAATTTGCCGATGTCCGCTACCAGGCCTCACCCGAAATGAAAAGACGACTTTCCCTGTACAATACCGCCTTCGGCAGCCGGGTGCGTTGGGTCTCCCTTTCTCCCGACGGCAAGTATTTGCTGACCTGCTATTCCGACAATTATTCCGTGAAACGCTCGAAGACGCATTGCGAACTGACCGAAGTGAAGACCGGACGCATGATACTGCCTGCCGCCAATGAAAAAATGCGCTGGATGCCCCGCAGCAGTAAACTCTATTATACGGTGACCGGAGAACGGCAGAATGACCTCGTGGCCTTCGACCCGGCGACGATGCGCGAAGAAATTATATTGAAAGACGTTCCCGAAGGCTACTTCACATGGCCGCCGACGGAAGATTATCTGATTTATTCTTCCCAGGACGAAGGCGAAAAGGTAAGCGGCCCGCTGAAGCGCCTGCTGCATCCCGACGACCGCATTCCCAACTCCCGCAACCGGGCATACCTTGCGAAGTATGATTTGACCACCGGACTGTCCGAACGTCTGACTTACGGCAGCCACAGCGTCTACCTGAACGATATCTCTCTCGACGGCAAGAAGCTGTTGTGCTCCACCTCCAAATCGAACATCACCCAATGTCCTTTCTCGCTCACTTCCTTGTTCGAGATAGACCTGGAGACCTTGAAAGCCGATACCCTGGTTGCCTGGGACGCTTATGTGAACAGCGCGGCTTATTCTCCCGACGGCAAGCAACTCCTGGTGTCTGGAAGCCCCTCCGCTTTCGGCGGGATAGGTAAGAATTGCGGTCCGCACCCCATCGCCAATGATTTTGATACTCAGGCGTTTCTTATGGATCGGGCAACGAAGAAAATCGATCCCATTACACGTGAGTTCAATCCTTCCATCGAGTTTCAGCAATGGAATCCGGTGGATGGCTGTATCTATTTCAATACCACGGACGAAGACTGCAAACATATATACCGGTACGTACCGAAGACGGGCAAGTTCGAAATGCTGCCCCTTCAGGAAGATGTAATCGGTTCTTTCTCATTGCCGGATATGAATCCTGCGGTAGCAGCCTACGTCGGAGGCGGAGATACCAGCAGCAGCGTGGCTTACCTGTACGATGCGCGGAAGAAGACCTCGACCTTGCTTGCCAACCCGATGAAGCCTACATTGGATAAAATCGAGCTGGGCACAATGGAAGAATGGAACTTTACCGCTGCCGACGGAACTGTGATAAAGGGTATGAAGTGCCTGCCTCCTTCCTTCGACCCCAACAAGAAGTATCCGCTCATTGTCTATTATTACGGTGGAACCTCTCCCACCACGCGTGGCATCACTTCTCCTTATTGCGCTCAGTTGTTTGCTTCGCGCGACTATGTGGTCTATGTGATTCAGCCCAGCGGCGCCACCGGCTACGGACAGGAGTTCTCTGCCCGTCACGTCAATGCCTGGGGAGACCGTACGGCCGATGAAATCATTGAAGGTACGAAGAAATTCTGTGCCGCCCATCCGTTTGTGAATGAAAAGCGCGTGGGATGCCTCGGAGCTTCTTACGGCGGCTTTATGACGATGTACTTGCAGACAAAGACCGATATCTTTGCCGCCGCCGCTTCACATGCCGGAATCAGCAACGTGACCAGCTACTGGGGAGAAGGGTATTGGGGTTATTCTTATAATTCCGTGGCCGCTGCCGACAGCTACCCCTGGAGCAAGCCGGACTTGTTTACCAAGCATGGAGCGTTGTTCAATGCCGATAAAATCAATACCCCGTTGCTGTTGCTGCATGGTACGGTAGATACGAACGTGCCCATCGGCGAGAGCATCCAGTTGTATAACGCATTGAAGATATTGGGTAAGCCGGTAGAGTTTATCACGGTGGATGGTGAGAACCACTTCATCAGCGATTATTCCAAGCGCGAGTTGTGGCATAATTCCATTATGGCATGGTTTGCCCGTTGGCTGCAAGACAGTCCGGCATGGTGGAACGACCTTTACCCGGAAAGACATTGGTAAGAAAATAACCGCATGAAAAAAGCCGTTTCCCGGAATAGACAAGAAGGAAACGGCTTTTTTTGTTTGTGTGCTTACTGTTCTTCGGCAACTCTCTTTGTGATTGGGATGTTTCCCGCTTAGGCAAAGCCTAAGCCAGGAACCATCCGCCACAAACAAACATAAACAGGGTTGCTACTAATACTAATTCTTTCAATTGCTTTTTAAATGGTTGATATATATTGTCCAGCTTAGGTCTATATCCTGTTCGGTGGCCGAAGCTTTCCGATACTGTCTGATAAAATGAGTCCTACACCCCCTGACAAGATTATATAGAACTCATATTAAATAATTATCAAAGCCTGTGCCATTTTCTTCGGGGAAAGGGTAAGTGATTGTTAACTAACGGGATAATGAAAGAATGCCGCACAAACAAGTTGCGGCTGGTTGTGGAAAACTGTGGAAAGTGTGGAATGGAGTGGGGATATTTTCCACACTATAACTCGATACCGTAGAGCTTAATCTTGTTATACAGCGTTTTCCGGTCGATACCCAGCAGTTGGGCGGCGCGGCTTTTGTTGTACCCGGTCTGTCTTAGCGCTTCGAGGATGTGGTGCTTTTCCGCTTCTTCATTGCGCAGGGGCATACCTGCCGCGGGGATTGCCGGTGTATTCAAGTCGGTCAGCTCGTTCAGCGTGATGTATTTATCCTGCGCCAACAGCGTGGCGCGGCGGATTACATTCTTCATCTGACGCAGGTTGCCCGGCCACGGATATTCCAATAAAGCCCGGGAGGCTTTCTCGTCGATGCCGATAAGATGCTTGTCCAACTCCCGGTTTGCCCGGTCCAGGAAGAAGTTGGCAAAGAGAAGAATGTCTTCCCGGCGGTCTTTCAACTGGGGCATACGCAGCGTAAATTCGTTGATGCGGTGGTAAAGGTCTTCGCGGAACGTTCCCTTTTCGATGGCCTGCTCCAGGTTTTCGTTCGTGGCGGATACGAGGCGCACGTCCACCTGAATCTCCTTATTGGAACCTACCGGGCGTACTTTGCGTTCTTGCAGCGCACGGAGCAACTGTATCTGCACTTCGTAACTGAGGTTGCCTATTTCGTCCAGAAAGATAGTTCCGCCGTTGGCGGCGACAAATGCTCCCGTCTTATCGGTCAAGGCTCCGGTAAAAGCTCCTTTCACATGACCGAAAAACTCGGATGCGGCAAGTTCTTTGGGGATGGAACCGCAATCGATGGCAACGAACGGCCGGTCGGCGCGTTTGCTGAGTTCGTGGATGCGATGGGCTACATATTCTTTCCCCGTGCCGCTGGCTCCGTTTATAAGTACGGACATGTTGGTGGGGGAAACGAGTTTTACGTAATTATAAAGTTGCTTGGCGGCGTCACTTTCGCCTTCCAGGTAATCGGAAGACATCGAAGTCTCTCCACCCGTGGGGGACGTGCTCTTTAGGTTGCCGGAATACGCAGCCGGTTTGGAAGGCGCAACAGACGCGTTCAGGGCTTCATTCATCTTCTTTAGCAACTCGTCCGGGTTCACCGGCTTGGCAACGTAGTCGCAAGCGCCCAGTTTCATGGCTTGCACTGCCGACTGAATGTCGGCGTATCCCGTCATGATAATGAGCGGGATGGATAGGCCTTTCTCTGAGAGCCATTTCAGAAGGTCGATTCCGTCCCGGTCGGGCAATCGTAAATCGGACAAAATCAAGTCGACGCTCTCCGTTTCGATATGTTTCTGAGCGCGGGCAATGCTGCTGGCGGAGTGGACCCGGAAACCTTTTTTACCGAGCCATGTTTTAAGCATCATGCCGTATGTAATGTCATCTTCTACGATTAAAATGGATTTCATTGCCTATACTTTTGTCTCTTTTATAAGACAAAGGTAAGCGGTTTTATCTGAATTTAGTATATTTGCAAACTTAAATTAAACAAAAAGAAAGATGAAAGTCAAACTAATCGTATTATTAACAATACTGGCTTGCGGTTTTACGGCCTGCAAACCGGGACAAAAGAAAGAAGGAGATATGGAAAAGGAAACGAAGTTGAAGATTGAAACAAGTGCGGGTGACATCATTGTGAAGCTGTATAACGAGACGCCGAAGCATCGTGATAATTTCATCAAGCTGGCCGAGAAGGGAACGTATGAAGGAACTTTGTTCCACCGGGTCATCAAGGACTTTATGGTGCAGGCGGGCGATCCCGAATCGAAGAATGCACCGAAGGGAAAGATGCTGGGCTCGGGCGATGTAGGGTATACGGTTCCCGCCGAGTTCGTTTATCCGAAATATTTCCATAAGAAAGGTGCGTTGTCAGCTGCCCGCCAGGGAGACAACGTGAACCCGAAGAAAGAATCCTCCGGCTGCCAGTTCTATATTGTAACCGGCAAGGTGTATAACGACTCCACCCTTCTGGGCATGGAACAGCAGATGAATCAGGCAAAACTGAACAACGCCTTCAACGCGCTTGCCCAGAAGCACATGAAAGAAATCTATAAGATGCGTAAGGATGGCGACCAGGAAGGTTTGATGAATTTGCAGGATACCCTGATTGCACAAGCCGAGGCGCAGGTGGCCAATGAACCGGAATTCCGTTTCACGCCCGAGCAGGTGAAAGCCTATACCACGGTGGGCGGCACTCCGCATCTGGACGGTGAGTATACCGTTTTCGGCGAAGTCGTAGAAGGAATGGAGGTTGTAGACAAAATACAGAAAGTGAAGACCGATCGCAACGACCGTCCCGAAGAAGACGTGGTAATCAAGCGGGTGGAAGTTATTCAATGAAAATAAATAAGCATACATTGTCCAACGGTTTGCGGCTGGTGCATCACGAAGACACCAGTACGCAAATGGTGGCATTGAATATCGTTTATGACGTCGGTGCCCGTGACGAGCATCCCGACCATACGGGATTCGCCCATCTGTTCGAGCATCTGATGTTCGGCGGTTCGGTGCATATCCCCGATTATGACACCCCGTTGCAACTGGCGGGCGGTGAAAACAATGCCTGGACAAACAATGACATTACCAATTATTACCTCACTGTTCCCAAACCCAATGTGGAAACAGCCTTCTGGCTGGAGTCCGACCGTATGTTGGAACTTGCCTTTAGCAAACAAAGCCTCGAAGTGCAGCGCGGGGTGGTGATGGAAGAATTCAAGCAACGTTGCCTGAACCAACCCTACGGGGATGTCGGGCATCTGATTCGTTCGTTGGCCTACGGGGTACATCCGTATCGCTGGCCTACCATCGGCAAGGATTTGTCACATATCGAACAGGCAACGCTGGAGGAAGTGAAGACTTTCTTCTACCGCCATTATGCCCCGAACAACGCGGTACTTGCCGTTACCGGAAATATCTCGTGGGACGAAACCGTCAGGCTGACCGAGAAGTGGTTCGCACCCATTCCGCGGAGGGAGGTTCCCGTCAGGCAGTTGCCGCAAGAACCGGAACAGACGGAAGAACGACGCATGACGGTGGAACGAAACGTACCTCTGGACGCCTTGTTCATGGCTTATCACATGTGCAGCCGCGAGGATGCGGATTATTACGCATTCGATATCTTGTCGGATATTCTTAGCAACGGACGTTCCAGCCGCCTGACCCGCCGGTTGGTGCAGGAACAGAAAATTTTCTCCAGTATCGACGCTTATATCAGCGGCACGCGGGATGCCGGATTGTTGTTTGTCAACGGTAAGCCGGCGGCAGGAGTGTCGTTGGAGCAGGCGGAGGATGCCGTACGTAGGGAACTGGAAGAGTTGCGGCAATCTTTCATTGGCGACCAGGAACTGGAGAAGGTGAAGAATAAGTTTGAATCCACGCAGATATTCGGTAATATCAATTACCTGAATGTCGCCACCAACCTTGCCTGGTACGAACTGATAGGGCAGGCGGAAGATATCGACCGGGAGGTGGGACGCTACCGTTCGGTCACTCCCGAACAACTGCATACGGTGGCTTGCCGGGCTTTCAGGGATGAAAACCGCGTGGTGTTATATTATAAGAAAGGAGTAGAATGATTCGGTTTGCCGGTGTATATAAGCAGCATTACAAAGCATTGTTCCTGTTGGGGCTTCCCATCATTATCGGTCAGATAGGAGTGATTGTTCTCGGATTTGCCGATACGCTGATGATTGGTCATCACAGCACGGCCGAGCTGGGAGCGGCCTCTTTTGTAAACAACGTATTTACCCTTTGCATTATCTTCAGTACGGGTTTCAGTTACGGCCTCACCCCGATTGTGGGCAGCCTGTACGGAAACCGGCGTTTTGCCGAGGCAGGGCAGGCTTTGCGTTGCAGCCTGGCGGCCAATTTCCTGGTAGGCTTGCTGCTGACCCTTATCATGACCCTTGTTTATTTCAACGTCGAGCGCCTGGGGCAGCCGGAAGAATTGATTCCCCTGATAAAGCCTTACTTTATCGTATTGCTCGCATCGCTGGTCTTTGTCATGCTGTTCAACGGTTTCAAGCAGTTTACCGACGGTATCACCGATACCAAGACCGCCATGTGGATATTGCTCGGAGGAAATGCGCTGAACATTGTAGGAAACTATCTGCTTATCAACGGAAAACTCGGCTTGCCCGAACTGGGACTGTTGGGGGCGGGCATCAGTACGCTGTTCTCGCGCATCGTGATGGTGATTGTCTTTGCGATAATCGTATTGCGCAGCCGCCGTTTCATACGCTATCGCATCGGCTTTTCGCGCATGGGATGGTCTGCTGCCGTATTCCGGCGCCTGAATGCTTTGGGCTGGCCGGTGGGGTTGCAGATGGGGATGGAGACGGCTTCGTTCAGCCTTAGTACGATTATGGTCGGCTGGCTGGGAACCATTGCGCTGGCCTCTCATCAGATTATGCTGACTATCTCTCAGTTCACCTTTATGATGTTCTATGGCATGGGTGCGGCGGTTGCCGTCCGTGTCAGCAACTTCAAGGGGCAGGGGGATATGGAGAATGTCCGCCGCTCCGCCTATGCGGGCTTCCATCTGATTCTGGCGATGGAAGTGGTGCTATTGAGCATCGTGTTTGCCTTGCGGGGACAGGTGGGAGGATGGTTTACGGACAGTGCGGAGGTGGCCGGAACGGTTGCTTCGCTGTTCTTCCCCTTTCTGATTTACCAGTTCGGCGACGGTCTTCAGATAAATTTCGCCAATGCTCTGCGCGGTATCTCGGATGTAAAACCGATGATGGTCATTGCATTTATTTCCTATTTTGTTATATCTTTGCCCGTAGGGTATTTTTGCGGATTCGTATTGGGGTGGGGAGTCACCGGAGTGTGGATGGCTTTTCCTTTCGGACTGACCAGTGCAGGCCTGATGCTTTGGCTGCGGTTCCGCTATAAAACTAAATGAATGAGGTAGGCAGATAAAACCGTGAATAGCGTATCAAAAGTAAAGATTGTCATCGGATATACCCTGTTGCTGGGGGTATTGTTCTTTTCCCTGTTCTTTGTACACCGGGAAATGGAGAACCTTATGCATTCCGATAACCAGGACGTGCAGTGGACAGACAGTCTTATCTCTCTGCTTCGGGAAAAAGATGCGAATACTATTCATATGCTGCGTACGCTGAGCGAGGCGAGCGACAGCATGGTGTCGACCCGTGAAATAGAAAACATCATCGCGACCCAGCAAGATTCCGTACATACCCGGCAACGGGTGCAGCGGCGCATCATCACCCATCGAGATACGGTAGTGACCAAGCCTAAGAAGAAAGGATTCTTCCGTCGGCTGGGCGAGGTATTCGTGCCTCCCAAGAAAGATACCGCCATCCAAGTAAATACTTCGCTTGAATTTGCCATCGATACGATTATCGACGTATATAATCCCGTAGATTCTCTGCAAGAGAAGTTGCGTGCCGTAGCCCAGCAGAAGAAAAACAGCAATACGGTGGTGCAACGTCGGAAGCGCGTTCTGCAACGAATGGACCGGATGCTGACCGCACGCATCGACAGCCTGCTGGAAGAATACGAACGGGAAACCCTGCAACAGGCACGTCAGGAAGCCGAATACCAGCAGTCCGTGCGCCGGCATTCCATCCGAATCATCAGTGGCATTGCGGTGGGGGCTGTACTGCTATCGGCAATTTTCCTGTTTGTCATCATACGCGATATATCGCGCAGTAACCGCTATCGCCGTGAACTGGAGGAGGCTCGCCGTCGTGCCGAGGACTTGCTTGCCACACGCGAAAAGTTGATGCTCGCCATCACCCATGACTTCAAGGCGCCGCTCGGGTCCATTATGGGCTATGCCGATTTACTTTCCCGGCTGACGGTGGACGAGCGGCAGCGCTTCTATCTGGACAATATGAAAACATCGTCGGAACACTTGCTGAAGCTGGTAATTGATTTGCTCGATTTCCATCGCCTCGACTTGAATAAGGTGGAAATTAACCGGGTCACCTTCCATCCTTCACGGCTATTGGAAGAAATCCGGGTAAGCTTCGAGCCATTGATTTCGGCAAAGGGATTGAGCCTGAACTGTGATATCGCTCCCGAACTGGACAGTACTTTCATCAGCGACCCGTTGCGGCTGCGGCAGATTATCAACAATCTGTTGTCCAATGCCGTGAAATTTACCACGACGGGCAGCATTACGTTGGCGGCACGTTACGAAGACCGGATGCTGGTGGTCTCGGTGGCCGATACCGGTAAGGGAATGGAGGTCGCCGACCGGGAACGGATCTTCCAGGAGTTTATCCGTCTGCCGGGAGCGCAGGGCGAGGAAGGCTTCGGGCTGGGGCTCTCTATCGTGCGCATGTTGGTGCAACTGTTGGAGGGGACGATTGAAGTGGACAGCGAACCGGGAAAGGGCAGCACATTTACTTTCCGCGTGCCGATTTATCCCGTGACTGTGGATAAAAAGGCGGATGGAAAGGAAGTGCCCGAAATAACAGATAACAGGCAGAACCCTGTTGCCCGCAAAACTCCGTTGCATATACTGCTTATTGACGACGACCGCATCCAACTGACCCTTACTTCGGCTATGCTCTTGCAGCAAGGCATTACCTCGGTTTGCTGTCTGCAAATGGACGAACTGCTCGATGCCTTGCGCACAGACCGTTTCGATGTACTTTTGACCGATGTCCAGATGCCGGCTATCAATGGTTTCGACTTGTTGAATCTGCTGCGTGCTTCCAATATTCCGCAGGCACGCACGATACCTGTAATAGCCGTTACGGCACGCAGCGATATGAAGCCTGAAGAATTTACGGCGCACGGATTTGCCGGCTGTCTGCATAAACCTTTTACGGTGGCGGAGTTGCTTCGCGAACTGAATCTTCCGGTGGCGGTTGAGGCGGACAATGTGCCTGAGAAGGAAACTACAGAACACCCGGAATCCTCGTCCGCTTACAATTTCTCCGCCTTGACAGCGTTTTCCGCGGATGACCCCGAGGCGGCCCGGTCCATCCTGGAAAGCTTCATTTCCGAAACCCGTCTGAATGCCGACCGCTTGCGCGGTGCGCTGGAAGCCGGAGATGTACACGGGATGGCTGCTGTCGCTCATAAGATGATTCCTCTTTTCAAACTGATAGAGGCTACGGAACTCGTTCAATTACTGCGGTCTATTGAAGCCCGGCCCGATGTTCCGTTGACGGATAATCTGAAGGAAGATGTCCGGATTTCGCTTGACTTCATAGCGGATGTGTTGGACAAAGCGGCTTCTACGTTTTTGTCTGCCGGCAAGGGATAAGAGCTCTACGCGTATTTATTTCATATTGCAGGAACTAAATCTCGAAATAAATTGTTTACTTTGTAGTCCCTTTTAATAGGACGACAGATAAAGGCTACATGAAAAGGAAATGGTTAAAACGAGTAGTTTGGATACTGCTTACCCCAATTTTTTTGTTTATATTACTGATGGTATTGCTGTACGTACCACCTGTGCAGAATTTCTTACGGAAACAGGTGACGGCAATCGCATCGGAGTCTACCGGTATGGATATTTCAGTGGAACGCATCGACTTACGTTTCCCGTTGAACCTGCTGGTACGCGGTGTTTTGGTTGTACAGCAACCGGATACGTTGTTGAACCTGGAAAGTCTGAATGTGCATGTGCAGGCATTGCCTTTGTTCAGAGGCAGAATCGAACTGGACGATGTAACCCTTAAGAACGCAGCCGTCAACTCTGCCGGTCTGGTCGAAGGTATGCACGTAAAAGGTGTACTGGGCCAGTTCTTTCTGGAAAGTCACGGCATCGATTTAAGCAAGGAAGATGCCGTCCTGAACCGCGTCGAATTGAGCGATACCCAGGTGCAGATATCCATGTCCGACACCACCGAAACCCCTAAAGATACCACGCAGACCGCTTTGAAGTGGAAAGCTGCCCTTCATGACCTGACCCTGAAAAACGTTTCGGTAGCTTTGGAGATGCCCCTCGACTCCATGTCTGTGGCGGCGCATATCGGTGACGCCCGCATTGAAGACGCCGCTGCCGACTTGCAAAAGCAGTATTACGGCTTGCGAAGATTTTCGCTTACCGGTACTTCCGTGAATTATGATACCGGCACGGCGCCCCCTGCCGAAGGCTTCGATGCTTCTCATATCTCTTTGCGCGATATCCGTATCGGAATCGATTCCGTGATGAGTCACGGACGCAATCTGAATGCCGTCATCCGGGAGTTTTCCATGTACGACCGTTCCGGGTTGACCGTAACTTCCCTTACAGGACGTTTATATGCCGATTCCACTGTTATCCGCATACCGGATTTGCAGTTGCAGACCCCTCACAGCGAAATGAACCTGACGGCGCAAACCTATTGGAAGTTGGTGGACATTCCTACTACCGGCCGACTGACGGCACGGCTGAATGCCCGTATCGGCAAGCAGGACGTCATGCTCTTTGCCGGGGACTTGCCCCAATCATTTAAGGAAGCCTATCCGTTCCGCCCGCTGGAAATACGTGCCGGTACGGAAGGAAACCTGAAGCAGATGCAGATTACCCGTTTCAACATAGACCTGCCGGGTGCTTTCTCTTTGAGCGGAGGAGGGGAGTTCTGGAACCTGACGGATAGCCTGAAGCGTAACGGTGAGTTTGATTTTGAAGTCCATACACAAGACCTGAACTTCCTGACCGGACTGACGGGAGAAGCTCCGAACGGTTCGATTGTTGTGCCCGACAGTATGAGCCTGGTAGCACGTCTCGGCTTGGAGGGCCCGCAATGCGATGCCACCCTGAAAGTGGAAGAAGGAGACGGTACGCTGGATTTGGATGCAGCCTATAATCTATCTACCGAGGCTTATCATGCCAATCTTACTGTGGATGCCTTGCAATTGCATCACTTCCTGCCCCATGATTCCATTTATACGCTTACCGTAAACGTTGCCGCCAAAGGCCAGGGAACCGATTTCTTCTCCCAGCGGACGGTGGCGCAGATAGAAGCCAAGCTGAAAGAACTGCAATACAAAGACTGGAACTTTACGGACGTCCGGATGGATGCCGGACTGAAGTCTTCAGTAGCGTCGGTGCAGCTGACAAGCGATAATGACCTCCTGAAGATGCAAGCCGATGCCGATTTGCGCCTCGACCGGAAATACATGGACGGCAAACTGAATATGAATGTCGAGGAACTGGATTTGCATAAACTGGGTATTGCACCCAAACCTCTGAAACATCCGTTCGCCTTCCGTGTGGGAGCGGAAGCCCGGCGCGACTCCATTAAGTTGAGGCTGGATGCCGGAGACCTGGATTTGCAATTCCGTGCCCGCAGCACGTTGAAGAAATTGATAGAGCAATCCGACGAATTCACCGCCCTTCTGGTGAAACAGTTGGATGAAAGACGGCTGGACCACGCTGCCTTGCGTCGTGTGCTGCCTTCTGCCGGTATGCAGTTGACGGCGGGGAAGGCCAATCCGGTCAGCTATTTCCTGCAAACCAAAGATGTCGAGTTCAATGATTTCATCCTGCGCTTCGGCTCCACCCCCACCCGGGGAATCAATGGCCGCACCGCTGTGCATGGTTTGCAAATCGACTCGTTGCAGCTCGATACGGTGTATTTTGCCATCAAGCAGGACACCAGCCGCATGGTTCTGCAAGGGGGAGTCATCAACGGGCCGAAGAATCCCCAATACGTATTCCGCGGCACGCTGACAGGAGAAATCCGGAATGAAGACGCCGAGTTGACGGTGGACTACGTGGACGGGGAAGGAAAGACCGGTATACTTTTCGGTGTGAATGCCCGCCCCCTTACCGAAGGACATGGCAAAGGAAACGGTGTCTTGCTCAACCTGACGCCTGCCGAACCGATTATCGCCTATCGCAAGTTCCACTTTGTGGATAACAGCAACTGGATATACCTGCATAAGAATATGCGTGTCTATGCCAATATCGATATGGACAGCGACAACGGGCTTTGCTTCCGCGTGCAGTCCGACCGGAATGACAGTATCTCCCTGCAGAATATCAACGTCGAGCTGAGCCGGTTCCAGTTGGGCGAGCTCAGCGACGTGCTTCCCTATATGCCTCGCCTGACCGGTTTGTTCTCCGTGGAGGCGCAATACATCCAGACTCCTACTTCCTTGCAGGTGTCTGCCGAGGCCAATATCGACAAACTGACCTATGAACGCCAGATGGTGGGAGATATCGGCCTGGGTGCTACTTGGCTGCCCGGTGATAGGAACAAGCACTATCTCAACACCTATTTCAGCTATGACAATCAGGAGGTAATGACAGCCGATGGTACGTTGAGGCAGACCAATGGAAAAGATACACTGGAAATCACTACGAACTTCGAGCATTTCCCCATGCAGATAGCCAATGCCTTCATACCCGACCAGATGGTTACCCTTTCGGGCGACATCGATGGGGAAATGAATATCGATGGCTCGCTGGATAAGCCGCTGGTGAATGGCGATATTACGCTGGATAGCGTATCAGTATTCGCCCGTCAGGCAGGCGCGCGCTATTGGTTTGACAACCGCCCCGTACAGGTGAAGAACAACCGGCTGACGTTCGATAAGTTCGCAATATACACCACCAGCAAGAATCCCTTCACCATCGATGGAAATGTGGACTTCCGTAACCTGAAGAAGCCTACCGCGGACCTGAAACTGCGGGCGGAGAACTACACGCTGCTCGATGCCCCGCGTACCCGCGAAAGCCTGGTCTACGGCAAGGTCTTCGTCGACCTGAATGCCACTATCCGCGGCCCGCTGGATGCACTGGTCATGCGTGGAAACATGAACCTGCTGGGCAATACGGATGTCACGTACGTACTGACCGACTCGCCCTTGACGGTGGAAGACCGCCTGGACGGACTCGTCACCTTTACCTCCTTTACCGATACCACGTCGGTAAAGACCGATGACGCTCCCGTCATGTCGCTGGGCGGAATGGATATGATTATGTCCCTGCACATCGACGATGCCGTGCGCCTGCGTGCCGACCTGAGTCCCGACCGCAGCAAGTTCATCGAACTGGAAGGCGGCGGAGACTTGAACATGCAGTATACGCCGCAGGGCGACATCAGCCTGACCGGACGCTACACCCTGACGGGCGGTATCATGAAGTATTCGCTGCCCATCATTCCGCTGAAAGAATTCCAGATAAACAGCGGAAGCTATGTAGACTGGAGAGGCGACCCGATGAACCCGATATTGGACCTGAAAGCCACCGAACGGGTGCGCGCTTCCGTCTCCGACGGTGACGACGGCGGCACGCGGGTGGTGAACTTCGACGTTTCCATTGCCATCAAGAACCGCCTGGATTCACCGGAACTTATCTTCGACATCTCCGCTCCCGACGACGCCACGATTGAAAACGAACTGCAAGCCATGGGAGCCGAGGAGCGCAGCAAGCAGGCCATTGCCATGCTGGCCACCGGCGTCTATATGAACAGTGGCGTAAAAGGCGGCGGGTTCTCGATGGGTAGCGCCCTGAACAGTGTGATTCAAAGCCAGATTAATGCCTTGGCGGGTTCGGCCTTGCAGAGTATCAATGCCAACTTCACCGTAGGCCTCGAAGACCGCACGGCTGCCGAAACGGGCGACAAGCAGACCGATTACAGCTTCCGTTATTCGCAGCGCTTCTTCAACGACCGGGTGCAGATTATCATCGGCGGTAAGGTCACCACCGGTGCGAATGCGACGAACAATGCCGAGTCGTTTATCGACAATATCTCTCTGGAGTACCGGCTCGATGCCTCCGGTACGCGTTATGTGCGTGTGTTCTACGATAAGAACTACGAGAGCGTGCTCGACGGAGAGATTACCGAAACCGGTGTGGGTCTCGTGCTCCGTCGCAAGATGGACAAGCTGGGTGAACTCTTCCTCTTCAAGAGAAAGAAGAAGGTGGTGCCGGTAGACGAAGATAGTGAAAACTGATAACGTGATAAGTAGTAAAACTGATATGAGACGACTGATACTATATATAATAGGTGTAATGCTGTTGGCAGGTTGTTCCACCACCAAGCATCTGCCGGAAGGCGAAATACTCTATACCGGGCAAAAGCCGATGATTGTGGAGGATGTCAGCAAGACACCCGTAGGCGAAGTTGCGCTGGACGAGGTCAAGGCAGCGCTCGCCACTGCGCCGAACAACTCGCTGTTCGGCAGTTCCACCATCCGGATTCCTTTTCCTGTGGGGTTGTGGATATACAATGGCTTCATCAAGTATAAGAAAGGGTTCGGCAAGTTCATCTTCGACCACCTTGCCGCCACGCCGGTCTTGATATCCACCGTCAATCCCGACATCCGCGAGAAGGCCGCTACGAACCTGCTGCGCGATTATGGCTATTTCAACGGTTCGGTCAGCTACAAGATGTTCATCGATCCCAAGGATTCGTTGAAGGCGAAGTTGCAATACACGGTGGATATGCGCAACCCCTATTTCATCGATACGGTCTATTACCGGGGCTTCAGCGAGCGCACCCTGCGAATCATGGAATTAAGCCGTCGGCGTTCGCTTATCAGCCCGGGCGAGCAGTTTAATGTCACCGACCTCGACGGCGAGCGGAACCGCATCAGTAACCTGTTGCGAAACGTGGGATGCTATTATTTCCGTCCCGACTACATGGTCTACCAGGCCGATACGACTATGATACCCGGCGGTCACGTCGTAATGCGTATGATACCCGCCCCCGGGATGCCTCCGGTGGCCGAGAAACCGTTTTATGTAGGCAAGAAGACGTTCTACCTTTATGGAAAGCAGGGACAGGCACCTAATGACAGTATCGATTATAAAGGTCTCAGCATCCATTACCATAACAAACTGCGGGTACGTCCCAACATGCTCTACCGCTGGCTGAACTACCAGGGATACCGCCAGAAGCGGCAGGTGCAGGACAGTACGGGCATGTCCCGCCGGCGCTCCATGCAGAACCTGTACAGTTATTACCGTCAGACCCGTGTGCAGGAACGTCTGGCCAATATCGGCATCTTCCGCTACATGGAGATGCAGTACACTCCCCGCGATACCGCCTTTGTGTCGGATACGCTGGACGTGAACATGTACGCCGCGCTCGACAAGACCTATGATGCCGAGCTGGACTTCAACGTGACCATGAAGAGCAACAACCAGACCGGTCCCGGCGCTTCATTCACCCTGACCAAGAACAACGTCTTCGGCGGCGGCGAGTCCTGGAACATCAAACTGGACGGTTCCTACGAGTGGCAGACGGGCAAAGACCGCTCGTCGCTGATGAACAGCTATGAGTTCGGCGTCTCCACTTCCCTGATATTTCCCCGCGTGGTGTTCCCCAAGCTGGGCGACAGGGAGTATGACTTTCCGGCAACCACCACGTTCCGCCTCTATGCCGACCAGTTGAACCGCGCCAAGTATTATAAACTGCTTGCATTTGGCGGAGACGCCACCTACGACTTCCAGCCCAAGCAGACGAGCAAGCATAGCTTTACGCCCTTCAAACTGACGTTCAATGTGCTTCGGGACAAGACGGATGCCTTTAAGGAGCTGGAGAAGCAGAATCCTGCCCTCTATGTCAGCCTGCGCAACCAGTTCATTCCTATGATGCAGTATACCTACACCTATGACAACGCCAGCCTGAGGCGCGTGCGCAACCCCATCTGGTGGCAGACTACCTTCGGCTCTGCCGGTAACCTGACGTCGTGCATCTACCGCATCTTCGGTGAGCCTTTCAGTAAGAGGGACAAGAAACTGCTGGGTGTGCCCTTCGCCCAGTTCCTGAAGCTGAACAGCGAGTTCCGTTACCACTATAAGATAGACAAGAACCAGATGATTGCCTCCCGCATTGCCGGAGGTGTGATATGGTCGTACGGCAACGCCCTCGCGGCACCCTATACCGAGCAGTTCTACATCGGCGGCGCCAACAGCATCCGGGCCTTTTCCGCCCGCAGCATCGGTCCCGGCGGCTATGCTCCGGACAAAGAAAGCAAGTATTCCTTCATCAACCATGTGGGCGACATCCGCATGGAGGCGAATGTGGAGTACCGCTTCCGCATCATCGGCGACCTGCACGGGGCGGTGTTCCTCGATGCCGGCAATGTCTGGTTGATGCGCAAAGACCCGGAACGTCCCAACGGCGAACTTACCATGAAGGACTTCGGCAAGCAGATAGCCCTGGGCACGGGAGCCGGGTTGCGTTACGACCTCGACTTTCTGGTCTTCCGCCTCGACTGCGGGGTGGCTTTGCATGACCCGTACGATACCGGTAAATCGGGATACTATAACATCCCCAAGTTCAAGGACAGCCTGGCTTTACACTTCGCCATCGGCTATCCCTTCTAAAAATGTACGAATTTGACCGGAAAGCAGCAAAGTTTGAACTAAAACTCTCCTCCGGGGAGTGGTTTTTTTAGTACATTTGCCGTCGTAATCAACCATGATACACTAACCTTTATAAACAACAACTGATATGAAACCAACTTTATTCTTATTGGCAGCCGGAATGGGCAGCCGTTACGGTGGCTTGAAACAATTGGACGGACTGGGTCCTAACGGCGAGACTATTATGGATTACTCCATCTATGACGCCATCAATGCAGGTTTCGGCAAGCTTGTCTTCGTTATCCGTAAGGATTTCGAGCAGGACTTCCGTGATAAAATCATCTCCAAGTACGAGGGCCACATCCCCTGCGAACTGGTGTTCCAGTCGCTGGACGACCTGCCCGAAGGCTTCACCTGTCCTGCCGACCGTACCAAACCCTGGGGTACGAACCATGCCGTGATGATGGGTGCCGATGTGATTAAAGAGCCGTTTGCCGTGATTAACTGCGACGACTTCTACGGTCGCGACTCCTTCCAGGTGATGGGCAAGTTCCTGTCCGCCCTTCCCGAGAACTCCAAGAATGTATATTCGATGGTCGGCTTCCGCATCGGCAACACGCTGAGCGAGAGCGGCACGGTGTCCCGCGGGCTCTGCGGAACGGATGCCAACAACCTGCTGACTTCGGTGGTAGAGCGCACGAAGATTCAACGCATGGACGGAGAAGTGAAGTATATCGACGACAATGGCGAGTGGGTAGCTACTCCCGATACTACCCCGGTCAGCATGAACTTCTGGGGCTTCACTCCCGACTATTTCGCATACAGCAAGGAGTTCTTTAAGACCTTCCTCAGTGACCCCAAGAATATGGAGAACCTGAAGAGCGAGTTCTTCATCCCCTTGATGGTGGATAAGCTTATCAATGACGGTACCGCTACGGTAGAAGTGCTCGATACGAACAGCAAGTGGTTCGGCGTGACTTACCCCGAAGACCGTCAGAGTGTGGTGGATAAGATTCAGGCGTTGGTAGATGCCGGTGAATACCCCGCCAAGCTGTTCTAAAGCCTTAAGATAGACTCACACGCCTCCGCTACGGCGGGGTGGTGAGTGACGAAGATAAACGTCTTGCCTGCGCAGTCTCTGCGCAGGTTTTTTATTAGGTGGCGCTCGGTATCGGGGTCGAGGGCGGAGGTGGCTTCGTCCAGTAGCAGGATGCTGCCCGGTCGCAGCAGGGCGCGGGCGATAGCGATGCGTTGTGCTTGGCCTTCACTGAGGCAGCCGCCCTGTTCGTTCAGCAGAGAGTCGATGCCGCGAGGCAAACTGAACACGAAGTCGGCAGTGGCGGTGCGCAAGGCCTGATGCATGGCTTCGTCCGTAGCATGAGGATTACCCATCAGCAAGTTATCGCGAATGGTTCCGCTGAACAGGGTGTTGCCTTGGGGCACATAGACGAAGTTACTGCGCGTCTGCGGAGAAACCGGGTGGACGAAAAGGCCGGAGTCGGGTTGCCCGTTGGTGCCGGCGTCCAGGTGACCACTGAGACGAATGACGCCTTCCTGCGGCGTGGCGAGGGCAAGGAGCAGGCGGATAAGTGTAGTCTTCCCTTTCCCCGTCTCGCCGACGACAGCGGTGCAACTTCCGGCAGGGAAGCGGCAGGAAAAACGGTGGAAGACGGGACGGTCTCCTTGGGTGTAGGTGAAGGTGACATCCTGAAGTTCCAGTGTCGGGGTAGGAGCGAATCGGATAGCGTCTCCCCGGGTTTCCGAGGGTAGCGCTTCAAGCTCTTGCAGGCGGTCGATGGCAGTAAGAGCATTGACCAGGGAAGGTATCAGGCGCGAAAGATCCAGCACGGGACGCTGCACCTTGCCTACCAGTTGCAGAAAGGCAGTCATCGTACCGAACGTGATGCTGCCCGTACTAAGTCCCACCGCTCCCCACAGAAATGCCATTAGGTATCCGCCCGAGAAGGCAAAAGCCACCACCATCCGCGCGGACAGCGAAAAGCGCGTACGTCCCATCACCTGACTACGCAGCATGTCCTGAAGGTCGTCCAACTTATCCAGATGTCGTTCGCCCTGTTCCAGAGTCTTGATGACGGTGCGGTGTTGCAGGCTCTCCTGAATGATGGACTGAATGCGGCTGTCACTGTTGCGGATGTCATGCGTATACCGCTTCATGCGGCGCATATAGAAGCGGCTTCCCAGCAGGAACACCGGGAGGATAGCGACTACGAGCCACGGCAGCGAAGGATCCAGATAACAGAAGAAAAGAAAAGCCGCCACCAGTTGCACCACCGTGACAATAAAGGCAGGAATGGAGGATGTAAGCAGCGTGACGATAGCCGACGTGTCCTGCTCCACCCGGTTGACGACATCGCCCGTATGGAAGCGTTCCAACTCGTTCCAGCGGCTTTGCAGCAGGCGCGAGAAGAGCCGGTGGCGCAGGGCATTCCCGGTTTCTATCTGCGTACGCGTATTAATCCAGGTATCGACGGCACTGCAAAGGAGCTGCGCCACCAGCAACACCACCGTCAAAGATGCCGCCCGCACCAGGCTACCGGACACGACACCCGTAGCAACATCTATTACCTGCTTCGAAGCATAGATGAAAGCGAGCGAGATGCCCACGCCGAGAATCCCCGTGAGGCAAGTCAGCAGGATGCGTCCCCGCTGTCCGGAGGATACTTCCAGGATATATTTCAGCTTCCTCGTCTGCATAGGCGGTTTATCTGGATGGCAATGGTGCCTTTTATCAACGTGGTAGGGTACCAGAAGGCTTCGGACGGAGCGAAGCGGCGCAACTCGTTGCAACGGCGGGTAGCACGGCAGAAGGTGTACCACTTTCCTGCCCAGTAACCTTTGGGACGGGGCTTGACACGAGCGTCGTGCTGGCCGAAATTGCCCGTGGCGAAGATATCCTCCAACAGCTTTTCACCCAGTATCTTACGGTCTTCTATCGGGAAAGGCAACTGGTGGGCGGGCAGACCCAGGCGGCTGACAGCGATGTAGCCGAACGCTTGCGCGGCACGCAGCAATCCCAGTTCCTGTAGTTGGTGCAGCAGTTCGTCGCGGTCGATATCCGGGGCACGGCGGGCGAGGAGACACGTCCAGTCGCAGAGCTGGCGCAGGCCGATGCCGCTGTTCAGGAAGTGGACGAAGGCGTGCAGAAAGATGTACAGGGCGTTGAACGTGGCGGGTGGCAGGGGCATCAGGTAATCGCTCTCGGCTCCGTGGGGATACCACTGACGGATAAGACGCTGCACGCGGCAATTGGCCAGAGGATTGTTCAGACGGAGGATGATGCGGTGGTTCTCGATGTGCACGCCGTCCAGGTTGTAGCTGGCGTGCTTGTCCGAGGCTTCGCCCTCCACAGTAGCGCCTTTTTGCAACAGGAGGCGGTTGGCCACGGGTTGCCCTTTTTTGCCCAGATAGATGTCGATGTCACCGCATTGCCGATGTAGGGGAGCAAGGTAATTGGTGCCGATGCCCTGGCCTTTCAGCAGGACAGGATGCAGGCCGGCTTGGTGGTAGAGGTCATTTACTTCCGAGATGGCGTTGTTGAGGCGACGGTTGGCTTGTTCTATCTGTGCCGTGCGTGCCGCCCACTTCAGGTAGAGGGGGCGTGGCGGGCGCAACGGGGCAGGCAGGCTGTTGATGCCGTCGAAGGTGATGGCAAGGAGAGCCTGTGTGGCGGAAGTGTGGTAAAGAGCTTCCCAATCGTGGGAGGAGAGGGAAGAAAAGAACGTCTCGTCGGCGGGTGTGCCCCATAGTCCGGAACGGACGAGAGAGAAAAAAGCGCGTTGTGTATCCATCGTTATTCTATTAGGCCTTCGTGCAGCATGGAGAAGATGAACTGTTGCGCATCATTCAGGGCGTCTTCGGGACTGACGTCGAAGTGGGTGGTCAGTACATCGGCCAGGGTCTGGGCGTCGAAGTCGTGTCGCTCCATTTCTTGCCAGAGGATAGCCGAGGTTTTGTTCAGGTTGACGATTTGGCTGAAGTCTACGTTGGACGAGCCGTCTTGCATGATGATATACTCATCGCCTACTTGGTAGAGGCCGAAGCCTGGTTTGATTTTCATGGTCGGTCAGTATTATATGTATTAATTTGTTAGTTCTATCTATAAATAAGGTGTAACTCCTCTCACTTCTACAACCTCCGGAACACAGCCAGCAGCCAGCTCCTTACGGGCTTCAGCCTTATCCACCAGTAGGAATACGTTCGCCAGATGCGGCCATCCACGGCATATCGCTTATCCTTGCGGATGGCCTCCGTCATGCGTCCCATCACCAGGTCGATACGGGTTTGTTCGGTCTGTTCCAGGTTGCCGTCGCCCTGCAATGTAAGCACATCCCCGTGGCGACGGATGATACGGTGGAAGACAATGCGTCCCGTCAGGTCACGTGCCAGGACGGCAACGCCCGGTTGCAGGTCATCCGGACGAAAGCCGCCCAAAGTCACCTTGTCGCGGTGGTCCAGGAGAAACGGATTCATACTGTTTCCCCGGACAGCAATTGTCACCGTGTGCCCTTGCGCAATAAGCCGGGCGACTTCAGGCAGCATAACTTCGTTCGGGATGATTTTCGTAGTCTTCATTCAGAGGATGGTTTGATACTTGGTCATTATGCGCATTCCACCGTATCACGGCACAGCAACGCAGCTTCCTTGTCCGGCAGGCACTTCAGGTGGAAGACGGGGCAAAGCATGGCGAGGCGGGTAACGGTAGATACGATGGCATCATATATTTCTTTATCTTGTTTCAGGCACGAGCACGATGGCAGCAGGGCGGCAAAGGCATGTACCTTGTCCTCACGCTCTATCTCGTTCTGCGGCGCTTGTTCCAGACGGACGAAAGCGCCAAGGGGAGCGGATTCTTTCAGGTAGCAGGGCGTCTTTCCGCTCCAAGGCGAACCGTAGACGGTGGCCTGTCCGGTCCGGGCATCCAGTCGCACGATGGGATTGTCATCATTCAGCAACCGACAGCCCGGCACGTGCTCCAGCCACAGCGAGGTATGGGTACTTTTCCCCGTTCCGCTCTTCCCCAGAAAGAGATAACCCTTACCGCCGGATTGGATAACCGAGGCGTGCATCAGCAATGTATCGTATCGGGCGGCATTGAAAGCGTAGAGCATCATCAGGAAATTGTTTGCGGCAAAGCTTGCCTCTGTTCCCGGTCGGTGACCCTCCACAGCGGGGTCTTCCATCGGCAGATAGGCCACGCAGTCGCGGAATCCGTTGCGGCATTGCATAAAATATACCTGCCGGGTGGAGTAGGGGATAAGGAATACCTCATGCTCGCGGGCGGGCAACGGGCGGATGATGCAACGGGCATCTTCCCAGTCGAAACTGATATCGCCGGGGCAGAGCAGCCCGTCGGGCGTCAATCCCAGGCGGCGGTCGGTAATCTTCAGTTGGAAAAGAAGCTCGCCATCGGTATTCAGCGGCACGATAAACGGTGTGAGCGAAGGCAACGCTTCGGGCGGGTAGAAGTCGGAAGCAGTTTCGATGCGGAAGAGGTGTTCCGCTACTTGATATTGCATGAGTTGGGGTATCATCGGTATCTGTGTTAATCTCTTATACTGTATATACTTTCGGGACAAAGATAAGGATTTATCGCATCCGATAATCATCTTCGGTGCAACTTCTTTCAAGAAATCGTACAAATACCCGCCTGTCGCCTGTCTTTTGACTCATCTGCAAATTATCCTTTATGCCCTAAACCTTTATTCTCTTTTCATTGTTGAAAATCAACTAACTAAAAAGAATAAGATATGAAAGAGAAAATGATGGAAAGGGAAGAGAGAAATAGAGAGAAATTAGCGAATGCGGATTGGGTAATGGCGGAATTTTATGCGACTTGGTGCCCTCATTGCCAGCGTATGCAACCGGTGGTGGAAGAATTCAAGAGAGAAATGGAAGGGACGCTTGAAGTGGTGCAGGTGGATATTGACCAGGAAAGCGAACTGGCTGAACTGTATACAGTAGAGGTTACTCCTACTTTTATTCTTCTTCGAAACGGGGAACAAATCTGGAGACATTCGGGAGAGATACCTTTGGAAAGGTTGGAAAATACGGTGAAGGAGTTCGAGTTCATTTAAAAGTCACGCGTGATATTTGAAATATCAGAAGCTTAAGCTCTGCGGAGACTGGATGCAGTGATTGAAATTTGTCAGCGATAGAGCCGTGGACGCTTATTGTTAAACTGGTAACCGATGCCCAACATCAGATAATTGGGTTCGTGAAAATCTTTAAGGTTGTAGCCGATGTGCAAGTAAGTGTTGCGGCTCATGTCGATTTTGAGCGCCAGTATCTGGTAGAAAGAATCCAAATCATTTCCCCCGTGCAGCACATTGGCTCCGAAGCCCAGGCCGACAGTGAAGTAGGGCATGACTAATTCTCCGCGTGCAGAAACACCTAAGGATAGCTGTTTGCGGAGAGGAGGTGTTCCGAAGCCCTCCTTTTCACTGCCGCTACTATAATCTTGCGGGTAAATATTGGCGCTGGCATCATAAACGCCGTCCAAAGCTACGCCTGCGCGGAACTTATAACCGAAGTTATACATCGGGGCAAAGCTGAAACCGGCTACCGCATATTTATCGGGAGCAGGAACCTGACCGCCTACGACATCCACCGCTTTACGCCGCCATGAACCGAATAGCGTCAGGTCATAACTGACGTGGCGCGGGAATACCGGAGGAACAGGTTGTTGCTCAGGTCGGGTGATTTCATCGAGCCTGCGGTTGAAGTTGTAGACGACTCCTATTTTAAAGTCCAGCGTATTCAGCCCTGTATTGGGATATCGGGTGTTTCCGTTAGAAAAGTGCACCATCCCGGCTCCGATGTTCAAATCAAATCGGGGAGATAATATCCAGTTGAGGTGGATGCCCGCATTCAGATAAGCGTTTACTTTACTTCCCATGATGGTGTTGTTCGGATTGGTAAAGTAGTGGTAAGGCTTCCAACCGAAAGACGCTCCGAATCCCCATTCATAGTTGAGGGACAGGCGGTGAGTGAATTTTGCAATGCGTGCTCCCTGAAACAGATAGAGTCCTACGGGCGTTCCTATCTCCTGATGGTCTTCGAAATCGAAATAGCCCAATCCGATGCCCTGGTAGGCTCCTCCATATACACGGTCGGCCACGCTGCCCGGCCGCACCTGGAAAGAATATTTCAAGTGGGCGGAATAGGCGGACTGCAAGTATCCGCCCATACCATTCATTCCCCGCAAGAAAGAACTGGTAGGGAAAATATATCCCGGCCGTCCCTCGATGCCGAGACGATGGATATAACTATCTTGAGCATATATATGACCGGACAGGAAAAATATCATTATCGTGAAAACCACGCTTTTCCATGTCCATCGTTTACTATTCATGTGGTCGTGCCGCTTTTCGTTTAAAGATGGATGTTCTGTATCTATTTTGATTTCTGTGCAAATATAAGCCTTTTATCTTTTTATCTGTATAAAAAGACCATATTTGCAAGGTTAATAATTCATCATCTATGTTATTTAAGAGTTTTATAGCTACCGTTTTTGCCCTCTCCGTTCCGGTAAGACAGGCACCGGGCCGTTTGTAGGCAAAGGCTTCGGGACAAAAATAAATTGAACACAGCGATACAAATACACAGCGTTCTTGGTATCAATACTATCAAATACTCTGTGTCTTTGCGTCTCTGTGTTCAATCTTTAAATAGGCAAGTCTTACTTTTCATCATTCTGTCGAATCTCCACCCGGCGTATCTTACCGCTGATTGTTTTGGGAAGTTCATCGACAAACTCTATGACACGGGGATATTTATAAGGAGCGGTCACCTTCTTTACGTGGTTCTGCAGTTCCTTAATCAGTACTTCCCCGGCTTGTTCCCGGTATTCTTTCGACAATACGATGGTAGCCTTTACTACTTGTCCGCGGATTTCATCGGGTACTCCCGTGATGGCACATTCTACCACAGCGGGATGCGTCATCAGGGCGCTTTCCACTTCGAACGGGCCGATACGGTAACCGCTGCTCTTGATGACGTCGTCGGCACGGCCTACAAACCACAAGTAGCCGTCTTCATCCTTCCACGCCACATCACCGGTATAGTATATGTCATCGTGCCAGGCTTCCTGTGTGCGGGCGGCATCCCGATAGTACTCTTTAAATAGTCCCAGCGGTTTACCCTTATTCGTGCGAATCACGATTTGTCCCTGTTCGCCGGCTTCCACCGAGCGGCCGTCGTAGTCAATCAGGTCGACATCATATTGTGGATTGGGCAATCCCATGCTTCCCGGTTTCGGTTCCATCCAGGGCATGGTGGCTACGGTAAGGGTGGTTTCCGTCTGTCCGAAACCCTCCATCAGCTTGATGCCCGTCAGTTTCTTGAATGTTTCGAACACGGCGGGATTCAGGGCCTCTCCGGCAATGGTGCAATATTGCAGGCTGGACAGGTCGTACTTGGTAAGGTCTTCGTGAATAAGGAAACGGAAGATGGTAGGAGGCGCACAGAGCGAAGTGACGTGATAATCCTGTATCTTTTCGAGAATGGCGGCGGGCGTAAACTTCTCATGGTCGTAAACGAAGACATTGGTCCCCGCTATCCATTGTCCGTAGAGCTTGCCCCATACGGCTTTTCCCCAACCGGTGTCGGCAATGGTCAGGTGCAGGCTGTTCTCGTTCAGATTGTGCCAGAAACTTCCGGTGACGATGTGTCCCAACGGGTAGGTGAAGTCGTGGGCAACCATTTTGGGCTCACCGGTCGTTCCGCTGGTGAAATACATCAGCGAGATATCGTCGTTGCTGTTGGCATGTTCCGGCCTTACGAAAGGCTCGGCCTTTTCAATACCCTTGTGGAAGTCTTCGAAGCCTTCGGGAATCTCAGGACCTACGCTGACTAACCTTTTCACCGAAGGACAATCCGGCATAGCGGCAGTGATATGGTCGGTGATGACGCTCTCGCCTGCGCAGACAATCATCTTTATATCTGCCGCATTACAACGATAGACAATATCTTTCTTCGTCAGCAGATGCGTGGCGGGGATAACGACTGCGCCCAGCTTGTGCAGCGCGACGATGCTGAACCAGAACTCATAACGGCGTTTCAATATCAGCATGACCATGTCGCCGTGGCCGATGCCGAGGCTCTGGAAGTAAGAAGCCGTCATATCGGTATACTTTTTCATGTCGGCAAAAGAGAATTGCCGATGCTCACCTTTGTCGTTCGTCCAGAGCAGTGCCGGTTTGTCGGGCTGTTCGGCAGCCCAGGCATCTACCACATCATAACCGAAGTTGAAATCTTCCGGTACGTTAATTTTTAAGTTTTTGATAAAGTCCTCTTGTGAACTGAAGGACGTTTGTGATAAAAATCTTTCTATCATGACTATGTTAGGTTGTATTTACATAATAATGGCAAGGAAACGAACGGTTTTTCCGTCCAGCGCTTTCATGCCGTGCGGCAGCTTGGAGTTGAAGTACAGACTGTCTCCTTCGTTTAATATCAGGTCTTTGCCGTCGATGCTTACCATCATGCGTCCTTCCAGCACCAGGTTGAATTCCTGTCCGGAATGGCTGTTGTAGTGTATGGGCACACTGTCCGGTTTCGGTTCCACGGTGACAATAAACGGGTCGGCGGTGCGGTTCATGAATCCTGCCGCCAACGACTGGTATTTGTATGCTTTCGTGCGCTCGATGCTCGTGCCTTTTCCGGCGCGGGTCAGGAAGTAACTGCTCATTTTCGGTTCTTCGCCAAACATCAGCGCATCGAGGGCAATGCCGTAGCGGCGCGCAATCTTCTGTAACATGCTGACGGAGATATCGAACTCTCCGGATTCCGCCAGGCGGTATTCTTCTGCTGAAATGTCGCAGTCCCGTGCAATATCTTCTGCTGTCAGTTCCAATACGTCGCGCAGTCCGCGCAGGCGTTCGGCTATTTGTTTGATTTGTTCGTCCATATGGGGAGGTTTTGAGTTTGTCAGTTTTTAAGTTCTTAAGTTTCTAAGTTTCTAAGTTCTTGAGTTTTTAAGTTCTTGAGTTCCTAAGGGGTTATTTGCTTGCTTTTATTGCATTGATAACGGCAGAAGAGAATCCGTCGTGCTCCAACTGGTTGATGCCTTTGATGGTAATTCCGCCGGGTGTACAGACTTTGTCTATTTCTACACTGGGGTGGGTATCGTTGTTCAGTATCAATTCGGCGGCGCCTCTAAGGGATTGTGCCACCATACGCATTCCGTCTTGGGGATAGATGCCCATCTCGATACCTGCCTGCATGGCGGCCTGGATGTATTTCATGACATAGGCGATGCCGCAGGAAGCCATCGAAGTGGCGGCGGCGAATTTTTCTTCGGGGATGAGCATGGCAAGACCCATCTGGTTGAAGATGTCGAGCATCAGTTGCTCCTGGTCTTTGGTGGCGTTGCGGCTGGCGATGAGCGTCATGCTTTCCAGTTCGCTGATGGCCGTATTGGGGATGATGCGGAACATAATCATTTCTTTGTCCGCCACGTAGTGAGCCAGCTCTTCGAAAGGGATACCGGCAGCCACCGAAACGAGTATCTGCTTGCTTTTCAGCTTCAGCTCGCTTACCACGGGCTTTATCAGCCAGGGCTTTACGGCGAAGATAATCATGTCCGCGCCTGTTACGGCTTCCTGATTGTCCTGCGTGGTCTGCAAGGCTGGAAAGGCTGCCTTCAAGGCATCCAGCTTGCCTTGCGAGGGGTTTGAAACGATGATGTCGCTGGCGGGAATGATAGTCCCTTTTGCCAGGCCGCGGGCGATGGAACCGCCCATATTCCCTGCGCCAATAATTGCTATTTTCATATCCGCTTATAATTTAAAAGTTGTCCTCGGGCAAAGGTAAATAATTTCTATAAAAAACGACCGAATAGAAGGTTATAAATCTTTTCGGCCGTTTCTTTTTTTGCTGATTATTCTCAAATATCAAAGTACGCTGCGAAAACGTTCGATGAACTCTTTCGCTTCCTCCATGCTGAGGCACAGAGGCGGCAGCAGGCGGAGCACGTTCGTACCGCTTACTCCCGTAAATACGTGCTGTTCCTTCAATAGTCTTGAACGTATTTCTTTCACCGGTTGTTCAAATTCCAGGCCAATCATCAGTCCGCGTCCGCGTACATCCTTGATTTGGGAGAACTTTTTCAGTTCCTCCAGCAGGTAAGCGCCCACTTTGGATGCGTTTTCAATCAGATTTTCCTGCTCTATCACGTCCAGCACGGCAAGTGCGGCGCTGCAGGCAAGGTGATTTCCGCCGAAGGTTGTTCCCAGTTGTCCGTAGACCGGAGTAAACATCGGGCTGATAAGTACGCCCGCCATGGGGAATCCGTTGCCGATGCCTTTCGCCACCGTGATGATGTCGGCCTGAATGCCGTTGTACTGGTGGGCGAAGAACTTGCCGCTACGTCCGTATCCGCTTTGAATCTCGTCCAGTATCAGCACGGTGTTGTTTTCCGTACATGCCCGGCGCAGCGCTTGCATAAATTCGTCCGTCGGCAGTTGGATGCCGCCCACGCCCTGGATGCCTTCGATAATCACCGCACAGACATCGCCTTTCGCCAGTTCGGCTTTCATGGCCTCGATGTCGTTCAGCGGCAGGTAAGTCACATGGCCGCAGTCGTTGATGGGAGCGATGATTTTAGGATTGTTGGTTACCTCCACTGCCAGCGACGTCCGTCCGTGGAAAGCCTTGGAGAAAGAAATCACCCGCGTCCGTCCGTTGTAGAAAGAGGACAGTTTCAGGGCGTTTTCGTTAGCTTCGGCACCGCTGTTAATAAGGAATAAGGAATAGTCGTCGTAGCCGCAGACTTTTCCCAATCGTTCCGCCACCTCTTGTTGCAGCTTGTTGATGACCGAGTTGGAGTAAAATCCCAACGTTGCTACCTGCTTGCTTATCATCTCCACGTAGTGTGGATGGGCATGTCCGATGGAGATGACTGCATGGCCGCCGTAGAGGTCCAGGTACTCCGTACCTTTCTCGTCCCACACATGGCAGCCCTTGCCTTTGACAATGTTTATGTCGAATAGGGGATATACGTCGAATAATTTCATTGAATTACAAATTAAAGTTACTAATGACGGTTCACTTAGAAGGCGCTCGGCTTTAGTCGCAGGCCGACGGTTTCTTCCAGGTTAAACATCAGGTTCATATTGTGAACAGCCTGTCCGCTGGCACCTTTCAGCAAGTTGTCGATGCAGGAGATAACCAACAGTTTGTCACCATGCTTCTCCAGATGGATGAGGCATTTGTTGGTGTTTACCACTTGTTTCAGGTCGATGTTCTTCTCTACGATATGGGTAAAGGAATCTTTGGCATAATACTCCTCGTACATGCGGACGATTTCTTCCAGAGCCACCTTCGTCTTTACCACAATAGTGGCGAAGATGCCGCGGGGAAAGTCTCCACGGTAGGGGATGAAGTCGATTTCCGAATCGAAACTGTTCTGCAACTGCTTGAGCGATTGCTTGATTTCGGGCACATGCTGGTGCTCGAAAGCCTTGTAAACGCTCAGGTTGTTGTTCCGCCAACTGAAGTGGCTTGTTGCACCCGGCTTTACGCCCGCGCCCGTGCTGCCGGTGATGGCATTCACCATGATGTTGTCATTCAGCATCAGGTGCTTGGCCAGCGGGAGCAGTCCCAGTTGGATGCAGGTGGCAAAGCAGCCCGGATTGGCCACGTGTTTTGCCTTGCAGGTGGCCCGGCGGTTCAGTTCCGGCAGGCCGTATACGAAGTCATGCTCCGGAGAAGCGATGCGGTAGTCCATGGAGAGGTCGATGATTTTCAGTTCCTCGGGCACGTTGTGGCTTTCGAGGAATTTCTTCGTGTCGCCATGGGCGGTGCAGAAGAAGAGCACGTCGATTTCGTCCAACGGCAGTTCGTCGGTGAATACTAAATCCGTTTCGCCGTACAGTCCTTCGTGTACGTCGGTAATCTTGTTGCCGGCATTGCTCGAACTGTTTATGAAAACGATTTCCGCTTCCGGATGGTTCAGCAGCAAGCGTATCAGTTCGCCTGCCGTATATCCGGCTCCGCCGATGATTCCTACTTTAATCATTTCGAAAATATTTATTGGTTTTTCTGGTATACACTTATTTTAGTTCGTCCTTATGGTTGGCATAGTATGCGCGCAGCGGGGTAGAAGTAACCTTGATGAAGCCTTTGGCATCTTCCGCCGTCCAGCCTTTCTGCATTTCGCCATATTCGCCCAACTTGTTCTTCACAAGGTCGTCCTCACTTTCCACGCCGATGGTGGAGAAGCCCAGCGGACGCAGTTCCAGGATAGCCGTTCCGTTCACGTTGCGCTGGCTTTCGGTCAGCATGGCTTCGATGTCACGCATCACCGGTTCCAGATACTGGCTTTCGTGCAGGAACATGCCGTACCAATTGGCCACCTGGTCTTTCCAGTACTGCTGCCACTTGCTCAGCGTATATTTTTCCAGGAAGCGGTGAGCGCCGATAATCAGCATCGGGGCGGCGGCTTCGAAACCTACGCGGCCTTTGATGCCGATAATCGTGTCGCCTACGTGCATGTCGCGTCCGATGCCGTATGCGGCTCCGATTTCTTCCACTTTCTGAATCGCTTTGATGGGGTCGTCGAACTTCTCGTCGTTCACCGCCTTCAGTTCTCCCTTCTCGAAGGTGAGGCGCAACTGCTCGCTGCCCTCTTTGGTGCAATGCTTCAGGTAGGCGCTTTCCGGCAATCCCTGTGCGGAGTCCAGAATCTCACCGCCGCAGATGGAAGTACCCCACAAGCCGACGTTATACGAATATTTCAGTTTGGCAAAGTCGGCGGCAAAGCCATGCTTGTTCAGATAGTCGATTTCCTCCTGACGGCTCAGGGCCATATCGCGTGTCAGCGTAATGATTTCCACGCCGGGAGCCATTACCAGGAAAGTCATGTCGAAACGAATCTGGTCGTTTCCCGCCCCTGTGGAACCGTGGGCAATGGCATCCGCACCGATTTCGTTGGCATAGCGCGCGATGGCGAGTGCCTGGAAGATGCGTTCCGAGCTTACCGAAATGGGGTAGGTGCCGTTGCGCAGCACGTTGCCGTAGACCATATATTTAAGGCTCTTTTCGTAATATTCCTGCGTTACGTCCAGTGTCACATATTTCACTGCGCCCAGCTTGTAGGCGTTTTCCTCGTTTGTTTTCAGTTGTTCGGGGCTGAAACCGCCGGTATTGGCACAGGCGGCATACACTTCGTATCCTTTTTCCTTGGCAAGATACATCACGGTGAACGAGGTATCCAATCCGCCACTGAATGCGACTACTACTTTCTTCTTCTTCTTTTCCATATCCTTACTGTTTAAATTTTATCATCTTCGTGTAATTTCGGGTCGTAAAGCATTGCGGTGCAAATGCAGAACTTCCGGTTTTTTGCCACTAATATATCGTGGTTGATGCAGCCTTCGCACCCTTTCCAGAACGAATCGTCATCGGTCAGTTCGTTGAAGGTGACGGGTACGTAGCCCAGTTCCGTGTTCATCTTCATCACGGCGGCGCCGCTGGTCAGACTGAACACCTTGGCCCGGGGCCATCGCAATCGTGCCAGGCGGAAAGAAGCCATCTTGATTCGCTTCGCCAGTCCCAGCCCGCGGTAATCGGGATGGACAATCAGTCCCGACGTAGCCACATACTGTTTGTTGCCCCAGCTTTCGATATACGAGAAGCCGGCAAACTCATCACCACACAAGGCTATGATAGCCTTTCCTTCTTTCATTTTGGTAGCCACATATTCGTGCGTGCGTTCTGCGATTCCCGTCCCGCGCACTTTGGCGGCTTCCCGGATGGTATCCAAAATCTTATCCACGTAAATTTCATGTGAGGCATCAGCCACCATCACATCAATTTGTTTCGAATCCATTGCTTTGTTTAATTATTAATATTTTTCGTTCTTCCTTTATTTGACGTTCGGAATAATCTGCGCCAGGAAAGTCAGCACTTCATTGTGAGTGGCGTTTTCGTGCAGCACCATCATAATCGTATCGTCTCCGGCAATCGTTCCCAGCACGGCCGGACATTCGCGGTTGTCGATGTCATACGCCATACTGCTGGCATACCCCGGACGGGTGCGGATGACGGCGATGTTTTTAGAGAAATGCAGAGAAACGAATCCGCTTGTCATCAACATCTCGCTCGCGCTCTGGTCGTTGGCGCGTTTGTACATGATATTGTTCGGAAGCACGTACACGTATTTCCCGTTCATATTGGCTGCTTTGGCAACTTTCAGTTGTTTCAGGTCGCGTGACAAGGTGGCTTGGGTCAGTTCAAAACCTTCTTTACCCAAAGCTTGCAGCAATTCTTCCTGTGAACTGATGTCTTTACTTGAGATAATCATTTTGATGGCGTCTAACCGATTCGCTTTCTTTTTCATGTTTCTGTATAATTATTCTTAGAACGGCGCAAAAGTAGGGATAATTTTGGAAAGAATATGCAGAAAACGAAGAATTTTTATTCTTTTTAAAAGAAAGAAGACTGTATGTGTTCTCTTAAGACTATGATTTCATACATAGCCGGCATGATTAAAAAGAAAAGTGTTGTTGCGGCATTCGAGGTGTTTTCGTAATATTGTTATCTATAGTATCTATAGATTGTTGTTTTAATAATAAGAACAGCAAGGTGTAAGAAAATTAGGGTAGTGCTAAGTTTAAGTTTTAAGATAGCACCACCCTTTAATTATAAGTCTATTGCAATGGATATGGGTATTACCATCCATTGGGGTCTATAAGGTTCTTTTCAGTAGTATATTCTGGGAGATAACTTCTGGTGGATACAATTGGAGTTGTGTCATAAGGAGATTTGGGATAAAAAGTTACACTTACCTTAACCACATAATTGGGATTTTCAACAGGAAGATCATCTAAAAACCAGACTTCCTTTTGCCTCCTTCCATAGTCTTGTGCGAGATAAGGATAACTTCTAACTTTGTCATAACTATAATGGGGGCTGTCTAAGAATTCATTTCCATTATCATTATATACCTCTTTGCCGACAATGGGATTGAAATAATAATCCGAAGTTGTATAATTATAACCGTATATCGCTTTTCCCCAATGGGGATCTCCATTGAATACCTTATAATACATTAATTGATATGAAACTTCATATTTACTAAAGTATTTTTCTGCTGCTGGATTTACAATTATTTTTACTGGCTTAGCTTTTATAATTCTTGCAAAGTTATACATTTCTTGATCGGTATATTTAGACCAAATAGCTCCGCTACTTAATGCAACAACAGGTGTTTCCGTAACATTCCATAATCCTAATGGTTCCTTATAAGAAGGTAGAAAATAATCTGTACTTTCTACTTCAGAACCAGGAAAAATAAGGTTAACCAGAGGATTTATATTTGAATTGAAACTTGTCATAAAGTTACCTTCATTTTTAATTTGTCCTGTCGTCTGTATTTTTAATGTTTGGGTGGTGGTGGTCTTTTTCCCTAAAAAAGAACCGAATATCAAGTTGATACCGGATTTAATTAGTCCTGTATTCCCCGAGGAAATTATTTCAGCTATAGCTGTGCTGTATGGAGGAGATATCTTGGTACTATCTAATTTATTAGAAATAAACTTTTTAACGCTTTTGCCAAAAGCCGAAACTCCTGTCTTTATTATATTTGATAATGCAGGGAAAGCCGGAGTCTGGCTTGTGGAAACTATCGTACCTTCTGATTCCAGTTGTATTCCACCGATAATATTAATTTTACCCTGCGTCACATCATAAGACCTAATACCCATCTTTTGTGCAATAGAAACTGAATTAGGATCATAGCATAATTCAACATCAAAGCAATTCCATCCTCTTGTTATTCCTTTCGCTTCTACTGACGAAATATTAGTAGTATACATATTCGATGTAACGTTTGTATGCGTCGGTTCTGTAAAATGTCCGATATTATTCAGCATAGAGGTTGGCTTTGTAAAGGATAACTGCCAAAAAGTTGTCGTGGCAGGTGTCGTATCGTAGACATTATAATAATATACTCTCAATATACCTCTTAACTTGTTATAGAAAATAAGATAATATTTACCGTAAGTTGTTGCGGCAGATTGGGTACATAGATTATAAACCATTTCCCATCCGTCTTCTTTTTTGTAATCCTCTAATATTTCATAAGGTATATTTGTATCGGCTGCATTATACCATGGTAGAATTACATTTCCAAAGCCATTTAACATTATTGAGGTTGTATCTTCCCAATCAAAAACAGGAGATATAGATTGGGTAATAGCCCTTGTATTTACTTTATATGTTGATGAATTATCGGATAATAAATACTCTTCATCAGCCGAGCAGGCGTACAATACAACTAATAGTAAAAGTAAACAATTCTTTTTCATAAGCTTCCATTGAATTTGAACCAGAAATAGTTATTCGTTATTTCAAAATACGAGAGATTATTGAGGTCGAATACTAAAAAGTAGCCTGGAATATTCATATTCTTTAGTTTTAAGAATTGTCCTTCTACTTCAAAAAAATAAGGATCATTAAATTGTGGTTGAGTTATGTAGCATTGCGCCGGTGCCTCATTAGAATTTACCAATTTCATAATCAACTCTCCATTGATTTCTCCGGGAGTTTTAACTATTACATCTTCTTTGTCACATCCGATAAATTGAAAAGCGAGAAAGAATAAAACGAGAATTTTCAAGAATGTTTTCATAATAATGAGTTTTAAGGGTTAATACAGATTATGTAACAGTACAAAGATACAATTTTTTTTCAATTTTGCATTATAGAACTGTATTAAATAACGAATAAAAAATAATTTGGTAGTATCTGTCATTCAGAGTTGACATCACTTAGTAAAGTAAAACAATTCGATAATGACAGATACAATTGTTCTATGAGAAAACATCAGGTTATTATTTGTATGTTACCAAATTATTTTGTGTGTTTACATAACAACTCGCAAACTTAACAACTTAAAAACTCAACCTGCAACATTCACAAGATTTCTCGATATCTGCAAGCGATTGACCGGCAATTTAGTAAATCAACGTAGAAATATCCCGAAAGGTCGGCTACTAATAGGTAAAAAGCCTTTGTTCAGCTTCCGAAATGCCTGTATATAATAGGATAAAAGCGAAGTAAAAATTCGCCTTATCCGGCTGTTTTTTGTCACCAAACTGCATGTAAGACTTCGTCCCTCGTTCGAGGGCTGAACAACCCCCGAACGAGGGCTCTTCGGTTTGCCTACGTGGGCCGTACAGCCCCCGCCCCGGAAACAAGGAAATACACGAAGCTTTACTGCATTTTCCATGCACTTTTTACAGATTATCCACGCGCAATTGGAAGAAAAAGTACAGGCATTCCGGCGCTTGAACCCGTGGTTTTCTTCGGATAGGCAGCGCTGTTTATAGCAGAATTGCAAGGCTTTTGAAGAGGAACGGACGAAATAGTATCAAATTGCGTGTTAATAAAGGTTATTTGAGAAGAACAGGGAAAAGGACGAAGTAAGTCGGTAGACTTCCTCATTCAAAGGGAGTTACAAACGAAAACGGCGGGAAATTCCACCAAAAAAGAGTGACGGTTCGGGAAAACCGTCACCAACCGTCACTCAAACCAGCACGGTGTAACCGGCTCTGTATATTGACATTAAAGCGAAAAGTGACGGATGACGGTTTTATGGTGAAAAAAACCGTAGTAGTTTTGTTGCAAAATGAAATAGAAAAACGACTCTTATGAATTAGGAAATGCGCACATCTGGAAGCCGTATGCAAAAGAGAGGTACAAAACATACACATAAACCCCTCGTGTAGGTACTGGAACACCCTGAGTGCGAATTTATAGCATGTTCGTACCCCTCAACTTATCGTGATAAGAACACATAAGCTCACAAGGTAGAAGTAAATGCGTATTTATCTATCTTCTTCATAGCGGTAGGCTCTTTTCTTATTGCTGTTTTTGCGTATCTGAGTCAGTTCTTCCATAGTCTCATACTTGGGCTGGGAAAAGAGGTTCTTGATTTCTGAAACATATCCCATGGCTATGGCGAGACTTATCAGGTTGCTCAGTGAAATCAAACCTTTCTGCTCGAATCGCACGAGGTTGCTCACGGAAATGCCGGCTTTCTTCGATACCTGTTCACGAGTCAGATTCTTCTCTATACGGCGGCGACGGAAATCTGCGGCTATCTCTTTCCCTATATCATCGGCATTATCGAGAGTAAGGCTCTCTAATACTGATAACATATTATATGTATTATCGTTTACCATGGGCTTATTAGGTATATATTATCAGTTACAAAGATGCGAATAATAATTCAGGTTTGCGATAGTTCACTTTATAAAATAACATAAACCATACCCCCCGGATACTGTTTTCCCCCGCAAAGCCGGCACATTAATGAAAAAATCAGGAGAAATGAGGCAGCCATCCATTTTCTTTTTCTATTTTTGCAATTTGTAATGCTCACATGAGAGATGAAGAAAGAACCAACAACATATAACTTGCTAAATTCTATTTCTTACCCGGAAGACCTGCGAAAGCTCAGCGTGGAACAGCTTCCGGAAGTTTGCGAGGAATTGAGGCAGGACATTATAAAGGAACTTGCGTGCAACCCCGGACACTTTGCCGCAAGCTTGGGTACGGTGGAACTCACCGTTGCCTTGCATTATGTGTACAACACGCCCTACGACCGCATCGTGTGGGACGTTGGACACCAGGCATACGGTCACAAGATACTGACCGGACGGCGCGAAGCATTCTTCACCAACCGGAAGTTTAAAGGCATACGCCCCTTCCCCTCGCCCGAAGAAAGCCCCTACGATACATTTACCTGCGGACATGCCTCGAACTCCATCTCTGCCGCGCTCGGCATGGCTGTGGCGGCAGCACGAAACGGAGAAGACGACCGCCATGTGGTAGCCGTCATCGGCGACGGAAGCATGAGCGGCGGACTTGCCTTTGAGGGACTGAACAACACCTCGTCCACCCCGAACAACCTGCTGATTATCCTCAACGATAACGACATGGCGATAGACCGGAGCGTGGGAGGCATGAAGCAGTATCTCTTTAATCTTACGACTTCGAACCGCTACAACCAACTGCGGTTCAAGCTCTCCAAGATGATGTTCAAAGTGGGGCTGCTGAACGAAGAACGCCGCAAAGCCTTGATCCGCTTCTCCAACAGTCTGAAGTCGATAGCCGCCCAGCAGCAGAATATATTCGAAGGGATGAACATCCGCTACTTCGGCCCCATCGACGGACATAACGTGAAGAACCTGGCGCGCATCCTGCGCGACATCAAAGACCTGAAAGGTCCGAAGATATTGCATCTGCACACCGTCAAAGGCAAAGGATTCGAACCTGCCGAAAAGGCGCCGGGCATCTGGCACGCCCCCGGTAAGTTCGATCCGGAAACGGGCAAACGACTGACGGTGGATGCCAGCAACCTGCCCCCGCTCTATCAGGAGGTTTTCGGCCATACCCTGGTGGAACTGGCTGAAAAGAATCCGAAGATTGTGGGCGTCACTCCCGCCATGCCCACGGGATGCTCCATGAACCTGCTGATGAAGGAGATGCCCGACCGCGCTTTCGACGTGGGCATCGCCGAAGGACATGCCGCCACTTTCTCGGGCGGAATGGCGAAGGAAGGGTTGCAGCCGTTCTGCAACATCTATTCCTCTTTTATGCAACGGGCCTACGACAACGTGATACACGACATCGCACTGCTACGGCTTCCCGTCGTGCTCTGCCTGGACCGTGCGGGACTGGTGGGCGAAGACGGGCCGACGCACCACGGCGCATTTGACCTGGCGTACTTCCGTCCGGTTCCCAACCTCACCCTCTCCTCGCCGATGGACGAGCATGAGCTGCGCCGCCTGATGTACACGGCACAACTGCCCGGCAAGGGGCCGTTCGTCATCCGCTATCCGCGCGGACGGGGGGTACTGGTAGACTGGAAATGCCCGTTGGAGGAGATTCCGGTGGGCAAAGGGCGGAAACTGAAAGACGGGAAAGACCTGGCGGTCATCACCCTCGGCCCGATAGGGAACATCGCCGCGAAAGCCATCGAACGGGCGGAAAAGGAGAAAGGACTCTCCATTGCCCACTACGACCTGCGTTTCCTGAAGCCGCTGGACGAGGAAATGCTGCACGAAGTGGGAAGCACATTTACACACATACTGACGGTGGAAGACGGAGTGCGCAAGGGTGGAATGGGAAGCGCCGTACTGGAGTTTATGGCGGACAACGGTTACCATCCCACGGTAAAGCGCCTCGGCATCCCCGATGAGTTTGTAGAACACGGAACAATACAAGAGCTGCACCATCTGTGCGGCCTGGATGAAGATAGTATTTTTAATCAATTGAGTGTGAAAGGTTGAGGATATCCTGTCCGGTTTCCGGACGGGGTATTCCTCACAACCTTCTGTTCTCAAGATTCAACGGAGTAAAAGTGAAGATAATTATTGCCGGTGCCGGCGCAGTAGGCACACATTTGGCGAAGCTGTTGTCTCGCGAAAAGCAGGACATCGTGCTGATGGATGACAATGAGGAAAGACTGAGTACGCTCAGCTCCAACTTCGACTTAATGACGGTCACCGCCTCCCCCACCTCTATCAAAGGACTGAAAGAAGTGGGTGCGGGAGAAGCGGAATTGTTTATCGCCGTCACCCCCGATGAAAGCCGGAATGTAACCGCCTGTATGCTCGCCGCCAGCCTGGGGGCGCAGAAGACGGTGGCGCGCATCGACAATTACGAATACCTCTTGCCCAAGAACAAGGAGTTCTTCCAGAAGCTGGGAGTGGACTCGCTGATTTATCCCGAAATGCTGGCTGCCAAAGAAATCGTGTCGTCCATACGCATGAGTTGGATACGCCAGTGGTGGGAGTTCTGCGGCGGCGCGCTGATTCTGATCGGAACGAAGATGCGCGAGAAGGCGGAGATACTGAACATTCCCCTGCACGAACTGGGCGGACCGGAATTGCCCTACCACGTGGTAGCCATCAAGCGGGGAAACGAAACCCTCATCCCACGGGGTGACGATACCATCCAGCTTCACGACATCGTCTACTTCACCACCACCCGCAAGTTTATACCTTATATCCGCAAGATTGCGGGAAAGGAAGACTATGCCGACGTGCGTAAGGTGATGATTATGGGCGGAAGCCGCATCGCCGTGCGCACCGCCCAATACGTGCCCGACTACATGCAGGTGAAAATCGTGGATAACGACCTAAACCGTTGCAACCGCCTGACGGAGCTGCTGGACGACCGGACGATGATAATCAACGGAGACGGACGCGACATGGACCTGCTGGTGGAAGAAGGACTGAAGAACACGGAAGCCTTCGTAGCCCTGACCGGCAACTCGGAGACGAATATCCTTGCCTGCCTCGCCGCCAAGCGGATGGGCGTAAGCAAGACCGTGGCGGAAGTGGAGAATATAGACTACATCGGCATGGCGGAAAGCCTGGACATCGGGACGGTCATCAACAAAAAGATGATTGCCGCCAGCCACATCTACCAGATGATGCTGGATGCGGATGTGAGCAACGTGAAATGCCTGACGTTTGCCAATGCCGACGTGGCGGAGTTTACCGTGAAAGCAGGCTCCAAAATCACCAAGCATCCGGTGAAAGACCTCGGACTGCCGAAAGGAACGACCATCGGCGGACTGATTCGCAACGGCGAAGGTATCGTGGTAATGGGTAACACGGAGATACAGCCGGGCGACCACGTCGTGGTGTTCTGCCTCAACATGATGATAAAGAAAATCGAAAAGTTCTTTAGTTGATGATTAACTTCAAGACAATCATACGGATAATCGGCATTCTACTGTTGCTGGAGACGGTCATGCTGCTGGCGTGTTCGGGCGTATCTTATTACTATCAGGATACGGCGCTGACCGACTTCTGGAAATCGGCCGGCATCACGGCGGGAATAGGTGTGCTGATGGCGATACTGGGCAAGGGCGGCGAACGCCAGCTCACCCGTCGCGACGGATATGTACTGGTCAGCTTCGCCTGGGTGGCTTTCTCGCTGTTCGGCATGTTGCCTTTCTACATCAGCGGATATATCCCGGATGTCACCAACGCTTTCTTTGAAACGATGTCGGGCTTTACGAGCACCGGCGCCACGATACTGGACAACATCGAGTCGCTGCCGCACGGGCTGCTGTTCTGGCGCAGCATGACGCAATGGATCGGCGGTTTGGGAATTATCATGTTCACCATTGCCGTGCTCCCGATATTCGGAGTCAGCGGCTTGCAGGTGTTTGCCGCGGAAGCCAGCGGTCCTACGCACGACAAGGTGCATCCGCGCATCGGAATCACCGCCAAATGGATATGGACCATCTACGCCGGAATCACGCTGATGCTGGTGTTGCTGCTGATGCTGGGCGGTATGGGATGGTTCGACAGCGTATGCCACGCGTTTTCTACTACCGGAACCGGAGGGTTCTCGACCAAACAGGCAAGCGTGGCTCATTACCAGTCGCCCTATATAGAATATGTGATATCCATCTTCATGTTCGTATCGGGCATTAACTTCACCCTGCTGCTGTACTTCATGAACCGGAAATTCAAGAAGTTTTTCGACAATGCGGAGTTGAAATGGTACTTCCGGTCGGTGGTGTTCTTCACCATACTGATTGCGGTTATCCTCTACTACACCAGTCCGATGGGGATGGAAGAATCGTTCCGCAAGTCGTTGTTCCAGGTCATATCGCTGCATACTTCCACCGGATTCGCCACGGACGACTATATGCAGTGGACGCCGGTGGTGTGGGGGCTGCTGACCATCATCATGATAATGGGCGCTTGTGCGGGCAGTACCACGGGCGGACTGAAATGCATACGTATGGTTATCCTCTCGAAAGTTTCGAGAAATGAGTTCAAACACATCCTGCACCCCAACGCCGTGCTGCCGGTACGCGTCAACAAGCAGGTGATATCGCCGTCCATCGTCTCCACCGTACTGGCGTTTTGCTTCTTATACCTTATTATAATAATCGTCAGCGTACTGCTGATGATGGGAATGGGCATCGGACTGGAAGAATCCATCGGGTGCGTGATATCCAGCATCGGCAATATGGGTCCCGGACTGGGAGACACCGGACCGGCCTTTTCGTGGAACGCACTTCCTATTGCCGCCAAGTGGCTGCTGGCTTTCCTCATGCTTTTAGGACGGTTGGAATTGTTCACCGTTTTGCTTTTATTCACACCTGAATTCTGGAAACGGGGCTGATTTAGGATAAAAAGTGTAAAAATAATCACTTTTTGTTATGCAGAGTTAGCAAAATGAAGGATACTTATTCTATCTTTGCACCCTGAAAAAAGAGAGAGTAGTATGAAACAGTGCATAAAATATTGTATGGTAGCCATACTGGCGGTACTTTTGTACAACGGTGCAACGGAAGCCGCGCCCTCTTTATGCACCACTGCCAATGAACCTACCGAAGGTTTCGTCTTCCAGTCGGGTACCGACACTCAGCAGTCCATCCGGAACTTCTACGAACATCTGTCCACCGTCTCACTCTGCATGGAGCATATAGACAATACGCAAGTTCCCGGCAACAAGAGCATCCTGATACGGAAGAACCTGTTCAAGGAGTATCTTCGGGCGGGAGCACCGGAATGCGACCGGCTCTCATACTTATCATCCCACCCCGTGCCCGACCCTAACTATTACGTCATCGGGCTGAGAAAGATTATCATTTAGCGGCTTTCTGAGGGTGTCAAGAGTGAATTGAACACAGAGTCACAGAGTTTTTTAAGTCTTATAAATAGGACCTCTGTACTTCTATGTTCAACCCTGACCTAACAAACACCCTTTCAAGCTATACCGGACAGGCATTCGGAGGTATTGCCTGCCGGTAAGAAATTCCGATTATACATCTAAACTTTATCAGGTTTATGAACTTTACCTTGTTAGTGACCGTCATACTGACGGCAATCATTTTTGTAGGACTGGTCGTCACCCTTTCGAAGGTGATATCCCCCCGTTCGTACAATCCGCAGAAGATGGAACCCTACGAATGCGGCATACCTACACGCGGCAGGTCATGGATGCAGTTCCGAGTAGGCTACTACCTTTTTGCCATCCTGTTCCTGATGTTCGAAGTAGAAACGGTATTCCTGTTTCCCTGGGCGGTGGTTGTCCGCGAAACCGGGCCGCAGGCATTGCTTAGCGTTATCTTCTTCTTATTTATCTTAGTGCTGGGACTTGCTTATGCCTGGCGGAAAGGAGCATTGGAATGGAAATAGAGAAAAAACCGAAGATAAAATCCATCCCTTACGAGGATTTTACGGACAACGAGACTTTGGAGAAGCTCGTACAAGAGCTGAATGCCGGCGGAACGAACGTTATCGTGGGGGCGCTGGACGACCTTATCGATTGGGGACGCAGCAATTCATTATGGCCGCTGACGTTTGCCACCAGTTGTTGCGGCATCGAATTCATGGCGGTCTGCGCCGCCCGTTACGACATTGCCCGCTTCGGCTTCGAGGTGACGCGCAACAGTCCGCGCCAGGCCGACGTCATTCTGGTGAGCGGCACGATTACCCATAAGATGGCACCCGTACTGAAACGACTCTACGACCAGATGGCAGACCCCAAGTATGTGATTGCCGTGGGCGGATGCGCCGTCAGTGGCGGACCTTTCCGGAAATCCTACCACGTGGTGAACGGCGTAGACCGGATTTTGCCGGTAGACGTCTATGTGCCCGGATGCCCGCCGCGCCCGGAAGCTTTCCTTTATGGCATGATGCAACTCCAGCGGAAAGTGAAAGTAGAGAAATACTTCGGCGGGGTGAACAGAAAAATGAAGAAAGAAGAAGAAGAGAAATAAACGTATGGAAGAATTTAAATATATCGAACCGCAAGCCCTGCACGACGAAATGCGGCGGCTGCGGGAGCAAGAGCAGATGGACTTCCTGGAAAGCCTGACCGGCATGGACTGGGGGATTCCGGATGAAAAAGACACGGCAGATACTCTGCGCGGACTGGGAGTGGTCTACCACCTGGAGTCCACCGTCAGCGGCAAGCGCCTGGTGGTGAAGACTTCTACCCTGAACCGCGAATCGCCCGAACTGCCGTCCGTAGTAGACATCTGGAAGGGTGCCGAACTGCCGGAGCGCGAAGTTTATGACTTCTTCGGCATCCTGTTCATCCATCATCCCGACATGCGTCGCCTGTATCTGCGTAACGACTGGGTGGGTCACCCCTTCCGCAAAGACAACGACCCGGAGAAAGACAACCCGCTGCGCATGACCAACGAGGAAACACCGGACACCACGCTGGAAGTGGCACAAGGTCGGGACGGTAACCTGAAAGAAAAAGAAAACATCCTGTTCGGCGACGACGAATACGTTGTCAATATCGGCCCTCAGCATCCCGCCACCCACGGCGTGCTCCGTTTCCGCGTATCGCTGGAAGGCGAGAACATCCATAAGCTGGACGTGAACTGCGGTTACATCCACCGGGGCATCGAAAAGATGAACGAAAGCCTGACCTATCCGCAGACTCTGGCGCTGACCGACCGTCTGGACTACTTGGGAGCCATGCAGAACCGCCATGCCTTGTGCATGTGCATCGAAAAAGCGATGGGCGTAGAGGTGAGCGAACGGGTGCAGTACATCCGCACCATCATGGACGAGCTGCAACGCATCGACTCGCACATCCTGTTCTTCTCCTGCCTCTGCCAGGATTTGGGTGCAACCACTGCTTTCCTGTACGGCTTCCGCGACCGCGAGAAGGTGCTCGACATCTTCGAAGAAACTTGTGGCGGACGTCTTATCCTGAACTATAACGTCATCGGCGGCGTACAGGCCGACCTGCATCCCAACTTCGTGAAGCGGGTGAAGGAATTCATCCCGTACATGCGCAAGAACCTGCACGAATACCACGATATCTTCACCGGAAACATCATTGCACGGCAACGCCTGAAAGGTATCGGCGTGCTGAGCCGTGAAGACGCTATCTCCTTCGGAGCCACCGGCGGTACGGGACGTGCCAGCGGTTGGGCCTGCGACGTCCGCAAGCGGATGCCTTATGCCGCTTACGACCGGGTGGAGTTCAAGGAAATTGTCCGTACCGAAGGCGACTGCTACGCACGCTATATGGTGCGTATGGATGAAATCGTGGAAAGCCTCAACATTGTGGAACAGTTGATAGACAACATCCCCGAAGGGGCTTACCGGGAAAAGATGAAACCGATTATCCGGGTTCCAGAAGGCGCTTACTACGCTGCCGTGGAAGGGAGTCGCGGAGAGTTCGGCGTCTACCTGGAGAGTCATGGCGACAAAACACCTTACCGCCTGCACTACCGTGCCACCGGCCTTCCGCTCGTGGGAACCATGAACACCATCTGCAAAGGCGCCAAGATAGCCGACCTGATTGCCATCGGCGGTACGCTGGACTATGTGGTGCCGGACATCGACCGGTAACGGCTGTGGAAGCAACACACACGGAAGTAATTTTTAATTTGCAAATCGTAAACCGTCAAAAGAGAAATACAGAATGTTTGACTTTAATATCGTAACCAACTGGATTCACCAGATGCTGACCTCGTTCATGTCGGAAGGCCTCGCCATCTTCATCGAATGTGTCGTGATCGGTGTGTGCATCGTATTGATGTACGCCCTCTTAGCCATCATACTTATCTACATGGAACGCAAGGTCTGCGGCTTCTTCCAGTGCCGCCTGGGTCCCAACCGGGTGGGGCCTTACGGTTCCATCCAAGTCGTCAGCGACGTGTTCAAGATGCTGACCAAGGAAATCTTCAACCCGAAAGGCGCCGACCAGTTTCTTTATAACCTCGCACCCTATATGGTGCTCCTGGCATCGTTCCTCACTTTCGCCTGCCTGCCCATGAACAAGGGGCTGGAAGTGCTGGACTTCAATGTAGGCCTTTTCTTCCTGCTCGCCGCTTCCAGTATCGGCGTGGTAGGCATCCTGCTGGCGGGATGGAGTTCCAATAACAAGTTCTCGCTAATAGGCGCTATGCGAAGCGGCGCGCAGATTATCAGCTACGAGCTGTCCGTGGGGATGAGCATCCTGACAATGGTCATCCTGACCGGCACCCTGCAAATCTCGGAAATCGTAGAAGGCCAGGCGGACGGATGGTATCTTTTCAAAGGACACCTTCCCGCCCTCATCGCCTTCATCATTTACCTGATAGCCGGTAATGCCGAATGCAACCGCGGCCCGTTCGACCTTCCGGAAGCGGAAAGCGAGCTGACGGCGGGATATCATACCGAATACAGCGGTATGCATTTCGGTTTCTTCTACCTGGCGGAATACCTGAACCTTTTCATCGTGTCGGGCATAGCCGCCACCGTGTTTCTGGGCGGATGGATGCCGCTTCACCTCCCCGGGCTGGATGGCTTCAACAGGGTGATGGACTATATTCCGGGCTTCATCTGGTTCTTCGGCAAAGCGTTTTTCGTCGTGTTCCTGATGATGTGGATGCGCTGGTCATTCCCCCGGTTGCGAATCGACCAGATATTGAAACTGGAGTGGAAATACCTGGTGCCCATCTCGATGTTCAACCTGATATTGATGACAATCATCGTCGCTTTCGGACTGCACTTCTAAGCAATGGGACGCCGAAAACGGAGTTTGAGAAACTAAAAAAGAAAGATAGAATGGAAGATAATAATACCTATTTCGGAAGCCTCTTCGCGGGCATCAGAAGCCTTGCCATCGGACTGAAGACGACGATGAGAGAATTCTTCACCCCGAAGATTACGGAACAATATCCCGAAAACCGGAAAGAACTGAAGATGTTCGACCGCTTTCGCGGCACACTGACGATGCCCCACAACGAGCGGAACGAACATCATTGCGTGGCGTGCGGCCTGTGCCAGATGGCTTGTCCCAACGACACCATCCGGGTGACCAGCGAAACGATAGAGACGGGAGACGGCAAAAAGAAAAAGATTCTCGCCAAGTATGAATATAACCTGGGGTCGTGCATGTTCTGCCAACTCTGTGTGAACGCGTGTCCTCACGACGCCATCACGTTCGACCAGAATTTCGAACATGCCGTCTTCGACCGTTCGAAGTTAGTAATGACGCTGAACCGTCCGGGAAGTAAAGTGGCGGACAAAGACTGAAACCAAAGTAAAATATCAAACTTAACTATATAGACATGGAAATTAATCTTGAAACAGTAGTCTTCTACTTTCTTGCGGCTTTTATCACCGTGTTTTCCATCCTGACGGTGACTACCAAGCGCATGGTGCGTTCGGCTACTTACCTGCTGTTTGTGCTTTTCGGCACGGCGGGTATTTACTTCCTGCTGGGTTATACGTTCCTCGGTTCGGTACAAATCATGGTGTATGCCGGGGGTATCGTAGTGCTGTATGTCTTCTCCATCCTGCTGACCAGCGGCGAAGGCGACCTCACGACCAAACTGAAACGCAGTAAGTTCCTGGCAGGTCTGGGCACTACGGCAGGCGGCGCCCTCGTCGTACTGTTCATCACCCTGAAGCATAAGTTCCTTGCCACCACGGATGTAGTGCCCATCGAGGTAAATATCAAGACCATCGGGCATCACATGCTGAGTGGTGATAAATACGGATATCTCCTACCTTTCGAAGCCGTCAGCATCTTACTGCTGGCTTGCATTGTGGGGGGATTGCTTATTGCACGGAAACGATAAGGAAATTAATTAAAGAATGAAAGAATTAAAGAATGAAAGAGGGGGGAAATGAATGAAAGAATGAAATTCGTTTGAATTCGAGTTGTTGAAATAATTTATAGGGAAAAGAAAGCATAATAAGGTAATGTCGCCTCGCTTTCATTCTTTCATTCTTTAACTCTTTAATTCTTTCATTCCTCAATTCCTTAACTCTTTAATTTTAAAAAAACGAGTATGATACACATGGAATATTATCTGATAGTTTCGGCTATCATGTTCTTTGCCGGGATATACGGGTTCTTCACCCGCCGCAATACACTGGCTATATTGATTTCAATCGAGTTGATACTGAACGCGACGGACATCAACTTCGCCGTATTCAACCGCTTCTTGTTTCCCGGTGGACTGGAGGGGTACTTCTTCTCCCTGTTCTCCATAGCGATTTCGGCTGCTGAAACGGCTGTGGCTATTGCTATCATGATTAATATCTACCGCAATATACGCAGTATACAGGTGAACAAATTGAATGAAATGAAGTGGTGAATCTGGGAGGTTTTGAGGTTTTGAGTTTTTAAGTTTGTAAGTTCGTAAGTTTTTGAGTTAGTGAGTTCGTAAGTTTATCAGTTGCTAAGTTGATGAAAACTCATAAACTCACAAACAAACTCAAGAACTAAAGAACTAAAAAACTAAAAAACTTAAGAACTTAAAAACTTAAGAACTAAAATCTTAAGAACTAAAAAACTTAAACTTATGGAATATACAATTTTAATTCTTCTACTTCCTTTCCTTTCTTTCCTCGCATTAGGATTGGGAGGCAAGTGGATGTCGCACCGGACGGCAGGAATCATCGGTACCACCGTATTGGGGATGGTCACTGTACTTTCTTATGCCACAGCTTGGTTGTACTTCAGCGCTCCCCGTCTGGCGGACGGAACATACGCCGCACTGATGCCCTATAACTATACCTGGCTGCCTTTCACGTCAACACTCAGCATCGACCTGGGCATTCTGCTCGACCCGATATCCGTCATGATGTTGATTGTCATCAGCACGGTGTCACTGATGGTGCATATCTACTCTTTCGGCTACATGAAAGGCGAACGCGGATTCCAACGCTACTATTCCTTCCTGTCACTGTTCACCATGTCCATGCTGGGGCTGGTGGTAGCGACCAATATCTTCCAGATGTACCTGTTCTGGGAGTTGGTGGGAGTATCTTCCTACCTGCTTATCGGCTTCTACTATACCAAGCCGGCAGCCATCGCCGCCAGCAAGAAGGCGTTCATCGTCACCCGCTTTGCCGATTTGGGCTTCCTGATCGGCATCCTGGTCTACGGCTATTATGCGGGAACTTATACATTCACGCCGAATGAAATGGCGGTGATGAAAGGCGGAGCTGCCATGATTCCACTCGCCCTGGGACTGATGTTCATCGGCGGAGCCGGAAAAAGCGCCATGTTCCCGCTGCACATCTGGCTGCCCGACGCAATGGAAGGCCCTACTCCGGTGAGTGCGCTGATTCATGCCGCTACAATGGTGGTGGCGGGCGTCTACCTGGTTGCGCGCATGTTCCCTCTGTTCATCGAATATGCGCCGCAGGTGCTGCACTTAGTGGCCTATGTGGGAGCGTTCACCGCCTTCTATGCCGCTGCCGTGGCGTGTGTGCAGAGTGACATCAAGCGCGTGCTTGCCTTCTCCACGATTTCGCAGATAGGCTTTATGATGGTAGCGCTCGGCGTATGTACCACCGCCGACCCACATGCGGGCGGACTGGGATATATGGCAAGTATGTTCCATCTTTTCACGCACGCCATGTTCAAAGCGCTGCTGTTCCTCGGCGCGGGAAGCATCATCCATGCCGTACATAGCAACGAGATGTCTGCTATGGGAGGGTTGCGGAAGTATATGCCCGTCACGCACATCACTTTCCTGATAGCCTGTCTTGCCATTGCCGGCATACCTCCGTTCTCCGGTTTCTTCTCGAAAGACGAAATCCTGACCGCCTGTTTCCGGTTCAATACGGCTATGGGTTGGACGATGACCGTGATTGCAGCCATGACGGCTTTCTATATGTTCCGCCTCTACTACGGCATATTCTGGGGAAAAGACACGCACGCCGCTTCCGGCAACGGGCATCCCGACGGACATACGCCCCACGAAAGCCCGCTGAGCATGACGGTACCTTTGATGTTCCTTGCTTTGGTGACGATCGTTGCGGGTTTTATCCCCTTCGGACACTTTATCAGCGCCGACGGCCAGTCTTACGACATCCACCTCGACTGGGGTGTGGCAGGTACAAGCATTGCCATCGCCGTTATCTCCATCGCGATTGCCACCGGCATCTATGCGGGCAGTAAGCAGCCTGTTGCCAACGCGCTTGCCCGCCGTTTCCACGGGTTGTGGACGGCTGCCTACCACCGTTTCTATATCGACGAGGTATACCAGTTCATCACCCACCGCATTATCTTCGGCTGCATCAGCCGCCCCATCGCATGGTGGGACCGCCATGTGGTAGACGGACTCTTCAACTTCCTCGCCTGGAGCGCCAACGCCACCAGCGACGAGATACGCGGACTGCAAAGCGGACACATCCAGCAATACACGTTTGTGTTCCTGCTGGGTACGCTCGCACTGATTCTGCTGCTGGTGTTCTGACCTGGGAGATGCTTTAATTGTAATATGTAAATCGTAAAAACGTAATTATAAAGATGAACTTTTTATCAATCTTCGTACTCATTCCCCTGTTGATGCTGCTGTGCCTCTGGCTTGCCCGCAACATCGCACAGATACGCGCGGTGATGGTGACCGGAGCTTCCGCACTGCTCGTTTCGGCAATCGGCCTCACCATCGCCTATCTGCAAGCCCGCCACGGCGGAGCTACCGGCGAAATGCTGTTTTGTGCCGACGTTGCCTGGTATCCGGCGCTTCATATCCACTATTCTGTCGGGGTGGACGGTATCTCGGTAGCCATGCTGCTGCTCTCCGCTATCATCGTTTTCACCGGTACTTTTGCCTCCTGGCGCCTGCAACCGCTGACCAAGGAATATTTCCTGTGGTTCACGCTGCTGTCGGCAGGCGTGTTCGGCTTCTTCATCTCGACGGACTTGTTCACGATGTTCATGTTCTACGAAGTGGCGCTCATACCGATGTATCTGCTGATAGGTGTATGGGGTTCGGGACGGAAAGAATACTCCGCTATGAAATTGACCCTGATGCTGATGGGCGGTTCAGCTTTCCTGCTTATCGGCATACTGGGCATCTACTTCGGCAGTGGCGGCACTACGATGAATTTGCTGGAGATAGCCCAACTGCATAATATCCCCGTGGAGCAGCAACGCATCTGGTTTCCGCTGACTTTCTTGGGTTTCGGGGTGCTGGGAGCGCTGTTTCCTTTCCACACCTGGAGTCCCGACGGTCACGCTTCCGCGCCCACAGCCGTCAGTATGCTCCATGCCGGAGTATTGATGAAGCTGGGCGGCTACGGATGTTTCCGCATCGCCATGTACCTGATGCCGGAGGCTGCGCAAGAATTGGGATGGATATTCCTGATACTGACGGGTATCTCGGTTGTGTACGGCGCTTTCTCCGCGTGCGTGCAGACGGACTTGAAGTATATCAACGCTTATTCTTCGGTATCGCACTGCGGATTGGTGCTGTTCGCTATCCTGATGATGAACCGCACGGCGTGCACGGGAGCGGTGTTGCAGATGCTGAGCCACGGGCTGATGACAGCGCTCTTCTTCGCCCTCATCGGTATGATATACGGACGTACCCATACAAGGGATGTGCGCGAGCTTAGCGGACTGATGAAAATCATGCCGTTCCTGGCGGTGAGCTATGTCATTGCCGGACTGGCGAACCTGGGGCTGCCGGGACTTAGCGGCTTCATTGCCGAGATGACTATCTTCAACGGCGCCTTCCAGCATCCCGACACTTTCCACCGGGTATGGACGGTTATCGCGTGTACAAGTATCGTCATAACGGCGGTCTACATCCTGCGGCTGGTGGGCAAGATTCTGTACGGAACCTGTACCAACAAGCATCACCTGACGCTGACCGATGCTACCTGGGACGAACGCACCGCCGTCATTATCCTTATTGCCTGTGTGGCGGGACTGGGACTTGCACCGCTATGGATGAGCAACATGATTGGAGAGAGTGTGCTGCCGATAGTGACGGGATTTAATTAAGAATTAAGGAATGAAAGAATTAAAGAATGAAAAGGTCTTTAATTAAGTATTCATGTATAATTAACTTGTACTATCCCAATAATATAAACCAATTTTAATCACTTATTTATAATGGATTACAGTCAATTCCTACTGATGAAAGAAGAGCTGTCACTGATAGCCGTCATCGTTATCCTCTTTATTGCAGACTTATTTATGAGTCCCGACGCGCACAAAGACGATGGTAAACCGGTGTTGAACACCATGCTTCCGGTGGCGCTTCTGGCGATACATACCTTCATCACGATTATCCCCGGTCCCGTGGAAGATGCTTTCGGCGGGATGTACCATAACACTCCGATACAAAGCATCGTGAAGTCTATCCTCAGCATCGGTACGCTGATAGTCTTTCTGATGGCGCACGAATGGATGAAACGCCCCGACACCACCTTCAAGCAGGGCGAGTTCTACTTCCTGACGCTCTGCACCCTGCTGGGCATGTACTTTATGATATCCGCCGGGCATTTCCTGATGTTCTTCATCGGACTGGAAACCGCCAGCATTCCGATGGCCGCCCTGGTGGCTTTCGATAAATATCGCCATCACTCCGCCGAAGCCGGTGCCAAGTATATCCTGACGGCTCTCTTTTCCAGCGGTCTGTTGCTGTACGGCATCTCGCTGATTTACGGTACGGTAGGTACACTCTACTTTGCCGATGTTCCGGCACGGCTCGATGGTTCTCCTCTCCAGATTATGGCGTTCGTCTTCTTCTTCTCCGGCATGGGTTTCAAGATTTCGCTCGTACCTTTCCACCTCTGGACGGCGGATGTGTACGAAGGGGCGCCGAGTACGGTGACGGCCTATCTGAGTGTTATCTCCAAAGGTTCGGCGGCATTCGTGTTGATGACCTTATTATATAAGGTGTTCGCCCCGATGGTGGTGCAGTGGCAGGAAGTGCTTTACTGGGTAATTATCGCTTCGATTACACTTGCCAACCTCTTTGCCCTGCGCCAAGAGAATCTGAAACGCCTGATGGCTTTTTCAAGTATCTCGCAGGCGGGCTACATTATGCTGGGTGTTATCAGCGGAACGTCGCAAGGCATGGCGTCGCTGGTGTACTATGTGCTGATTTACATGTTTGCCAATCTGGCGGTATTTACGGTTATCACGATTGTGGCCTTGCGGGCGCATAAGTTTACGCTGGAAGAATACAACGGTTTGTACGGCACCAATCCGAAACTGGCATTCCTGATGACTATCGCTTTATTCTCACTGGCGGGAATACCGCCGTTTGCCGGTTTCTTCTCGAAGTTCTTCATCTTTGCGGCTGCTTTCGAGAGCGGATTCCATCTGCTGGTATTCATTGCATTGGTCAACACCGTGTTGTCACTGTACTACTACCTAAAGATTGTAAAAGCAATGTATATCAACAAGAGCGACGAACCGATTACCGCCTTCCGGAGCGACGGATATACGCGTACCAGTCTGGTGATTTGTACATTGGGCATCGTAGCACTGAGCATTGCGAGCATCGTTTATCAGGCAATAGACAAGTATTCGTTCGGAATGTAAAACAAGGGAAAAAGATTAGAAACGGCGCAGATGTTCCTTTACGATACATCTACGCCGTTTCTGTTTTAAAAACAAAGGAAGTACACGCCACGTGAATGACAGTAAATATATCAATTCTTATACTGTATATTTTTGATTTGACAGTTAATATATTTACTTTTGCAGTATGACGTCAAATCCTATAACTAAAGTTATGCCCAATCCGGAAATCATCACGGAATCGGACAGAAGATTCAAAGAATCCGGGCTAACCGGCAGATTCACTCAAAAAGAGGTCGCTGAAAAAGCGGGTACCGAAAGAATAAGACATGGAAAATAATAATCACCCTATAGAAAGAAAAGATTTTGAGGCCCTTATCCATGCGATAGGTTTTGAAATAGAACACGCGCAAATAAAATTGATTGTTGCTGCAAATGCCCAAATGCTGTTTCATTACTGGAAACTTGGGAACTTCATCCTATACCATCAAAAGAGACTGGGATGGGGTGGCAAAGTCATCAATCAAATTTCAAAAGCTATCAAAATGAATTATCCCGAAAAGAAAGGATATTCAGCGAGAAATCTTACCTATATGTGCCAGTTTGCCAGAATATTCCCATTGGAAGTACTGCAAAAAATGTTATCGTACGACAAGGAATTAGAAAATCCGACAATAGAAAGGATTCTGTCTGTAACTGAATATTTTGACAATCTACAAATTACGCAGGAACTTCCTGCGCAAATACAAAGCACTATAAATCAAACAACTAAAATTAGGCAGGAGCTTCCTGCGCAAATAGAAGAAATAGATCAAACAATTTCTTTTACTTTGCAAAAAGAACTTGAAGAAGTAGAGAATACCTTTATTCATTCCCTTGTTGCCAAAATTAATTGGGCAAGCCATTTAATATTATTGGACTCTGCTTTACCTTTAGGCATCAAGTATTGGTATATGAAACAATCCGTTGAAGCCGGATGGAGCAGTAGCGTATTAAAGATGCAGATTGAAAACGACCTGTTCAAACGACAGATAGAGAAACAAAAAGTGAGCAATTTCCAAAACACATTACCTGCTCCCCAAAGCGACTTGGCTAACTATCTATTAAAAGACCCGTATATATTCGATATGGTAGATGCCAAAGAACAGGCTGATGAAAGGGACATTGAAAAGCAACTTGTGGAGCATGTTACAAAGTATTTACTGGAAATGGGGAACGGCTTCGCCTTTGTCGCCAAACAAAAACATTTTCAAGTAGGAGATAGCGATTTCTATGCAGACCTTATCCTATACAACATAAAACTTCACGCCTATATAGTCGCAGAGCTAAAAGCAACTCCCTTCAAGCCTGAGTATGCAGGACAACTGAATTTCTATATCAACATTGTAGATGACCAATTGAGAGGTGAGCATGACAATAAAACCATAGGACTGTTGCTATGTAAGGGTAAAGACGAAGTTGTAGCACAATATGCCTTGACAGGCTATGCACAACCCATCGGAGTAAGCGATTATCAGCTAAGCAAAGCTGTTCCCGAAAATCTGAAATCCGCTTTGCCCAGCATTGAAGAGGTAGAGGAAGAATTATCACAATTGCTTGATAACAAGAAATACGGGAAGTAATTCATTGCTCCCTGTACTGTGTAGGCGTCATCCCGGTAAGAAGCTTAAACGTGCGATTGAAGTGGGAAATGGAGTCAAAGCCGCATTCCACTGCTATTTGTGAGATATCGCCGTCATTCAGGGTCAGGAGCTTGCAGGCATAGCCGATACGCATATCCATGACATATTGCAGGAAGGTCTTGCCCGTTACCTCCTTGAAGTAGCGGCAGAAGGCGCTGCTGTTCATGTTTGCCATGTCGGAAATCTCGTTGAGTTTTAGATTGCGGGTGTAGTTACGGTTGATGAAGGAAAGGATTTTGTCTATCCGCTTGTTTCCCATGGTGGGAAACTTCTCGTAGTAGCAGGGACTGGCAAGGCTTTTGCGGGCGGAAACGGCAGCCATCTCTTGCAGGATATCCAGCAGAGTGATTATCTGACGATAACCGGTGTAACCGGGGAAACTTTCAAGCTGTTTTCTTATGCGCCCGCTTTCTCCGCCGGGAAAGAGAATGCCACGCTTGGCTTCTTCGAGCAGCAATTTGATGGAATGGAACTGGGGATAGGAGTCGAAAGAATAGCTCATGAAGTTTTCTTCGAACTGTATGATGGTTCCACGCACACGCAAGTCCGCCTCGCCCGTATGGTACACATCGGCGCTGCACATGTAATGGGGCAGGTTGGGACCGAAAAGAATCATATCTCCATCAGAATACTGCACGATGCTGTCGCCCACAAAGCAAGAGCCGTGGCTTTCTTTCACATAGATTATCTCGTACTGGCTATGGAAATGCCAGGGGTAAGTAAAACGGTCGTAATCGTAATAGCGTGCGCGTATCGGATTGGATTCCGATATTTGCAGCTTTTCATTCATTATCTGTTTCATATATTTCTTTCTTTTACGTCCTTCAATCTGCGGCTGTAACTGGCAATGGGGGATAAGCCTATCTCACTAATACCAAAGGCATTAGAGTTTCCGTTTATTTCCTGCTATGGAAACGGTCGTGTCCGCAGCAGGAAACCGGCGTTCCCCTTATAGGAAACGGTCGTGACCGTGTGAGGAAACTGACGTGTCTCCCAGCGGAAACTGGAGTATACCCCAGCGGAAACTGTTATGTTCCCCTGCGGAAAGCACCGTATATACTTGGAGAAACGAATAAGACTATACGGCAAAGCATCCCTACCTCCTTGCCTAACGGAAGTTCATTTCCTACTCTGCCGACGCCTGCTCCATGTCTTTCGGCACAAATATAATCAATACGGAAAGAATGGCAACGCATATATGCAAAAATCCGCATATATTCCGCAAATATCCAATAATACATGCATTTCTTTTGTACCTATATTTGCAGCGTAAATAACAAACATATACTATCTGTCATTCTTTGCTACGCTCTGAATGACAGATACTAAAATGATATAGACAAATTTCAATCATTTACTTAAAACAGCAGAATTATGGAAAAGACATGGAGATGGTTCGGTAAGAAAGACAAAATCACGCTCGATATGCTTCGGCAAATCGGTGTGGAGGGCATCGTTACCGCACTGCATGAAGTGCCCAATGGCGAGATATGGACGGAAGAAGCCATTGAAGATTTAAAGAAATACATCGAATCGTACGGCCTGCGCTGGTCGGTAGTGGAGAGCCTGCCCGTATGCGAAGCCATCAAATACGCCGGACCGGAGCGCGACAAGCTGATAGAGAATTACAAAATCAGTCTGGCGAATCTGGGTAAATGCGGTGTGAAGACCGTATGTTACAACTTTATGCCCGTCATCGACTGGATAAGGACAGACCTGCAATATCCCTGGGCGGACGGAACCTCATCGCTCTATTTCGACCGGATACGCTTCGCCTACTTCGACCTCCATATCCTGCAACGTGAAGGAGCCGAAAAGGATTATTCTCCGGAAGTGCTTGCCGGAGTAGAGAAATTGCATTCTTCCATTACCGAAGCCGAGAAAGAGAACCTCATCGATGCAATTATCGTGAAGACGCAAGGCTTTGTGAACGGAAACATCAAAGAAGGCGACCGGAACCCGGTAAATATCTTCAAGAATCTGCTCAGTCTGTACCAGGGAATCGACCGGGATGCCTTGCGGGAGAATATGCGGTACTTCTTATCGGCCGTAATGCCTGTATGCGACGAATATGACGTGAATATGTGCGTACACCCCGACGACCCTCCTTTCCAAGTATTGGGACTGCCGCGCATCGTGACGGACGAAGCGGACATTGCCTGGTTCCTGAATGCAGTGGACAACCCGCACAATGGCTTGACCTTCTGTGCCGGTTCGCTCAGCGCGGGCGAACAGAACGATACCCGCGACTTGGCACGGAAGTTTGCTTCACGCACTCACTTCGTGCACCTGCGCAGCACCGCTGCCATGCCGGGTGGCAACTTCATCGAAAGTTCGCACCTGGAAGGACGGGGCCATCTGATAGACCTTATCCAAATCTTTGAAAAAGAAAACCCTGCATTACCGATGCGCGTAGACCACGGACGGATGATGTTGGGCGATGAAGACAAGGGGTATAATCCCGGATATTCGTTCCACGGCCGGATGCTTGCACTGGCACAAGTGGAAGGGATGATGGCGGCAGTAAGGAAGTTGATGAGCTTGTAAGTTGATGAGTTTGTGAGTTAGTGAGTTGATGAGTTAGTAAGTTTGAGTTTAGTAAATAAATGCAATTTACTATCTGTCATTCAGAGCGAAGCGAAGAATCTCTTCTCTACATATTTATAAAGAGAAAACTCAGAACTCATCAACTTTAAAACTCAAGAACTCAAAAACTCACCAACTTAAAAACTAACAAACTCATAAACTAACAAACTAAAAAACTCAAGAACTTAAAAACTTAAAAACTAAAAACACATGAACGAACAATTTAGTATTGCAGGAAAAGTAGCCGTCATCACCGGTGCCGGCGGAGTATTGGGCGGTAGTATCGCCAAGAGTTTTATGCAGCAAGGCGCCAAAGTAGTAGCGGTAGACATCCGCCGCGAACAGTTGGACAAGCGCGTAGAAGAACTGAAAGCTTACGGCGAGGACGTTATCGGCATCGTCGGTAATGTGTTGGACTTGGACAGTCTCCGTCAATTGGCAGATGACATCGTTGCCAAATGGGGACGCGTAGATATCTTGCTGAACATTGCCGGCGGCAATATGCCGGGCGCTACGCTGGCTCCCGACCAGAACTTCTTCGACATGGACATCGCCTGCTGGGAAAAGGTGACGAACCTGAACATGAACGGCACGGTATACCCCTCGTTAGTCTTCAGCAAAGTGATGGCGCAGCAAGGGAAAGGATGCATTGTGAACGTTTCTTCCATGGCCGCTTACAGCGCCATTACCCGCGTGCCCGGTTACTCGGCAGCCAAAACAGCCGTCGCCAACTTCACCCAATGGCTGGCAAGCGAACTGGCACTGAAATACGGGGACGGCATTCGCGTGAACGCCATCGCTCCGGGTTTCTTTATCGGCGACCAGAACCGTGCCGTCCTGATTAACCCGGACGGTTCGCTGACCGACCGCAGCAAGAAAGTATTGGCAAAGACACCGATGAAACGCTTCGGCGACATCAACGAGCTGAATGGCGCCGTACAGTTTCTGTGCAGCGATGCCGCCAGCTTCGTAACGGGTGCCCTGATTCCGATAGATGGCGGGTTCAGTGCTTTCAGCGGAGTGTGATGGATATAGAAAAAGGACGGGCCAAAACCCGTCCTTTTTATCTATAATCCAAAAATAACATCACTTAATATCCCGGATTCTGTTCCGCTTTCTTTTCTTCCGGAGTTAAAGCATGACCATCCTTCTGAATGGCATCCAGATAGGTTTGAGGAATGGGACGCAGGTTGTGGCGGTCTTGGATGTTGGGAGCCGCGTCCGGATTGTATGCTTTGGCACGCGCCACCAACGTCTTAGTCCGTGACAAGTCTTGCCAACGGTGGAATTCTCCGCAAAGTTCACGGGAACGCTCGTTGAGCAACAGACACAGCATACGGTCATAATCGGAAGTATATCCCAACTTCTGAATCACAGCTTCATCCTCGGCAGGAAGCTTGTGAATATCCGTAATGTCCAAATCGGTAGATGCAGTCGTTCTGGCAATGCCATTGGACTCATAATAAGAGTTCTCGGCAAAATAAGAATTTACTCCGTCGTCTTTATAGCCCAGCGCCTTATCATTATAAGCGGCTCCACCGTCACAGTAGGCCGAACGGTCTTCACCGTTCTTGTAAGCGGCGCGTTGACGAAGTTTGTTGATGTAGTACAAGGCTTCGTTGTACTCACCTTTCCGAATCAATGCCTCAGCGGCAATCAGGTAGGTTTCTCCCAAGCGGGCAAGGATACCGTCACGGAAGCCGACACGGCTGTCTCTCGACTCACGCGAACCGTCGATGTATTTATTCAACGTGCAATAACGGGTGGTATAGTCGTACAAGGCTTCATCGTCTTTTCCGTTCCGGTCTTGCGGATAAGCTACAAACACGGTAGGTATCGGCTTGTTCGTCTTTTCGTAAACCACTTTTTCTTGCAGTTGCACCTTTTCATAACGAGTGTCTCCGGGACGATTGATAACATACATAATTCCTAAATCTCCTTTCTCGTAGATAGAACCTTTTGCCGGATTGTTGACGGCATATTTCGTCTTGAAACTCTTCCAGAAACGAGAATCGTTTACCATATCATAGATATTATACATATAATAAGTGGTTCTCAGACGTTGGTACCTGTCTCTTATACACATCTGACGCTGCCGACGAAGCTAGAAGTGTAGAT
>ENA-OYYE01000086-OYYE01000086.1-human-gut-metagenome-genome-assembly--contig:-NODE-86-length-60922-cov-8.405589_pt1 | contig 60922 bp, 37 predicted proteins | sample MGYA00243244_ERZ653437 | MGnify/ENA primary metagenome ERZ653437 (study PRJEB26926, sample SAMN06165130) | human gut metagenome | biome: ENVO:00009003; feature: ENVO:2100002; material: ENVO:00002003...
TACCATAGCTGAAACCCCGATGAATAAAGGGTTTCAGAGATTTATGGAAGTATGGCAGTAAAATTTGAGAGAAAAAGAACTGGTGACAAGGAATTCGAGACATGTTGGTAGGGTAGATGTATCTTTTAGGCATATCTCCTTCTTCCTTTTAAACCAATTTATTTAAATAATGTATCAGTATTGCCTTGCAATAACTTCTATGAATATTATCCATATTAAAAAAAGAACACTCTTTTTGTAAAAGAAACCTTGTGGGAGGTGTAGAAATAGCGTATCTTTGCGCCTTGAATAAAAAGAGAAAACTTATGGCTCCCATAACCGGGAGTATTATTTAACTAAACATGTATTAGTATGAAGAAAAATTTGTTTTATGTATTTGCATTGATTTGCTCAATGAGTCTTTTCACAGCTTGTAGTGATGACGAAGAACCCAATTGGAAGAAATTACCTACTCAAGAAATTTCTACTGAAAATCTTACATTGACTACAAACTCACAAGGTACTCTTGATGCAAGTGTGAAATTGACAATGTCTGACGCACAAAATGGAGTGTTAACCTTAAATAATGCAATTAGAGGCTTAAATGAGGTTGAAATAAATGTAACGGTTGAAGAACAAAATGATGGTGCCTTTAAGTTTCAAGGTGTAAAAGTAGTAGAGACAAAAACTCGTGCTATTTCTGATTTAGTTAGTTCTACGACAGTAAAAGTAGCTGGTACTATAACATTAGAAGGTAAGGCAGAAGTTGCGGTAACTACTGAAGCGGCAGGAAATCTGGTAAGAAAGTGGTTGTTATGTGACGATATCTTTACTGTTAAAGAGGTACCAGGTGTATCACATTCGCCTTTCCGTTTGAGTTGGGTGTCAACGTACGGTGAAAAAGATAATGTAGGACTTGCTACTGAGAATATTTCTTTAATTGGTTCTACTTCACTATCTTCTATATTTGTTAAGCTTTTGAAAGACGTGGAATTCAAAGCTGACGGTTCTATTGTAGCTAATTATGCTGAGAGTGTTGGAGAAATCAGTATGGAAGAGGTGCTTAAAGGTGCAATGGGTGCCGGATTACCGTCAACAGAAAATGTTCCTTGGACAACTTCTCCTGCTAATTTAGCTTATTGGTATGCAGGTGATAATCATATTTATGTTGTATTAAATATTCCTGCTATTATTTCGGAAGCAATGAAGGATCAGGAAGATGCGAATGTTACTCCGGAAAGTATATTGAAGATACTGGATATGGTGAAAGATATGAAGGGGGCTGAAATTAAAGATTTATTGGGCGGATTCTTAAAAGGTAATGAGTTATTGAGTAAATTGGATATTACTAAAATTTCAGATACAGACGTTGAAAAACTGATCGGATATGTAGTCAATGGTTTTCCTGTAAGTTATCAGATGTCTGAAGTAACATTAAAGAATGAAACTAAAATCAATAATGTATATGTTTATTTAGATAAGAGTTTATTCGATATATTTATGCCAGCAGTTTATCCAATTTTACCGGAATTAGATGTTTTAGTGAAGAATATTGAAGTTGAAATGTATGGGCAAAAAATGAAAATTTGGGATTTACTTGGGGCTTTAACTGCATTGCAATCTTTAACTGAATTAGAAGGTATTTGGAAGGCTACTTCTCAATTTAATATTGGTATTGATTTGGCAACGGGTTCTTATAAGACAAAATAATACTTTTGGTTAATAAAAATGAGGCTGTCTAATAAGTTTTAGGCAGCCTTTTTTATATAAGAAGAGGCCATTTTATTAAAGCTATAGAAATATAAGGTGAATTCATTTTTATTGAAGTCACTAAATATAGTGAGGGTGTCAAGCACTATTTTGTTATCTAATGAAATTCCAAGTTTATAATGTTTGATTGTATGGTATTTATTTTAGTCTAAGATTATGGGTTAACATAAAACAAGATTCTCCGTCCATAGGATTCAGAGAATCTTGAATAAAATGTTTATCTGAAATGTTTAGAAAGCGTATCCAAATCCTGCATTCAGGTAAATAGGATACATATTGAATGTCATGGTCTTGAAATCTTTATTGAAGATATTGTTCAATCCCCATACAATATCACCATGTACCGTAAGACGTTTGAAGGCTTTCCAATTGACTCCGGCCTGAACGCCATATTGGAATGAACGGAGGTCGTTGGAGAAATCATAAGGAGCTGTATTATCCCCTTTGAATTCGACTTTTGTTCCCGTAGGGTCACCCTTTCTTAGATAACCTTCAGATACATAACCGTTGAAGTCACCGCTTGTCAAAAAAGAGACATAAGGACCGGCACTCAGTCTAACGCGTTTGCTCAGTTGGTAAGCCGCCATTACGGGTATGGAAAAATAGGACCCCCGGAATTTGGTTTTTACGCGTCCTGTCCAATTACCGTTGAGACGCTCACCACCATCCCCGATGATTTCCATACCATAGTTCTTTACGCGGGCATTAGCTTCCATACCTTTGTTTTCAAGGCGCAGACCTAAAATCACTCCCCACTTCTTTTGTTTCCCCAGCCATTTAGTAATCTGTCCCTCAAGTGCCAGATTGACGTTAGGGCTATATCCGGTTAAGGCTCTGATTTCTTCGGGCAAGGGCAAGGGAGTGGCGCCACCAATATTGATACCAGCTCTTACTTCATATTCTAATCCGTGCAATGCTGACCAGATAATTCCATGATTACGGTCTTCCTGACCTTGCACTTGTGCCACAGTGCCCAATGCTATCAGGCAAAAGAGTAATATCTGTTTCTTCATATTCAGTTGTTTACTTGTCTTTATAACTTAATTCCACCTCATCAATGTAAAGGGTACTGCCAACAGCCCCTTCAAACAAATCACCTTTTATGCTGGAAGAAAATACGATAGCTAAATTATATTTTCCGTCTTCCAGTTTCTGAAGGTTTACTGTCTTGCCAGGTTGATTGACGAACGGTATATTAAATTCCGTCCATACATCAGTCTCTTTAGCATTGGCAATGCGAGCGATAGAAATGATATTGGGGCTTGTGAAAACGTTGGTGCCGTCTAATGTATTCACATTCTCATCCGTTTCATAAAACACTCCGTAGATGTCGAAGATGTCTTTTTGGCCCGGTACTGGCTTTCCGTCTTTAGTGAATTCTTCTCCGGCTTTGAATTTGTAATAGCCTTTGAGAGAAGTGGGGATGTGGGTGAAAGGAACACCGAATTTAGTGGCTTTCACTACTTCGGGAATAACAATCTTGAAACTTCCAGTGAATAAGTTGCCGGCGGCAATGTACATGCCAAGTTTGGCGCCAAAATAGCCGGTACTCTTGGTCGTTAGTTTCACGCAATTGCCTTTAACTCCGTTAGGAGCAGGGCTGGTGGGATACTCATCAGGTTTGGCTTGTACACCTGTATAGTCGAAGCCTTCATTGGCATTTGTCCAGTTCAGGTAATTACCGATTGCGTCTGTTTCTTTAAAGTTATAGTAAACAGTTTCTCCTTGCTTATTCTTATAAGGAATCGTTTCTTCAAAATGGAACGAGGTAGGAAGTCCCGAGAATAAAGCGCTGACCTCATATATTTTCTTCCATTTTCCATCTTCCGACGTAACTGTATAGGTCTTCGGATTGGTGAAATCCTGTTCCGTACCACTCTCCGGAGAGATGGTGGCGCCCGGCGTCAAAGTAAATTCAGGAGAAAGTTTGGTGATATCAGCCCCTTTCTTTAAAGGCAGCACTACCTGTTCATTTCCAATAATAGGGTCACGATTCAATACATCTCCCGGAACCATGCAGCTTTCGATATCCGCTTCCGCATTGGGCGCTTCATCCTTGATACATGATGTGGCGGCAAAGCCTAAAAAGAGAATGGCTATCAGATTCTTAATTCTCATATGTGTTTTTTATTTAATGAATAACTATAAGCTAATTAAAGTGTGAGTTGGCAATAAAAATTAAATACGGCGACAAAGTTAGGCTTCTTTTTTTATAAATAAGATATTTCTCTCGTCCTTTTTGTTATTTTTGCATCCTATAAAGCTGAAAGAGAGATGACAGAAACCGAAAGACAACAAATAATAGCGCTCATTAAGCGCGAAGTAGTTCCGGCTATAGGGTGCACCGAGCCTATTGCCGTGGCACTGTGTGTGGCGAAAGCGACCGAAACATTGGGCGCGGTTCCGGAAAAGATAAATGTGTGGCTGAGCGCCAATATTTTGAAGAACGCGATGGGAGTGGGAATTCCCGGTACGGGTATGATAGGACTGCCTATCGCGATTGCTTTGGGAGCGTTGGTCGGCAAGTCGGAATATAAGTTGGAAGTGCTGAAAGACAGTACGCCGGCTATGGTGGAGGAGGGAAAGCGTTATATTGATGAAAAGCGCGTCCATATCTCGCTGAAAGACAATATCGAGGAGAAACTCTATATCGAGGTGTGCTGTGAAGCGGGTGCGGACAAGGCTACCGCAGTGATTGCCGGCGGACATACCACCTTTATATATATAGCGCGCAATGAGGAAGTACTCTTGAATAAACAAAATGCCGGTGGAGGAGAGGCGGAAGAAGAAACCGTTGACCTGTGCCTGCGCAAGGTTTACGACTTTGCCATGACCGCCCCGCTGGACGAAATACGTTTCATACTCGACACCGCCCGCCTGAATAAGGCTGCTGCCGAGCGCTCGTTTGAAGGAGACTTCGGACACGGGCTGGGCAAGATACTGCGCGGCACTTACGAACATAAGGTGATGGGTGACAGCGTATTCTCGCATATCCTCTCTTATACCTCCGGTGCTTGCGACGCACGCATGGCGGGGGCGATGATACCTGTCATGAGCAATTCGGGGAGCGGTAATCAGGGAATCTCGGCAACCTTGCCCGTGCTGGTGTATGCGGAGGAAAACGGAAAGTCGGAAGAAGAATTGATTCGTGCGCTGATGCTGAGCCATCTGACGGTGATTTATATCAAGCAGAGCCTGGGGCGGCTTTCGGCCTTATGCGGCTGTGTGGTGGCAGCTACCGGTTCCAGTTGCGGCATCACGTGGCTGATGGGAGGTACGTACCGGCAAGTCGGTTTCGCCGTTCAGAACATGATAGCCAATCTTACCGGAATGATTTGCGATGGTGCGAAGCCCAGTTGTGCGCTGAAGGTTACGACCGGAGTTTCTACGGCCGTACTCTCCGCCATCATGGCAATGGAAAACCGATGCGTGACTTCGGTAGAAGGTATCATCGACGAGGATGTAGACCAAAGTATCCGGAATCTGACGCTGATTGGTTCAAGAGGGATGAACGAGACAGACCGGCTGGTGCTGGATATTATGACGGGGAAGGAGTAGGGAATTTAGAGGGACATAAAGTTAAGACGAGAGAGCCTAAACTACAATGTATTTATCTACATTTCTCGTCTCTTTACTGAAGTTCACTCCTATCTTCACCAGACTTCTTCCATCTAAAGTATAAGGAATGAGGTAACCCTTTTCGTCAATCTGTCGTAAGGCATCTTCTGCGCTGCCATCCAGTTTGAATTCAAAAACAAAGATGTGGCTTTGAGTCTTCACTACGGCATCGGCACGACCGCGGGCACTGCGAACTTCGGTTTCTACAAACTGTCCCATCAGTGTGAAGACTATATAAAAGATGGCTTGGTAATGACGTTCCGTATTGTCATTCAGCTCATACGGTATACCGGCAAAGAAGACTTTCAGCCGATTCATAAAAGCATCCACATCGTTGGCACGAAGTTCGCGCATGAACTTGGCGATGTGAAAACCGGTTTCATCATCCGATACTTTCGTATAATAAGGTACCAGGAAATTGAGAAAGCCGTAACGGACTTCATCATTAGGAAACTTCAACGTATAAAGCTCCACTTCGGCGTCGTAATGCTTGATGGTCAGATATCCGCTCTGATAGATCATGGGGAGCGGATTGTTCACTTCGGCACGGTACTCGGAGAATGCGGAAGCAGTTGTTTCCACACCATTTACCAGCAACCGCAGGTCGTAGTCACTCTGTTTCAGCAAGTCTACCAAATAAGTGGGGGTACCGGTCTGGAACCAGAAATTGCCCAATTTCATCTTCTGGAACACGTTCAGCACGCTGAAAGGATTGAAAAGTCCTACCGAAGTCTGTTCGCAGAAATGGTAACCGTCATATTGCTGCTCCAACCGACTTACTAATGCATCGAATGACAGATTCAGAAATTTGCTCAGTTTTTCTATTTCCGGAGTGAAAACCGATATCAGTTCATCTTTAGTAATGCCACATAAGGTGTTGTAGGCATAATCCATGCTGATGTCATTCAGTTGGTTCAAGTCGCTGAACACGCTGACCTGTGCAAATTTGGTAACTCCCGTCAGAAAGACAAAACGAAGATAGCGGTCGGAACTCTTTAAAACTCCATAAAAAGCCTTCAGTATGCGGCGATATTCGTCTAACAATTCTTCATTCAGGATAGCCTGAAGCAATGGTTTGTCATATTCGTCCACCAATACTACTGCTTGTTTGCCTGTTTTTATGTAAGCCTGCTCTATCACATAAGCGAAACGTTCTTCGGGGCTACGGTCTTGTTTTTCCGTGCCGTATTTCTTTTCCCATTTTTCTAAATATTGATTGAGCATGGCTACCAGGTCTGCCGCGTTCTCATATTTCCGGGCATTCAGGTCGAGGTGCAATACAGGATATTCTTCCCATTTGGTTTCAAGTCTTTCCATGGCAAGTCCCTGAAACAAGTCCTTGCGTCCTTGGAAATATGCTTCAAAGGTAGAAAGGAGCAGGCTTTTGCCGAAGCGGCGGGGGCGGCTCAGAAAATAAGGGACAGAAGTGGAGGCAATCTGATAAATCATAGGGGTCTTATCTACATAAAGATAATTTTCTTCACGCAGTTTCTCAAAAGTCTGTATACCAATCGGCAATTTCCGCATCTGTTCCATTTCTATCTTATTTTTTATAACTCCTATGCAAATATATGCTTTTTCTTTGTAGAAAGTTTCCCCAGAATAAAAAAAGAGAGCATCTTTTATTGAATGCTCTCTTTCCTTTATCAGGTTTTAACCTCCTTTTTGCTTTTCCCACCGATTAGTGGCAGCATCCGTCACCACAGTCGTGGTCGCCGCATCCGCCGCCGCAATCGTCACAGCCGCAACTGCAACCGCCGCCGCTCATCATGCGGGCTACTTCGGCTAATTCTTCGTTGGTAGCCGGGCGGCTTTCAATGATTTCTCCTACGAAGTTCAGGTCGCAACCTGCCAAGGGGTGGTTCATATCCATTACCACTACGTCGTCTTTGATTTCCATTACTGTGCCGTTGATGCGTTGGCCTTCGGCAGTCATCAAAGGAATGACAGCGCCTTCAATCACGCGGTCGCTGTCGAACTGGCCTTCGATTTCAAAGATGTTCTTCGGGAGGTCGATAATATGGTCGTCGTCATACTCGCCGTAAGCATCTTCGGCCTTGAGGGTGAAATCGAACTTGTCACCTTTGTTTAAGTCCTTCACCTGGTCTTCGAAAGACTCCAAAGTCAGCCCCAGACCCGAAATAAACTGGAAGGGGTGTTCAGCGGTTGCTTCTTCTTCAAAATCTTTCTCTCCGTCTTCAATTGAGTACAACTTATATGCTAAAGTGATGTACTTGTTTTCTACTGTTTCCATTAATTCTTATACGTTATTAATTATCAATATCGATATTCTTAAAATAAAGAACGACAAAGATAAAAAGAATTTGCCGTTTATCGGAAGAATGTATAGTTAAAGAAACAATATACGGGCAATACCTGCTTCGTATCCGGTCCGTATCAAGTCCATACCAAGTCCAAGCGTATAGACACGGAGCAAACACGTTTCGGGTAAGTTTCGGATGCGGCGATGTGATAATATTGGCGTTTAAAGCTTTGTTTCCTTACGATTATACAGGTTTCTGTGTTTTTTTTCTTCAATTTGTTTGGAGTTTATAAAAAAGCCCTTACCTTTGCAGCGTGATTAATTGATAAAGAGAATTAGGTTATGAATCAACATACATCTTTCAACCTGGCAGTCCTGCATATTATTCGCGTCGTGGTGGTGGCATCGAGAGCGTGAGAAAGGTTTGTGTATGTATTCGTACGATAAAAAATAATTTATGTAGGCCTTTCTCACAGTAGTGGGGGAGGCTTTTTAGTTTTTAAGTTTGTGAGTTTTTAAGTTTATTAGTTTTTAAGTTGAGGAGTTTTTGAGTTTATTAGTTTAGGGGTTGTAAAAGACTCGGAAACTAAAGAACTTAAAAACCTAAGAAAACTAAAGAACTTATCAACTTAAAAACTCAAAACTTAAAAAACTAAAGAACTCAAAAACTCAAAACGATATGAAACATCAGTTACGTAGTTCGTTCAGCACCCAAGGTCGCCGCATGGCGGGAGCCCGGGCATTGTGGGCAGCCAATGGCATGAAGCGGGAACAGATGGGAAAACCCATTATAGCCATCGTGAATTCTTTTACGCAATTCGTTCCCGGACATGTGCATTTGCATGAAATCGGGCAGTTTGTGAAAGGAGAAATCGAGAAGTTGGGTTGCTTTGCAGCAGAATTCAATACGATTGCCATTGACGACGGTATCGCGATGGGACATGACGGGATGCTTTATTCGCTTCCCTCGCGTGACATCATTGCCGATAGCGTGGAGTATATGGTGAATGCCCACAAGGCGGACGCGATGGTGTGCATCAGCAATTGCGACAAGATTACGCCGGGAATGCTGATGGCGGCGATGAGGCTGAATATTCCCACCGTATTCGTTTCCGGTGGTCCGATGGAAGCCGGAGAGTGGAACGGACAGCACCTTGACCTGATTGACGCCATGATTAAGTCTGCCGACGAAAGCGTGAGCGACGAAGAAGTCACCCAGATAGAGCGACATGCCTGCCCTACGTGCGGATGCTGCTCGGGTATGTTTACCGCCAATTCGATGAATTGCCTGAATGAGGCTATCGGTCTGGCGCTACCGGGTAACGGTACCATCGTGGCTACCCATCAGAACCGTAAAGAATTGTTCAGAGAGGCTGCCCGGCTGATTGTGGAGAACGCGAACAAATATTATGAAGAAGGAGACGACAGCGTGCTTCCGCGCAGCATTGCCACGCGGGAAGCTTTTCTGAATGCCATGACGCTGGATATTGCCATGGGCGGTTCGACCAATACGGTGCTGCACCTGTTGGCGGTGGCTCATGAGGCCGGTGCCGATTTCAGCATGGATGATATCGACATGCTGTCCCGCAAGACTCCCTGTCTGTGCAAGGTTGCTCCCAATACCCAGAAATATCATGTACAGGACGTCAACCGTGCCGGTGGTATCGTTGCCATCATGAACGAATTGGCTAAGGGCGGACTGGTAGATACAAGCGTCCGTCGTGTGGACGGAATGACGTTGGCGGAAGCAATAGACCGCTACTGCATCACCAGCCCTCACGTTTGCGAGGAAGCCTTGGAGATATATTCCAGCGCGGCAGCCGGTAAGTTCAACTTAACGCTTGCTTCGCAAGGCGCCCGGTATAAGGAACTGGACATTGACCGTGCCGAAGGATGTATCCGCGACCTGCAACATGCTTACAGCAAGGATGGTGGTCTGGCCGTATTGAAAGGAAACATCGCTATGGACGGCTGTGTGGTCAAGACGGCGGGCGTAGACGAAAGTATCTGGAAGTTTACCGGTCCGGCTAAAGTCTTCGATTCGCAAGAAGCTGCCTGCGAGGGTATCTTGGGCGGAAAGGTGGTGAGCGGCGATGTGGTTGTCATCACCCACGAGGGACCTAAAGGCGGTCCGGGTATGCAGGAGATGCTTTATCCGACATCTTATATCAAGTCCCGCCACTTGGGCAAGGAATGTGCATTGATTACCGACGGTCGGTTCAGTGGCGGCACTTCCGGACTGAGCATCGGACATATCTCGCCCGAAGCTGCTGCCGGCGGAAACATCGGCAAGATTCAGGACGGCGACTTGATTGAAATCGATATTCCCAACCGTTCGATACGTGTGCTGCTGACGGACGAAGAACTGGCTGCGCGCCCTATGACTCCGGTTACCCGCAACCGGGAGGTGTCGAAAGCGCTGAAAGCCTATGCAAGTATGGTGAGCTCGGCGGATAAGGGGGCGGTGAGGTTGATAGATTAAGTAGTTAAAGGAGGTAAAGTAGTTAGAGAAGTTAAAGTAGTTAAAGTAGTTATCAGCCCGCGGGCGGGCTTAGTAGTTAAAGTTGATACTTCTGAGTGTGATTTCGTGTACTATCAGCTTTAACTCCTCTAACTCCTAACGAAGTGATAACTTCTCTAACTCCTAACAAAGTGATAACTCCTCTAACTCCTAAAAATATAACTTATAATTATTATCATATGAAAGACCTAATAACAGGTGCAGAAGCCATGATGCGTTCCCTGGAATATCAGGGAGTAAAGACGATATTCGGTTATCCGGGAGGCAGCATCATGCCGGTATTCGATGCCTTGTACGACCATCGGAAGAATCTGAACCATATTCTGGTAAGACATGAACAAGGGGCTACACATGCCGCACAGGGTTTCGCGCGAGTTTCGGGCGAGGTCGGGGTATGTCTGGTTACCAGCGGACCGGGAGCGACCAATACGATTACCGGTATAGCAGATGCCATGATAGACAGTACGCCTATCGTTGTCATAGCCGGCCAGGTGGCAACCGGATTCCTGGGTACGGACGCCTTTCAGGAAGTGGACTTGGTGGGCATCACGCAACCCATTACGAAGTGGAGCTATCAAATCCGCCGTGCGGAAGACGTGGCGTGGGCAGTGGCCCGTGCGTTCTATATCGCCCGGAGCGGACGTCCCGGTCCGGTGGTGCTGGACTTTGCCAAGAATGCGCAGGTGGACAAGACAGAATATACTCCTACCAAAGTGGATTATGTGCGTAGCTATCTTCCCGTTCCCGAAATGGAACCCGAAGCCATCCGCGAAGCCGCCGAACTGATAAACTCGGCTGAACGTCCGCTGGTGCTGGTGGGACAAGGCGTAGAGCTGGGTAATGCGCAGAAAGAGTTGCGCGCCTTTATCGAAAAGGCCGATATGCCTGCCGGATGCACCTTGCTGGGACTCTCCGCATTGCCCACGGAACACCCTCTGAACAAGGGTATGCTGGGTATGCACGGCAATTTAGGGCCGAATATCAATACCAATAAATGCGATGTACTGATTGCCGTAGGTATGCGGTTCGACGACCGCGTGACGGGCAAACTGTCCACCTATGCCAATCAGGCCAAAATCATCCATTTCGATATCGACCCTGCCGAGATAGATAAGAATGTAAAGACCGATGTAGCCGTACTGGGCGATTGCAAGGAAACGTTGGCTGCCGTCACCGCCCTACTGAAACCCGCCAAACATACGGAGTGGCTGGACAGCTTCCGCCCCTACGAAGAAGTGGAGGAGGAGAAGGTCATTCGCCCCGAACTCCATCGCACCGGCAATCCGCTGAGCATGGGCGAAGTGGTACGTGCCGTCAGTGAGGCCACCCGCCATGAGGCAGTCCTGGTGACAGATGTCGGTCAGAACCAGATGATGTCCGCCCGCTACTTCAAGTATAGCAAGGAGCGCAGTATCGTTACTTCCGGCGGACTGGGCACGATGGGCTTCGGCCTGCCTGCCGCTATCGGCGCAACCTTCGGCCGTCCCGACCGCACGGTGTGTGTGTTTATGGGCGACGGCGGTTTGCAGATGAACCTTCAGGAGTTAGGCACGGTGATGGAGCAAAAGGCGCCGGTGAAGATGATCCTGCTGAACAATAATTTCCTGGGGAATGTTCGTCAGTGGCAGGCAATGTTCTTCAACCGCCGGTATTCGTTCACCCCGATGCTGAATCCGGACTATATGAAGATTGCTTCCGCCTATGATATTCCCGCCCGCCGGGCTGTAACCCGTGAAGAACTGCAACAGGCCATCGCCGAGATGATTGCGACGGACGGCCCGTTCCTGCTCGAAGCCTGTGTGGAAGAAGAAGGGAACGTAATGCCGATGACGCCTCCGGGAGGGTCGGTGAACCAGATGTTGCTGGAATGTTAGTCGGAGAAATTTAAAAATTAAAGAATTAAGGAATTAAAGAATTAAAAGGAATATGATGATGGAATTAAAGCAAACATATATCAGGAAAAGCCTTCCGCCTTTCATTCTTTAATTCTTTCATTATTAATTATTTTATTTATCTATGGATAAAACCCTATATACCATTATCGTCCATTCTGAGAACTTTGCCGGATTGCTGAATCAGGTGACGGCAGTGTTTACCCGCAGGCAGATTAATATCGAAAGCCTGAACGTGTCGGCATCTTCCATCAAGGGAGTGCATAAGTACACCATCACCGCATGGACGGACAAGGACACTATCGAGAAGGTGACCAAGCAAATCACCAAGAAGATAGATGTGCTGCAAGCGCATTACTTCACTGATGATGAAATCTATCAGCATGAGATTGCACTCTACAAGATTACCACTCCCATACTGGAAGAAAAACCGGAAGTTTCCAAGATAATCCGCAAGCACAACGCGCGCATCGTAGAGGTGAACGAAGTCTTCTCGATTGTCGAAAAGAACGGAATGAGCGAGGAAATTACCAATCTGTATGAGGAGCTGAGCGCTCTGCAATGCGTACTCCAGTTTGTCCGTTCCGGTCGTGTGGCTATCACCACCAGTTGCTTCGAGCGGGTGAACGAGTATCTTGCCGACCGTGAAACCAAGTATCGTCAGAGTAAACAAAACGCGGAATCATGAGCGAAGAAAATAAAATAGGTACCTATCAGTTTGTTGCCGAGCCGTTTCATGTGGACTTTACTGGACGCCTGACTCTGGGAGTACTGGGTAACCACCTGCTGAATTGCGCCGGATTCCACGCCACGGAGCGTGGTTTCGGCATGGCGACGCTGAATGAAGACAATTATACGTGGGTGCTCTCCCGCCTGGCCATCGAGCTGGACGACCTGCCCTGCCAGTATGAGGACTTCACCATCCAGACGTGGGTGGAAAATGTCTACCGGCTCTTTACCGACCGTAATTTCGCCATCCTCGATAAGGACGGGAAACGGATAGGGTATGCGCGTTCGGTATGGGCGATGATTAACCTGAATACCCGCAAGCCCGCCGACCTGCTGGCGCTGCATGGCGGCAGCATCGTGGACTATGTGTGCGACGAGCCTTGCCCCATCGAAAAGCCGTCGCGCATCAAGGTGACCTCTACCGAGCCGTCGGCGACGCTGAATGCCAAGTACAGCGATATCGACATCAACGGGCATGTGAACAGCATCCGTTACATTGAACATATCCTCGATCTTTTCCCGATAGAGATGTACCGGACCAACCGCATCCGCCGCTTTGAGATGGCGTATGTGGCCGAGAGCTATTATGGCGACCAACTCACCCTTTACAAAGATATCGCGGGCGACGGCGCTTATGATATCGAGGTGAGAAAGAACGAAGGCGAAGTAGTCTGCCGCTCGAAAGTGATATTTACAGAGAAATGAATATATTAACCAATCGGTTGGCGAAAGCCATCCATAAAAACTAAAAACAAAAAATGGCACAATTGAATTTTGGCGGTGTTATGGAAAACGTAATAACCCGCGAAGAATTTCCTTTGGAAAAAGCACGTGAGATTTTAAAAGATGAAACTATCGCAGTAATCGGTTACGGCGTACAAGGTCCGGGCCAGGCTTGCAACCTGCGCGACAATGGCTTCAACGTAATCGTGGGTCAGCGTCCGGGTAAGACGTACGAGAAGGCTGTGGCCGACGGATGGGTTCCAGGTGAAACGTTGTTCGGCATTGAAGAGGCATGTCAGAAAGGTACGATTGTGATGTGCCTGCTGTCTGATGCAGCCGTGATGTCCGTATGGCCGGTTATCAAGCCTTATCTGACCCCGGGCAAGGCTCTTTACTTCTCTCATGGTTTTGCTATTACCTGGAGCGACCGCACAGGCGTTGTTCCTCCGAAAGATATCGACGTCATTATGGTGGCTCCTAAAGGTTCGGGTACTTCGTTGCGTACCATGTTCCTTGAAGGCCGCGGGCTGAACTCATCCTACGCTATCTATCAGGATGCTACCGGCAAGGCTTTCGACCGTACGCTTGCACTGGGTATCGGTATCGGTTCAGGTTATCTGTTCGAGACCACTTTCCAGCGTGAAGCTACATCCGACCTGACCGGCGAACGCGGTTCGCTGATGGGTGCTATCCAGGGATTGCTGTTGGCTCAATACGAAGTGTTGCGTGAAAACGGCCATACTCCTTCGGAAGCATTCAACGAAACAGTGGAGGAATTGACTCAGTCTCTGATGCCTTTGTTCGCAAAGAACGGTATGGACTGGATGTATGCTAACTGCTCTACTACTGCTCAACGGGGTGCTTTGGACTGGATGACTCCTTTCCACGATGCCATCAAGCCGGTAGTGCAGAAGTTGTATGAGAGCGTGAAGTCTGGTAACGAGGCTCAGATTTCTATCGACAGCAACTCCAAGCCCGATTATCGTGAGAAACTGAACGAAGAGTTGAAAGCATTGCGCGAAAGCGAAATGTGGCAGACGGCTGTGACCGTACGCAAGCTTCGTCCGGAGAATAATTGATAAATTCCCTATTGGAGGATTGAACACAGATACACGGAGGCACAGAGCTTTTATTTTTAGAATATTAAAATGCTCTGTGCCTTCTGTGATTAATTCAGTCTTTCAACCTGTTCCAAAACTCTTGAACAGGTTTCTTTTAGGCACGGAATTACACGGAAAATCACGGATAAGTTTAAAGAAATCCGTGGAAATCCGCGAAATCCGTGCCTGAAATTTGTCACAAAGTGAGCAGGTCGTAAGTTTTTATACATTCTTCCCCTTGTCCCTTACCTTATCGATATACTCTAAAAGTTTCTTGTAGAACGGATGGTGACTCAGTGTGGTCGCATCGCCCAGTATTACCAGTTTCATGCGTGCCCTGGTGATGGCTACGTTCATCCGTCGCAAGTCATTCAGGAAACCGATTTGCCCTTCTTCGTTGGCGCGTACCAGACTGATGAAAATCACATCTCGCTCCTGTCCCTGAAATCCGTCGACGGTGTTTACGGTCAGCAGGCTGCGATAAGGACGCAACGCGTCATTCGACCTGATTTTGCTTCGAAGATATTGCACCTGTGCCCGGTAGGGGGAAATCAGCCCGAAGTCGATACGTTCTTCCAGAATGCGATTGCCGCCAATGCGCCGGATATAGGCTTCCAGTTCCTGCAATAATAAGTTCGCTTCTTCCTTATTGATACGTCCGAATGATTCTCCCACAAATTCTTCTTTAAAATCCATTTCCGAGGTATCGAGCCAGGTAATCGGATTGTCCCAGTCCAGTATTCCCCGGTGTCTGACTTCGGGCGCGGCTTGCAACATACCTTTATAGAACCAGTCCGAAGAAAAGCGCATGATATCTTCGTGCATACGGTACTGCACTTTCAGCAAGGAGACGGCGGACGGTTTGTTGGCAACGACTTCCTCCATCAGCGTACGTTCCAGTCCGCCACGGGCGGCCTCGTAACATTTGATAGTGGGCGGTAGCTGGCAATGGTCGCCTGCCAGAATCACCCGGTCGGCTTTGCGGATAGCTATCCAGCAAGCCGCTTCCATAGCCTGTGCGGCTTCATCGATGAACAAGGTGCTGAAACGCCTTCCGTTGAGCAGCCGATGGTTGCTGCTTACAAGTGTGGAGGCTATGACATGTGCGTTGTCGAAAAGTTCGGCATTGATTTGTATTTCCAGGGCGGTGGCACGGTCGCGCAGGCGGCTCATGCGGTTGCGCAGCCCTTCACGTTCTTCGTAGCTGCCCCGGCGTTTGCTTCCGCCCAGTTCCCGCAGGCTCTTTCGGATGCTCCATAGTTCGGGATAGAGGGGATGGCTCTCAAATCGCCGCTCGTAGGTGAAAGACAGCATCTTGTCGTTGACGCGCGTCGGATTGCCGATACGCAGCACGTTGACGCCACGGTCTACCAGCTTTTCCGAAATCCAATCGACAGCCATGTTGCTTTGTGCGCAAACCAATACCTGCGGTTCGCGGCGGAGGGTTTCGTAGATAGCCTCTACCAGCGTGGTGGTCTTGCCTGTTCCCGGAGGGCCGTGCACAATCGCCACGTCGCGGGTGCATAACACCTTGTTCACCGCATTCTCCTGCGTGGTGTTCAGCCACGGAAAGCGCACCGGGTAGAGTTCGCGAAATCCGTTGGGGATGTTTCCCAGAAGGATTTCCCGTAGCTCGGACAAGCGGTTTCCTTTCGCCCGGAGCACATCTTCCAGCGCTTCGAACATGGCACGGAAAGAAGTCTCGTCGAAATAAAGCTGCACCCCGATTTGAGGAGCGGCTTCCAATTCCAGAATGGCACTTTGATCGGGCATCACTACCACCATGCGGTTCTCGTCGGCATAGCTGACCGTACCGATGAAGTTGTAATAGGTAATCTTGCCATCCGCCGATTGCCGGAAGAAACAGACGGGACGGCCGAACTCGAAGTTATGCTCTATGTCGGTATTCTCGGTATGGGTTATCTCTAACACTAATTGATTCAGTGAGTTATAATAGTGCCGCCCCGTGCTGGCGGGATACCAGCAGAGTCCTCTTTTTACTTTGCGGGCCACTCCCATAGCTTCCGTGAGCCGTTGGAATTCTTCTTTTTCGTATTCATACTCCATGCGCAATAATAATTGCTGGCGCTGGATGTGGAGTATGGGTGTGAGTTGTTTTTCGTTCATACTTGTTAATCTTGCTGCAAAGGTAATTAATCTTCCCTACCGGCGGAAGAAATGCTTTATTTTGTTAAACTTTTCATTGATTTTGTTTGTTTATGATATTAATTTGTAATCTTTACAATATTGAAAAACAAAAAAACAATAATAGGTTATGGTATATGATTTAACAATGCTTCAAACGTTCTATGAAACGTATGCTGGGAAGATCGAACACATCCGGAACGTATTGCAACGTCCGTTGACTTTAGCAGAAAAGATTTTGTATGCTCATCTGTATGATGAAAAGCAAGTAAGAAACTTCCGGAGGGGGGAAGACTATGTGAATTTCCGTCCCGACCGGGTGGCGATGCAGGATGCTACGGCACAGATGGCGTTGCTGCAATTTATGAATGCGGGACGCGACCGAGTGGCCGTGCCGTCGACCGTGCATTGCGACCACTTGATTCAGGCTTATAAAGGTGCAGGGGAAGATATAGCCACTGCCAATAAGACCAATCAGGAAGTCTACGACTTTCTTCGCGATGTATCCTCCCGATACGGCATCGGTTTCTGGAAACCCGGTGCAGGCATCATCCATCAGGTAGTGTTGGAGAATTATGCATTTCCCGGCGGCATGATGGTGGGTACGGACTCGCACACCCCCAATGCCGGTGGCTTGGGAATGGTGGCTATCGGTGTGGGCGGTGCCGACGCCGTGGATGTGATGGCGGGTATGGAATGGGAATTGAAGATGCCCCGCCTGATAGGTGTGCATCTTACCGGCAAACTTAGCGGCTGGGCAGCGCCTAAGGATGTTATCTTGAAACTGGCAGGTATCCTTACGGTAAAAGGAGGCACGAATGCCATTATCGAATATTTCGGTCCGGGCACGGAATCGCTTTCTGCTACCGGAAAAGCCACCATCTGCAATATGGGGGCGGAAGTGGGCGCTACTACCTCGCTGTTTCCGTATGACGGACGCATGGCTGACTACCTGGTGGCTACCGGAAGGGAAGAAGTGGCCGAAATGGCATCTTCCGTGGCTGACGGCCTTCGGGCGGACGAAGAAGTGACCGCTAATCCCGAGAAATATTATGACCGCATTATCGAGATAGACCTTTCTGCCTTAGAACCCTATATCAACGGGCCTTTTACGCCGGATGCCGCTACCCCTATTTCGGAATTTGCAGAGAAGGTATTGAAGAACGGTTATCCCCGTAAGATGGAAGTGGGACTGATTGGTTCCTGCACCAACTCATCGTATCAGGATTTGAGCCGTGCCGCTTCGCTGGCGCGGCAGGCGATAGAGAAACGGTTGCATGTGGCCGCCCCGCTGATTGTAAACCCCGGTTCCGAACGAATCAGGGCTACGGCAGAACGGGACGGCATGATGGATGCCTTTGAACGAGTGGGGGCTACCATTATGGCGAATGCCTGTGGTCCCTGCATCGGACAGTGGAAACGCGAAACGGATGACCCTACCCGCAAGAATTCCATCGTTACCTCCTTCAACCGCAATTTTGCCAAGCGTGCCGACGGCAATCCGAATACCTACGCTTTTGTCGCCTCGCCGGAATTGACGATGGCGCTGACCATAGCCGGTGACCTATGCTTCAATCCTCTGAAAGATACTTTAGTCAACGCCGACGGTGAGAAGGTCAGACTGTCCGAACCTGTGGGCGACGAACTTCCCGTGAGAGGATTTGCGGCAGGCAGTGAGGGATATATTGCTCCCACCGGGGAAAAGAAAGCGATTTCCGTTGCCCCCGATTCGCAGCGTCTGCAACTGTTGACTCCCTTCCCGGCATGGGACGGAACGAACCTGCTGAATATGCCGCTACTGATTAAGGTACAAGGCAAGTGCACCACCGATCACATCTCGATGGCAGGACCCTGGCTGCGCTTCAGGGGACATCTGGAGAATATATCCGATAACATGCTGATGGGGGCTGTCAATGCTTTCAACGGCGAAACCAATCACGTATGGAATCGCCTCACCAATACCTACGGCACTGTTTCGGGCACGGCGAAGATGTACAAGTCACACTGTACGCCCTCGATTGTGGTGGCGGAAGAAAATTATGGCGAAGGTTCCAGTCGTGAACATGCCGCCATGGAACCGCGCTTCCTGAATGTGCGGGTGATTCTGGCGAAAAGCTTTGCCCGTATTCACGAAACGAACCTAAAGAAGCAGGGAATGCTGGCCCTGACCTTTATCGACAAAGCCGATTATGACAGGATACAGGAGCACGACCTCCTTTCCGTTACCGGGCTCACGGAATTCGCTCCGGGGCGTAATCTGACGGTTGTCCTGCATCATGAAGACGGAAGTAAAGAGAGTTTTGAAGTCCAACATACGTATAATGAACAGCAGATAGGCTGGTTCCGTGCCGGTTCTGCACTAAATGCACGATAGAAATATGGAAAAAATTACCGTACCTTTTATTACCGGCGATGGAGTCGGGGCGGAAGTAACCCCCTCCATGCAAGCCGTAGTGGATGCCGCTATCCGTAAGTCCTATGGTGACGGGCGGTGTATCGAATGGAAAGAAGTGTTGGCCGGAGAACGGGCGTATCATGAGACGGGTTCCTGGCTGCCGGAAGAAACGATGGAAGCTTTCCGTACCTTTAAAGTAGGCATCAAAGGTCCTCTGACAACACCTATCGGCGGGGGAATCCGTTCCTTGAACGTGGCTTTGCGCCAGACCCTCGACTTGTACGTTTGTCTGCGTCCTGTCCGTTGGTTTCAAGGCGTTGTGTCGCCGGTGAAAGAGCCACAGAAGGTGAATATGTACGTCTTTCGTGAAAATACGGAAGATATTTATGCCGGCATCGAATGGCAGGCGGGAACGCCCGAAGCGGAAAAGTTCTATCGCTTCCTGCGGGATGAGATGGGAGTGACCAAGGTACGTTTCCCCGAAACTTCCTCCTTCGGTGTAAAACCGGTTTCAAAAGAAGGAACCGAACGGCTGGTAAGGGCTGCCTGCCGGTATGCGTTGGAACATCATCTGCCCTCCGTGACGCTGGTGCATAAAGGAAATATCATGAAATTCACCGAAGGAGGTTTCAAGAATTGGGGATATGAAGTGGCGGAACGGGAATTCGGACAGGAAATTGCGGCAGGCCGGCTGGTTATCAAAGATTGCATTGCCGATGCTTTTCTGCAAAACACCTTGCTCATTCCGGAAGAATATTCGGTGATCGCCACGCTGAACCTGAACGGCGACTACATTTCCGACCAGCTTGCGGCGATGGTAGGCGGCATCGGTATCGCTCCCGGCGCCAATATCAATTACGATACGGGTCATGCCATCTTTGAAGCTACCCACGGCACGGCGCCCAACATTGCGGGAAAAGACATTGTGAATCCTTGCTCCATCATCCTGTCTGCCGTCATGATGCTGCGGCACTTCGGGTGGAACGAAGCGGCATCCCTGATAGAAAACGCATTGGAACAGAGCTTCACCGAAGGGCGGGCAACGGCCGATTTAGCCCGCTTCATGCCGGGCGGTGTCTCGTTGTCTACTTCGGCGTTTACCAAAGAAATAGTTGAAAGAATTATTAGAAAATAAAACCATGAAGGTGTATCGAAATAAATTAAACACAGAGGCACAAAGACACAGAGCCTTTTAAAGCGACCTAAATAGCAACTCTGTGCCTCCGTGCCTCTGTGTTTAATCCTTTCATACCCCCTCGATAAAATCACATGTTATGAAGAAGGAATATTTAATTTACAAGCTTTCGGAGAACCTGAAAGAGGCTACCCGGATTGAGAACGAGTTGTTCAAGAAATACGACGTGAAGCGTGGTTTGCGTAATGAAGACGGTACAGGTGTACTGGTAGGACTGACTAAAATAGGTAATGTAGTAGGTTACGAGCGCATCCCCGGCGGTGGCTTGAAACCGATTCCCGGCAAATTGTTCTACCGGGGCTATGATGTGGAAGACCTGGCACACGCCATCATCCAGGAGAAACGTTTCGGATTTGAAGAAGTGGCTTACCTGCTTCTTTCCGGCCGCTTGCCCGATAAGGAAGAACTCTCCTCCTTCCGCGAACTGATTAACGATAATATGCCTTTGGAGCAGAAGACCAAGATGAATATCATCGAACTCGAAGGAAACAATATCATGAATATCCTTGCCCGCAGTGTGCTGGAGATGTACCGCTTCGACCCGGCAGCCGACGATACTTCACGGGACAACCTGATGCGTCAGAGCATCGAACTGATTTCCCAGTTCCCCACCATTATCGCGTATGCTTTCAACATGCTTCGTCATGCCACACACGGCCGTTCGCTGCACATCCGCCATCCGCAGGAAAAACTGTCGCTTGCCGAAAACTTCCTGTATATGCTTAAGAGAGACTATACGGAACTGGACGCCCGTACGCTCGATCTGCTCTTGGTGCTTCAGGCTGAACACGGCGGCGGTAACAACTCTACTTTCACCGTCCGCGTCACTTCTTCCACCGGAACGGACACCTATTCCTCCATTGCGGCAGGTATCGGTTCGCTGAAAGGGCCGTTGCACGGAGGAGCCAACATCCAGGTGGCCGATATGTACCACCATTTGCAGGAGAATATCCGCGACTGGACGAATGTGGACGAGATAGACACTTACTTTACCCGTATGCTGAACAAGGAAGTATATAACAAGACCGGTTTGATTTATGGCATCGGACATGCAGTTTACACCATATCCGACCCCCGTGCCGTTTTGCTGAAAGAACTGGCCCGTGACCTTGCCCGTGAGAAGGGAAAAGAGCGTGAATTCGATTTCCTGGAATTGCTGGAAGAACGCGCCATTGCCACTTTCGGCCGCGTGAAGAACAACGGTAAGACCGTATCGAGCAACATCGACTTCTATTCCGGCTTCGTATACGAAATGATTGGACTGCCGCAGGAAATCTTCACTCCCTTGTTTGCCATGGCCCGTATCGTAGGCTGGTGTGCCCACCGTAACGAAGAATTAAACTTCGAGGGCAAGCGCATCATCCGTCCGGCTTACAAGAATGTGCTGGAGGACGTGACATATGTTCCTCTGAACCAGCGATAGAACGACACCTAAACCGGTAATCTTCAGGCGCGGATTACGCGAATTTCACGGATTTTCTTTGTGCATTCCCTGCACAGCCTCCGTAAATTCCGCGTCCTCCGCGCCTAATCCCCTTTTTCATTATTCATTATTCATTATTCATTATTCCTTCCCCCTCTACCTACTTGTACTTACCCTCCCCTCCATTATACTCTTTTTTAGGTATTGTCATCCCTTTTAACTACCCCTACCTTTGCCTCGGTTTAAAATTATAAAAAACAAGGCAAATGAAAAGCAATCTACGAATGCTGTCTCTCTGCTTATTACTGGGTGCAGCGCCGCTTTGGGCGCAACAGCAATCCGGTGATGAAGAAGGGAGTCTTCCGGCAAGTAACGGGAAAGAAGAAAATCTTCCGCAACAGAAGAAATCGCGCCTGACGTTAGGCGGATATGGTGAAGCGGTATATAGCCGCAATTTTTATAGTGACAGTTGGAAACGCTACCGCACCGATAACATAGCCGAACTGCAAGGTGCCCGGCACGGACGTTTCGACATTCCTCACGTCGTGTTCTATATCGGTTATGACTTCGGTAAAGGCTGGACGATGGGCAGCGAGATAGAGTTTGAACACGGAGGAACCGAGAGCGCCGTGGAGATGGAAGCCGATGAAGGCGGAGAATACGAAAGCGAAATCGAAAGAGGCGGCGAAGTGGCTTTGGAACAGTTTTGGATTCAGAAGTCCTTCTGTCCCGAACTGAATCTCAGGATGGGACATATCATCGTGCCGGTGGGCGCTACCAACGGACAACACATGCCTACCGAATTCTTTGGAGTCTATCGTCCCGAAGGAGAAAACACCATCCTGCCCTGTACCTGGCACGAAACGGGTATCAGCATCTGGGGGCGTGCCGGCGACTGGCGGTATGAAGCTTTGTTGTTACCGGGACTTGATTCCGACCGTTTCGGCACCCAGAACTGGATTCAGGGTGGAGCGGGAAGCCCTTACGAGTTTAAGATTGCGAATAGCCTGGCGGGAGCGTTCCGCGTGGACAACTTTTCCGTTCCCGGCTTGCGTCTGTCCCTGAGCGGATATGTAGGCAATACATTCAGCAATACGCTGACACAGCCCAATTCCACTTATGAAGACGTGAAAGGGACGGTGGCGATAGGCGCTTTCGACTTTCATTATGATGCGCACAACTGGATTGTACGGGGCAACTTTGATTATGGTCACCTGACGGATGCCGACCGTATCACCGCCTTTAATAAAAAGATGCGTGACGATTCCCCTTCTCCCAAGCAGAATGTCGCTTCGGATGCGATGGCTGCCGGCCTGGAAGCCGGTTACAACCTCTTTTCGCAGATAGATAAAATGCAGCGTAAGTCACAGAAACTGTACGTCTTCGGTCGGTATGATTATTACGATTCGATGTACAAGACCACGGGAGGAGTGATGCAGTACGATTGGTGCGGCCGGCATCGTATAGCGGCCGGCGTTAACTATTACCCTTTAAAGGACATTGTGCTGAAAGGGGAATATTCCATCGGCTTGCTGAAGAGCAAGTATAACAATGAGCCTTCCCTCTCTTTCGGAGTGGCTTATGCCGGATTCTTTACGAAATAATATTCACATAATATCAAATAACATGGAAATGAAAAGATTAGTACGATTGCCGATGTACCTGGCAATGGGAGCTTTCGTTGCAGCCTTTACGGTGGCGTGCGACGATGATGATAACAAAATGGAAGAAGGATTGTCCGAACAGGAGAAAGTGCTGAAATCCGTAGTAGAAGATTATATCGACAACTCGGTAGTACCTACCTACAAAGGTTTGGCAGATGCAGCCATCGAGTTGTCCGACCTGTGCGAACGAATGCGGGACGCCGGAGCCGGCAATGTGACCCCGGAAATGGTGGAAGATGCCGGAACTGCCTGGGTGAAAGCCCGCAGATATTGGGAGCTGAGCGAGGCATGGCTGTTTGGAGCCGCTGCCGATTATAATATCGACCCGCATATCGATACCTGGCCTTTGGATAAGGCGGCTATGGACAATATGCTGAACAATGCCGCCCAAATGGCACAGATGGCGGATGCCGAGAAAGCCGCCGCCTATGTGGGCAATAATCTGGGACAAGGCTTGTTAGGATTCCACGCTGTGGAGTATATGCTGTTTGAGTTGACTGATAACGGCAACGACAAACAGGCGCATTCCACGGACTATACGCAAAACGAATTGAACTATCTGGCAGCCGTTGCCGGTGACTTGCGTAACCAATGCGTGCGTCTGGAAGTGTCTTGGGCGGACGAGGGCACCTATGCCGAAAGTTCCGGGAAGTGGGGATATCTGGCCGACGCCGAATTGGAGCCGACTTTCTATTACGGTGAGTCGATGAAAAATTCAGGTTTGGGCGGCAGTAAATACAAAAGCTATGCGGAGGCTGTCCAGGAGTTGCTGGTAGGCGCTCAGGACATTGCTGATGAAGTAGGAGGACAGAAAATCGGTAATCCCATCGGTCACGGTGAAACGGACGACCCGGATTATATCGAATCTCCTTACAGCCTGAATTCCATCGAAGACTTTACCGACAATCTTAAAAGCATCCGGACCGCCTATATGGGCTATCAGCCCGAGACGGGTGTGACGGAAAATTATATCCGCCCCGTGACGCATTCCCTGAGCGACTATATCCGGAGTGTCAATAAGACGCTGGACGAGCGGGTGCGAACCGCCATCGAGGACGCGATATCAAAGATTCAGAAGATGAAAGAGCCTTTTGCCAAAACGGCGCGTGCCGCCGAATACCGGCAGATAAATCTGGATGCACAAGAGGCTTGCCAGACAGTGAACGACATTTTGGATGAGGTAATGAATGCAGTGCAAGACAATTGATTATCAAAGCCTTGCATTTACCGGCATTTACATCAGTATGTAAAAGCATTTACCCCTGCATGTAAAGGCCGTTACCCCAGGGTGTAAAAGTCGTTACCCCAGGGTGTAAAAGTATTTACCCCAGCGGAAAGAACTCGTAACCCCGCAGGTTTTTGAGTTTTTGAGTTGATAAGTTTTTGAGTTTGTGAGTTCCTGGCGGTGGAACTTATCACCTAAAGAACTCAAAAACTAAAGAACTCAAAAACTTAAAAACTAAAGCACTCATCCCCTCCTAAACTCAAAAACTAAAGAACTTAAAAACTCAAAAACTCAAAAGATATGAGAAGAATGTATTATTGGCTGGGAGCGATGCTATTTGCAGCCCTCACAGCCTGCAATGACGACGAACAAGTTCCGGCTTCCAAGCCGGTTCCCGACGAATTGCCCGAATGGTATTATGCCGGAGGAGAACTGGGAACATCATTTATTACCACCTCTTCCGCCTACGAGCAACCTGCCCCGGCCGTGGAAAACGCTGGTCTGGCTTTATCCTTCAAACGGGGAGAGCAGTTGTTTGAGAAAGCATTTGTGAGCAATCCCAATGGAGTGCGCGGCGGTCTCGGTCCGGTCTACGTGCGCAGTTCCTGTATGCACTGCCATCCCGGTTACGGGCATGGTAAAAGTCAGCCGGACGGACCCTTACGCACTAATGAGATAGGCAACGGCTATTTGTTGGTGGTATACAATCCTGCCACGCAAGGATATGTCAACTGGTTGAGCGGTATGCCCCAGGGTCATGCGGTGGAACCTTTCAAAGCCCCGCTGGACGAATCGAAAGTCAACATCACTTGGCACGAATATACCGACGGCTTTGGCAATAAATTTGCTGACGGCGAGACCTATCAGTTGAGATATCCGGAGGTCGATTTCCCTCCCGAAGCCGTGTATGCCTACCGGCAAAGTGACGGCGCTCTGAATCTGGGCGAATACGAAGTCCGTCTGGAATCCACCATCGGCATCTATGGCACCGGCTTGTTGGATGCCATTCCCGACGAGGCGCTGAAAGCGCAGTATGCCAAAGAAGAAAAGGACGGCTTTCTGAAGAACGGTTTGAACCCTTCCATCTTTGCCAATGGCGACTGGACGGGACAGTATACCAGCAAGGAAGCCAGCAGCGACGGCAAGAAGTATCCTTTTCGCTATACCTATGCCCTGAGCCGGGGACCGTTGCAGGACGCCGCCGGGGCGAATGCCTTCTGGAACATTACGAACGTCACCCGCAGTGACCGTACGTATCACTATCTGGATGCAGCAGGCACGTATGCCGAATATTCTTCCCGCGATGCTGAAGTGCAGGCGGCTTTCCCCGCCTATATCGCTCAAGTGGACCCGGAACGCAAGCATCCCGAATGGCATACGCCGGATGTCGCTGCGAATATCAAGGCCTATCTCACATCCAAGACGCTCGATGCGGAGGTCACCGACCAGAATTACATCGACCTCATGGTGTGGCATCGGGGTTTGGCGGTGCCCGCAGTGCGCAACATCGGGGATGAAGACATCCATAAAGGAAAGAAGTTGTTTGAAGAAATAGGTTGCGCCTATTGCCACCGCCCTTCCTGGACCACCGGCAAGGATGAAATCAGAGACCCGGCGCAGTTCTTCGATGGCAGTGCCGAGCGGAAGTTACCGCAATATCCCGACCAGACCATCTGGCCTTATACCGATATGGTGCAGCATAAACTGCACATGCCCAATGATATCCGCAACGGATGGTGCCGCACTACTCCGCTGTGGGGTCGGGGCTTGCACCAGCGTTGCACGGGTTCTCCGTATATCGACCGTCTGCATGACTGTCGCGCCCGGACCACCTTGGAAGCTATCATGTGGCACGGAGCGAGCGAACAGAGCGACGCCTACGAGACGGTTGTCAAGTTTCGCCAACTGTCCAAGGAAGACAGGGACGCGGTTGTCAAGTTCATCGATTCCATTTGATGGTCTGCATGAAGTCGAGGACTTTGTCGTTCGGTCTGGCAGGCTTGCTTGTTGTCCTGATGATGGCGGCCACAGGGCTGGAGAAGAAGTATGGTACCGACTTTGCCGTTCGCCACATCTACGCTTCGCCCTATTTTGTCCTTTGCTGGGGAGCGATGGCGGTGTGTTCCATTAGCTATCTTGTGCGGCGCAAAGTCTGGAAGCGCGCGTCTGTTTTTCTTTTGCATGTAGCTTTTCTTGTCATCCTGTCGGGTGCGCTTCTCACGCACCTGACGGGATATCAAGGGAGCGTGCGCCTGCGTCTGGATGTCGGTTCGCCGGTCACAGCCTTTACGGCAAGGGATGGCACAGCGGTAGATTTTCCGTTTCTTCTTTCTTTGGAAGACTTTCGGCTGGAATATTATCCCGGAACATCCGCTCCGATGGATTATGTCAGTACCCTTGCCATCCGGGAAGGCGGAAAGTCTTATCGAGGCGAAGTTGCCATGAACCGGGTGTATAGCCATCAGCATTACCGTTTTTATCAGTCCGGCTACGATTCGGACGGTAGGGGTGCGACCCTTTCGGTTTCGTATGACCCTTGGGGGATTGCTGTTACCTATACGGGTTACGGACTGCTTCTGCTATCCTTCTGTCTGTTTTTCTTCGGAAAGGGGAGCGAGTTCCGGCGGCTGTTGCGGCATCCGGCTTTGAAGTCGGGAACAGCCTGTCTGTTCTTTCTACTGGCCTTGGCGGGAAATACGCAGGCTAAAGAGCTTCCCCGTGCTTTGCCGCGCGCCACGGCTGAGAAATTCGGTCACCTCTATGTATATTACAACGACCGTATTTGCCCTTTGCAAACATTGGCAAAGGATTTTACTTTGAAACTTTGCGGAAGAACTACTTATAAGGGATTGACCGCAGAACAGGTCTTGACCGGCTGGTTCTTCTACTATGATTCCTGGAAGGAAGAACCTTGCATCCGCGTGAAAAGCAAGGAAGTATGCCGCCTGTTAGGCATCGACGGAGGTTACGCCCGCCTTACCGATTTCATCGATGTCCAAGGTTATATACCCGACCGTGCCATGCAGAGCGCGACGGAGCTGAAAGACCGGCAGGCATGGGAAGAAGCGAATGAAAAGTTTAGCCTTGTCAGCATGGTGGCTGCGGGAAGTGTATGGAGACTGTTTCCTTACGTAGTTGCCGGAGATAGTCTGTCTGTCATCGGGGCTGCGGGAGCCGCTACGGAAAATAAGCGCATGACCTGGTATTCCTTAGCCGACCGGTTGCCGCCGGATATGTCGGAGGACGTCTGGCTTTTCGTACGCAACTGTATGAATTATGTGGCTGAACAAGTGGCCCGGGAAGATTTCAGGGCAGTGGAAGAATCGTTAGATAAGATACGTAAGTATCAGGTGCGTGAAGCCGGAGACTTCCTTCCCTCGCAGACACGCTTCAAAGCCGAATTGTGGTATAATGCCCTGAACGGCAGTCGCCCCTTTGCCCTGTCCTCCCTGGCGATAGGCATTTGGGCATTCTTGTACTATTGCAGGCGGATGATTCGCCGTAAGACGGACAAGACTCCGGTGACGGCTGTGCTCCTGGCAGGGGTGGCGGTGATATTATTCTACCTTACGGTTACCATTGTTTTGTCCGGTATCGTGAGCGGACATGCACCGATGTCCAATGGATACGAGACGATGCGGCTTCTGGCGGCTTTAACGGCATTGCTGACTTTCTTCTTTTATCGCAAGATGCCGGTTGCCATTGCTTTCGGCTATTTGCTGTGCGGGCTTTCCCTCCTGGTTTCGATGCTGGGCGAGGCGAATCCGAAGATAACACTGCTGATGCCTGTCCTGTCGTCTCCTTTACTCAGTCTTCACGTGATGGTCATCATGTTGGCCTATTCGCTTCTGGCGTTTATGATGCTGAACGGAATTACGGCGGTCGTCTTACATCTTTTTCATTCCGGACGTACCGGAGACGTAGAACGTCTGCAAGTTATCAGCCGCATCATTCTCTATCCGGCCGTTTTCCTTCTGGCCGTCGGTATCTTCATCGGTGCCGTCTGGGCAAATGTGTCTTGGGGTCGTTATTGGGGATGGGACCCTAAAGAAGTATGGGCGCTGATTACCATGCTGATCTATGCTTCGGCACTGCATCCGGCATCTTTGCCCGCGTTTCGCCGGCCGATGTTCTTTCATATCTTCGCCATAGCGGCGTTCTTCAGTGTGTTGATAACGTATTTCGGAGTGAATTTCTTTCTGGGCGGAATACATGCCTATGCGGGATAGGAGAGTGGGCTTATAGAGAGGGAATAGGAGGGGGAACTTTGATAATTCCCCCTTTTGCGCCGTTTTTTCCTCCTATGTATTCCTGTCATTCCGTATTTTTGCTTCGACTTATTAACATTCTGGTATATGAAAACATTATTCTTGTCTTTATTCTTCATTTTAACCGGCGTCTCATCGTATGCGCAACAGCCGGTAACAGAAAAGCCGCGTATTCTTATCAGTACGGATATCGGAGGAACCGACCCCGATGATAATCAGTCGGTGGCACACTTTCTGATGTACAGCAATGAGTTTGATACGGAAGGTCTGGTTTCTTCTCCTTCGTATGGAAGCGGAAGTAAAGAAGAAATTCTCCGAATGATAGACCTGTATGAGAAAGATTTGCCGAAGCTGAGCAAGCATATAAAGGGACTGGCTACTCCCGAATACCTCCGTTCCATAACCAAGCAGGGCAGGAAAGGGGCGGCGCCCTATTGCGGATTCCGGTCTGCAACCGAAGGTTCGGACTGGATTGTGAAGTGTGCACGCCGTAAAAGTGACCGCTCCCTGTGGATACTGGTATGGGGAGGACTAGATGATGTGGCTCAGGCGCTTCATGATGCTCCCGATATCCGGAATAAAATCCGTGTTTACTGGATTGGAGGCCCCAATAAAAAGTGGAGCGTAAACAGCTATGCTTATATCGTACAGAACTTCCCCGATTTATGGTTTATCGAGAACAATGCTTCCTACCGGGGCTTTATTACTCAGAATAAAGTACAAGACTCTTATAATGCCGGCTTTTATGATACGTATATGAAAGGCGCAGGAAATCTGGGTGCCGATTTTATACATTATTATAAAGGTATCCCTAAGTTGGGAGATACCCCCTCTCTGCTTTATATGATGGACGGCAATCCCGCCGACCCCGCCAGGGAGTCCTGGGGTGGAAGTTTTGAGCCTTTTACCCATAGCTCGCGCATCGTATTTCATCGTCCTGCTACGGCTCGGGACACCATACCGGTATATTCCATTATCGAGTTTCACGTGAAAGGTCCTGTCTTGAAAGGCTTCCCGGCAGACTCAGCCTGCATGACCCTGACTATCGGCAAACAGAAATGGGCCGGTTATTATCTGGGCAAGGGGGATTATGTAGTTCGTCATTCTACCTATTACCTCGGTACTTTGCCCTATACGATAGAATCCGACATTCCCGGTTTCCCTCGTCAGGAAGGGGCAATTACCGTGGAAAACAAATGGCCGGGGAAGGTGCGTGACACCGATTACCGGTTGGGGGCCAATTGGTATACGGACAAGAGCGCTCCCGAATATTTCTGGAAGAAGTATCAAGGTGCACAGACCGTCTATAAGTGGCGTAAGGAGGTGATGGAAGATTGGGGAAAACGGTTGAAATATCTGAAAGAAGATACAGAAAGTGTTCAGACGGACGCTTGTTTGCCCGCTTTTCCCGGAGCTGAAGGGTTCGGTCGCTATACTACCGGCGGACGGGGTGGAAAAGTATATCATGTGACTACGCTGGAAGACGGGATGCAGGAAGGAACGCTCCGTTATGCTTTGTCGCAGACGGGATCCCGTACCGTGGTATTCGATGTGGCAGGTACTATCTTTCTGAACGGCAAACTGAGAATAACGAATGGAGATCTTACCATTGCCGGACAAACGGCTCCCGGTCAGGGAATCTGCATCGCCCGCTATCCGGTGACTATCGATGCCGATAATGTCATTGTCCGCTACCTTCGTTTCCGTGTGGGCAACGAAGGCGGTGGAGAACCTGATGGTTTGGGTAGCACCGATTGTAAGAATGTCATGGTGGATCATTGCTCCATCAGTTGGTCGGTGGATGAATGCTGTTCGGTATATGGCGGAGAGAACCTGACAGTGCAATGGTGCCTCATCTCCGAAAGCCTTCGCACGGCAGGACACGCCAAAGGCCGTCATGGCTATGGCGCCATCTGGGGCGGAGCGCGGGCAGCGTTCCATCACAACCTGCTGGCACATCATGAAAGCCGTGCACCGCGCCTGGGTCCGCGCCCCGGAACGCAGGAACGGGAATATATGGACATGCGCAACAACGTAATCTATAACTGGGCAGGCATGGGCTGTTACGGCGGCGAAGGCATGAAGGTGAATATCGTGAACAACTACTACAAGCCGGGACCGGCAACTCCGAAAAACAGTCCGGTGCGCTACCGCATTGCAGGGCTGGGCGTGCGCACCACCAAATACTGTCATCGTCCCGACGGCACTCCGAATGTATGGCAGCCTATGGAACATGTGTGGGGAAAGTTCTATGTGGACGGCAATGTAATCGAAGGAAATGAGGAAGTGACCCGTGATAACTGGACGAAAGGCATCTACGAACAGATAGACAATGCTTCGTGCGATAATACTTTTACCGAACAAGTCAAGAAAGAAATGCGCCTGTCGGTCCCATTGGAAACCGGTGTCGTCACTACCCATTCGGCGAAAGAGGCGTATCGGCTGGTGCTGCAAGAGGCTGGCTGTTCCAAAGAACGTGATATTATCGATACCCGCATCGTAGAAGAAACCCGCAAGGGCACTGCTACATATATAGGAAGTGTGACCAAAGATGCGGGAAAACTGCCGGGACTTATCGACTTACCGCAGGATGTCCGGCCTAAAGGCGCTGCCAGTGCCTGGCCCGAATTGAGTGATGGCGGTGTGTCTGCCGCCGACCTGAAAGACACCGATGGCGACGGAATGCCTGATGTATGGGAAGCCGCTCACGGACTGAATCCTCGGAATGCGGCCGATGGAACGGCTGTCGGCCTGAGCAGGGAAGGGTATACCAATCTGGAAGTTTATCTGAACAGCCTGATATCGTCCGGTTCGAAAAGCGTGCAGCGCTTATCCGCTCGGAATGCTTTGCGCGAGACAAACGAGGCGTTCTTCCGGACGGAAGAAGCCCGTCGCATCGGGGAGCAAGTCTTGGCTTACCAGCGTTGCACCGGCGGATGGCCGAAGAACATCGACATGGCAAGGAAAATGAGTGAAGAAGAACTGGCCGCTGTCCTGAAAGATAAGTCACGTCAGGATGATTCCACTATCGACAACGATGCAACCACTATGCAGATGTCCTATCTGGTCCATTTGTACAGACAGACGGGCGAACCTCGTTATCGCGAAGCGTTCCGCCGGGGTGTGGAGTACTTGTTGAGCGGACAGTATGACAACGGCGGATGGCCTCAGTTCTGGCCCAATCCGCGTGGCTATCAGGTATACATCACCTACAATGATAATGCAATGGTCAATACACTGAAGATGATACGCAAGATGCTGGAGGCGCAGTCTCCCTACGATGGAGACCTGACCGATAAGGCTTTGCGCAAACGCCTTTCTAAAGCCTTTGACAAAGGTATCGAGTGCATTCTGGCCACGCAGATGGTAGTGGATGGCGAACTTACGGTATGGTGTCAGCAACACGACCGGGAAACATTGGAACCGGCGCCGGCACGCGCTTTCGAACTGCCGTCTTATTGTTCGCAGGAGAGTGCCGCGATTGTGCGTCTGCTGATGGAACTTCCCAAACCGGATGCACGTGTGAAACGTGCCATCCACGGAGCTATGAAGTGGTTTGACAAGTTCAAACTCACGGGCCTGCGGTATGAACGGATGGTAGGAAAAGAGAAAGAACTTGTCACGCGCCTGGTGGAAGACGCTCATGCTCGTCCGATATGGGCGAGATATTATGACCTGAAATATTGTGAGCCTTTTGTCTGCGACCGTGACGGAGTGCCCCGCCGCCATCTGGAAGAAATCGGAACGGAGCGCCGCAACGGTTATAGTTGGTATAACACGTCCCCGGCAGAACTTTTCCCCCTTTATGATGTCTGGAGTGCCCGGTATGATGCAAAGCATAAGGTAAGCGTCAGCCTGACGACCCCGGGAGCCAACGAAAACGGAACCATTGAGATGTATCGTCGTCCCACAGCAGACCGGTCGGCTTTCGATAAGGTGGTAAATCCCGGAGAAAGCATACAGGCCGCCATTGAGGGAGCGCCGGAAGCATCCGCCGTTCCTTATAAGATTCTTATTCGGAAAGGCACTTATAACCAGAAAGTCATTATCGACCGCCCGAATATCGTACTGGTGGGTGAAGACCGGGACAGCACCGTCCTCGTATTGGCGGAAACAGCCCGCACCCGCGCCATTACTGAATATCATGGGCGTCCCGTGGGCAATGGAGTGATTGTCTTGCAGGAGGGTGCCGATGATTGTGTCATCAGCGGTCTTACCGTCTATAATAACTATGGAACGACCATTGAGAACACCACCACCCACCAGATGGCAATCTTCGGGCGGGCTACCCGTACCATCGTCATCAACTGCAATGTATGGGCGGATGGCAACGATGCCCTTTCGCTTTGGGCGCGGGGAGGCGATGGGATGTACTATCATGCCGACCTCAATCTTCGTTGTCCGGGTGTCGACTTCCTGTGTCCGCGCGGCTGGTGCTATGCCACCCGTTGTCGCTTCTATGGAGACGGCCGTGCCATCATCTGGCATGACGGGCGGGGTGACAAAAGCAAAAAACTGGTAATTACCAATTCTACCTTCGACGCTAAATCGCCCACTGTGCTGGGGCGTTGGCACCATGATTCCCAGTTCTTCGTCGTGAACTGCTATTTGTCCGAGCAGATTCTGGACAGTAATATCAGTTATGCCTATACGGATAAAGTGCTCGACCCCTGTCCTTGGGGACAACGCGTTTACTACTACGGTTGCACCCGCGAGGGAGGTCATAGCGGCTGGCTGAAGAACAATTTGGAGGAAGCACCGGGCAGTCCCGCTTTTTATGGTATCACTGCCTTATGGACTTTTGACAAGAAATGGAATCCGGAGCAGCGTATCCGGGACTTATGGCCGGTACTGGCATATACCGCTTATTATCCCGTTCCCTAAAAAACAGGCTTCTATTGATTGAATAAAAAGTAAAAATACTATATTTGCAGCTAAACTGCTATATTTCTAAACCATGAAACAAAAACTTATCTATCTGCTGCCTCTCTTGCTGCTGTCAGGTTGTAGTCAGCCCACTTACAAGACCACTTCCCTGTCGCCCGACCGGCGAGCGGAACTTCTGCTGAAAGAACTTACGCTGGAAGAAAAAGTTTCCTTAATGATGGACGGTTCCAAACCTGTGGAACGGTTAGGTATCAAATCTTATAACTGGTGGAACGAAGCCCTGCATGGGGTGGCTCGTGCCGGGTTGGCAACTGTGTTTCCCCAACCCATTGGCATGGCGGCATCCTTTTCGCCGGAGACGGTGCACGAGGTATTCAGTGCCGTGTCGGATGAGGCCCGCGCCAAAAACACTTACTATGCCTCGAAAGGCAGCTACGAACGCTACCAAGGGTTGACGATGTGGACGCCTACCGTGAATATTTATCGTGACCCGCGCTGGGGCCGGGGAATAGAGACTTATGGAGAAGACCCTTATCTGACCAGCCGTATGGGAGTGGAAGTGGTGAAAGGTCTGCAAGGCGGCAATGACGGAAAATACGATAAGCTGCACGCCTGTGCCAAGCACTTTGCCGTACATTCGGGACCGGAGTGGAACCGGCACGAGTTCAACGCGGAGAATATCAAACCTCGCGATTTGCATGAAACCTACCTGCCTGCTTTCGAAGCCTTGGTAAAAGAAGGAAAGGTGAAAGAAGTAATGTGCGCTTATAACCGTTTCGAGGGAGACCCCTGTTGCGGCAGCGACCGCTTACTGATGCAGATTCTGCGGGACGAATGGGGTTTCGACGGAATTGTGCTGTCCGATTGCGGTGCGATAGCCGACTTTTACAGAGAGAAAGGACACCGCACTCATCCCGATGCCGAGTCTGCTTCGGCTGCCGCGGTACTGAGCGGAACGGACTTGGAATGCGGTTCCAGCTATAAAGCATTGGTGGAAGCCGTGAAACAGGGAAAGATAGATGAAAAGGCTGTGGATGTAGCTGTGAAGCGCTTGTTGACGGCGCGTTTCGCTTTAGGCGAAATGGATGATCCGTCGGAAGTGTCTTGGACAAAGATACCTTTCTCGGTGGTTGCTTCTGCCGCCCACGATTCTCTGGCGCTCGATATAGCCCGCAAGTCCATGACTTTGCTGATGAATAAAGATAACTTCCTGCCGCTGAAACGCGGTGGCCTGACGGTAGCCGTGATGGGCCCCAATGCCAACGACTCGGTGATGCAATGGGGAAATTATACCGGTATGCCGCCACGCACCGTCACTATCTTGGACGGAATACGCAGCGCTTTGGGCAAGGATGATAAGCTCATCTACGAGCAAGGCTGCGCATGGGTGGAGAGAACGCTGATTCAAAGTGTTTTCAGTCAGTGCAAGTCTGCTGACGGTCCCGGATTCAGTGCACGCTATTGGAACAACGTGACGCGTGAAGGCGCTCCGGCGACTACTGCCCAGGTAACCACTCCTTTCCATTTCTGTACATCTGGCGCTACGGTATTCGCCCCGGGAGTGAACTTGACCGATTTCTCAGCGACTTATCAAAGTGTATTGACTCCCGAACAGTCCGGTGAAGTGGTATTCGAAATATATGCCTACGGTTCCGGACGCTTGCGCATTAATGGCGAAGAAGTGAAGGGCTTCTCCAACAAACACGGAGGTCGCGGTTCCACTTATGCCTTGAAAGTGCAGGCGGGTAAGTCTTATGATATTGAATTTGATTTTGAATATTACAGAAGCGATGCTCAATTAAACTTTGATATTGGTTTCAAGAAAGAAGTGGATATCAAGGCGTCGGTAGCGAAAGTAAAAGATGCGGATGTGGTAATCTTTGTCGGCGGTGTTTCCCCGAGTCTGGAAGGAGAAGAGATGGGAGTGAACCTGCCCGGCTTCAAGAGAGGCGACCGTACGGATATCGAGTTGCCTGCCGTACAGCGTGAGTTGGTAGCTGCTTTGCACCGTGCCGGCAAGAAAGTTGTGTTTGTCAATTGTTCCGGTTCTCCTATCGGCTTTGAGCCTGAAACGAAAGCCTGTGAAGCTATCCTGCAAGCTTGGTATCCCGGTCAGGCTGGTGGTACGGCTGTGGCAGAGGTGCTGTTTGGTGATTACAACCCCGCAGGCAGATTGCCTGTAACGTTCTATCGCAATGTTTCCCAGCTTCCCGATTTCGAGGATTATAACATGGCGGGAAGAACCTATCGCTATATGAATGAAACGCCACTGTTCCCCTTTGGCTATGGATTGAGCTATACCACCTTCAGCTACGGCCCGTTGTCCGTGGAAAAAGATAAGATTGCCGCCGGCGAATCACTGAAACTGACCGTCCCCGTAACCAATACCGGTAAACGTGACGGAGAGGAAGTCGTACAGGTCTACTTGCGGAAGCAGGGTGATACCGACGGTCCCGGCAAAACCCTTCGTGCTTTTAAGCGCGTCTCCATTCCGGCCGGTGAAACGGTGAACGTAGCGTTCGAATTGAACGATAAAAACCTCGAATGGTGGGATTCTCAATCCAATACCATGAGAGTTTGTTCCGGAAATTATGATATTCTGGTCGGCAGTAGCTCGCGGGCAGAAGATTTGACGCAACATTCCATCGCAATAGATTGATTCAGAAGGAATTTGAAGGATAAAGGATAGAGGGTCTGCCGCACAAGCAGACCCTTTTCTATGTGGAAATATTAGTCCGCCTATGTGGAAATAATGTTTTTTCCACCTATTACGATAATTTTTCTTCCTTTAACTTCCTTTTTTTTTTGACTTTTGCAACAAAATATAAAACACCAAGATAGTAATTAATATGAGAAACACATTGGTTGCATTGCTTTCTTTTTGGATATGTGCAACGGCAAATGCTCTTTGCCTTGAAAGAATAGGTGATGTCGATTTGATAGTTGCACAAGATGGCAGTGGGAATTATACTACATTACAAGCAGCTATTGATGCCGCTCCTGATAACAGTGACAAACGTTTTGTTATATATATAAAGAATGGCACGTATAATCAGGAAAAGCTGATTATTCCTCAAAACAAGAAAAATCTGACACTGCGGGGCGAGGACCGCGCTCGTACCATTATTAGCTATCATCTATATGATTGTAAAAGTCCGGATACGGGTAATAAGTGTCCGGCCGAATCATGGGCTTTGTGGAAAGATAATGCTGCTCTGATTCGTACCTCCGCTACTTTGACGATTATGGCCGAAGGTTGCGTTGTGGAGAATCTGACGTTGGCCAACACGGCGGGACCTGTAGGTCAGGCTTTGGCACTTACTGTTTGTGCTGACAGACAGGTTTTCCGTAATTGTGATATACTGGGCTATCAGGATACTATTTATCTGTGGACAGCAGGTAAACGCAGCTATTTCGAAGATTGTCTGATTGTGGGACGCACCGATTATATTTATGGAGGCGGAATCGGTTATTTCCAATCATGTGAGATTCGTAGTTGGGGTGGCGGTTGGATAACGGCTCCTTCTACTCCCAAAGAACAGAAGTACGGTTTCGTATTCAACCAATGCAATTTTACTTATATGTCCGGAAGCCCCCGTTCCGGGGATGATGGCAAGCCTATTGCTATCGGGCGTCCTTGGCATAACTATCCCAAAGTAACTATCCTCAATTCTGTAATGTGTGAACAAATGCATCCGGAAGGTTGGCCTACTACCTGGCATATGGATTATGCAGCTACAAGTTCCGACCTCCACCTGTATGAATACAATAATACCGGTAAAGGGGCTGATATGAGTGGACGCGCAAAGTGGGCAGGCATTAAGAGGCTGACGAAGAAAGAGGCGAAAGAATACAGTATAGAGAATGTATTAGGTAAAGTCCAGGATTGGAAATAAAAATTATAATGAATAAATATATTGTTTAACCAAAGTAATGCTATCATGAAACAAAAAGATGGAAAAATGAAAAGCAGATTACTCTTGCTACTGGCGCTGTTACTAATGGTACCTGTAGGAGTGTTTGCTCAGAACATTACTGTAAAAGGTACCGTATTAGATTCGACAGGAGAAACTGTCATTGGTGCCACAGTAGTAGAAAAAGGTAATACAGCGAATGGTGTTACCACTGATTTAGACGGTCATTTTACTTTGACCGTAGGTAAAGGGAAAAAACTTATAATCTCTTATGTCGGCATGGAAACTCAGGAAGTAGATGCTGTTGCCGGTAAAGAATTAAAAGTAATTTTGAAGGATGACTCACAAGCACTTGACGAAGTCGTTGTTATCGGTTACGGTGGCAGTAAGGCACGTAAGGATTTGACGGGTTCTGTAGGCTCTATTTCAGGTGCCAAACTGGCTGCTGTTCCTGTAACCTCGGCTGCTGTGGCTCTGCAAGGTAAGATTGCAGGTGTACAGGTAACCACTGTCGATGGTGCTCCGGGTGCTGATATTAACATCCGTGTCAGAGGGGGTACGTCAGTGACGCAGAGTAATGAACCGCTGTATATCGTCGATGGTTTCCAGACAGATAATATTAATGATATTCCTCCATCGGATATTGCATCTATTGATGTTTTGAAAGATGCTTCTTTGACTGCTATCTACGGTGCTAAGGGTGGTAATGGAGTAGTTGTGGTTACCACAAAATCGGCAAAGGAAGGAAAGGTACAGGTCAGCTTGAATGCACAGATGTCTGTCAGTCATTTATCTAAGAAACTGGATCTGATGGATGCTTATGATTTTGTAAATTATCAATATGGATGGGCTGCTTCCAAGGGTAACCGTTCCGATAAGGCAAAGTTCTTCCGTGCTAATTTTGGTAATCCGATGGACCTTGATATCTATCGACGTGCCACAACTCATGATTGGCAAGATGAAGTAATGGGAGAAACTCCGTTGAATTATTCTACCAATGTGACGGTAGGAGGCGGTTCCGAGAAATATCGCTTCAATATTTCGATGACACAATCTGAAGATAAAGGTATTATTATGGGTTCAGGTGTACGGCGTACTAACTTGAATATTAAGTTGTACACTCAGTTGACTAAGAATTTGACGTTACAACTCAATCCGAAAATTTCTTATCGTCGTGATACAGGTGCTGGTGGCGACAAAGTAGGTAGTGGTGGTATCATTGACGTGCTGCGTTATCGCCCAACTAATGGTTTGCGTGAGTTTGCTTATTGGGACCCCGCTACAGTGGATCCTGACGATGAAGCTATCTTCGAATATACCAATCCGAAGAATGACATAAAAGAGAATACGCTGAAGAAGCATTCTTATACTTATACTAATCAATTGGCGTTAGAATGGGCACCGATCGAAGGTTTAGTATTGCGCACTGAAGGGGTACACTCTATGTCCTTTGTGGATGAAAACCGTTTTAATGGTGCTATGACCGATGAAGGACAGAAGCAAAACAAACTTCCAATTGCTTCTATCAAAGATAAACGTACAGAGAAGTTTACTTGGACAAATACTGCTACGTATGGTTTTGATATTAACCATTTACATAACTTTTCATTCTTGTTAGGTCAAGAAATCCAGAGTAGGCAGACGAAAGAAACGTTTATGAAGAACCGTTATTTCCCCCGTTATATTACGGCGGATAAAGCGCTTAATAATATGAATCTTGGTAAACCGTGGGAAAGCACTTCTTCCCTTTCTACGCCAGAACGTACAGCCTCTTTCTTCGGACAGGCTAATTATAACTATGACCATAAATATTTAGCATCTATTACTATGCGTGCTGACGGTTCCACCAAATTTGCTCCAGGTGAACAATGGGGATATTTCCCTTCTGTTTCTGCCGCATGGGTACTGACAAAAGAGGGTTTTCTGGAAGATAATCCGGTTATTAGTAATTTGAAATTGCGTGCTGCTATTGGTATGGCAGGTAATAATCGTATTGATGATGATATGTGGCGTTATCTTTATACCGTCAATACTACTTTAGGACCAGCATTTGGAGAAGCTACCGAAAATGGTGAACAATGGTATGGTATGGGAGACGGAAAAACTTATCCCAATACGAAGATTAAATGGGAAACGACCTTAACTCGTAATGTGGCTTTCGACCTTGGTCTATTCAACGAGCGTCTCACTATTACACCGGAATTTTATTGGAACACAACAAAAGACTTGCTTTATACATCTGATGTTCCTACTGTATCTGGTTATACGAAGCAAATGCGTAATGTCGGTCAAGTAACAAACAAAGGTTTTGAGCTAAGTATTAATGGTGATATTCTTCGGGGTAAGGATTATGTTTTAAGTGGTAACTTAACATTCGGACTCAACAAGATGGTAGTTGATAAGCTAAACGATACAGATGATGTGATTTGGGATCAAAATGACCGTTGGAAGTCTAGCTACAATGATTATTGTCTAAAAGTAGGTGATCAAGTTGGCCTCATATATGGTTTTATCTATGATGGTCTTTATAGTATGGACGAATTTGATTTCGACCCTAATCAGAACTTCCTGGCTATTCCCAAAGAAGGTACGATTATTAATACTGTATTTGATAATAGTAATTCCGGAGACCCTACACTTCCGGGGAAAATCAAATTTAAAGATATTAGTGGACCAGATGGAAAACCTGATGGGGTGATTGATGAGCATGACCGTACTGTTATAGGTAATACTAATCCGAAGTTCCAAGGTGGTTTTGGCTTTAACGGACAATATAAGGGCTTTGATTTCACTATTAATTTTAATTACATGTATGGATTTGATGTGAACAATGCTACAGGTTATCAACTTTCTTCTTCGGAAAAGAATGATAAGAAATTTTATAATGTTCTGTCTAAATTCAAAGATGGTTGGCACTATTTTAATCCAGCGGATGGTGAACATTATTATAAGAACACGAATGTGGAAAATTCAGTAGATGTTTATGGGGCTGCAAATGCTGGAGTAACACTATGGAATCCTGCTGATGTGACGAAGAAAGTAACTCACTCTTACTTTATTGAAGATGGTTCATTCCTTCGTTGTCAGGATATTACTATTGGTTATACATTACCTAAAAAGCTAACCCAAAAGTGGGGTATGTCGAAAGTACGTTTTTATGCAAGTGGTTCTAATCTCTTTATTATTACGGGTTATTCCGGTTATGACCCAGAGGTGGATGTACAGACCGGTTTAACGTGTGGTATGGACTATAATCGCTACCCACGTAGCCGAAGCTTTGTGTTTGGTACTAATATTACTTTCTAATTTAACTAAAACGGACAGAAATATGAAATTAAAATATATTCTAATGACCGGTCTGATTGCAATGGGACTATCTTCTTGCAATGACTTTCTGGAAGTGGATGCGCCCTCGAAATACGAGAACGGATATATCTTCAATGACAGGACCGAAATAAATCGTGCTTTGAATGGTGTCTATGCTCAGTTGTTGAGTGGTGACACATATGGAGGCGCTTATTTGAGCACTTTTTGTTTGAACAGTGATGTGGACATGGCTACATATACCAGCGATGTCGCTACCAATAATAGTTACCGTCGTTTTGACTGTTCTCCTTCAGGAGGTGAAATTGAAAAGGCTTGGAATGCAGCCTATAAAGGTGTGGAGTATGCTAATAATTTTATCTATCAACTTAAGAATAGTGAATTGTATGTCGAAGGCGATGAAGAACTAGAACAGATGATGGGCGAGGCTAAAGTGATACGTGCCATGTTTTATCATGATTTGGTTGTGATGTTTGGTGATATTCCTTTTGCTATGGAGCCTGTTTCAGGAGTTGATGATGGCAACTTAACGCTTCCTGTTACTGACCGTGAACAGATCCACAAAGTATTAATTGAAGATCTAAAATCTATTGCTCCGAAAATGCAGTTTGCAGCAAGTCTCAGTGGAGGTATAGAACGTGTCTCTAAAGAGTTTTGTTGGTCTATGATTGCCCGTATGGCTTTGACTTGTGGTGGTTATTCTCTTCGTCCAGACATGACAAATACGAGTAGTTATGGTAAGATGGAACGCCCCGCTAATTATAAGGAATATTATGAAACGGCTCGCCAGTATTGTGATTCAGTCATATCTTCCGGTAAACATGCTTTAAATCTTTCTTATCGGCAGGTGTTTATTGACGAGTGTAATTATATTGTAAACAATAACGACGACCCAATTTTCGAGATTCCGTTTGGTAAGAACTCTACGGGTAACATCGGTTACATTCAGGGACCGACGAGTGAGGTAAATGAAGGTAAGACGAGTGGTACAAACAAATGGGGAGAAGCTAAAGGAAATGCCCGTCTCAATGCTTTGTACCGCTTCTTATTCGATGAAGGTGATTTACGCCGTGATTATGTAAACGGACTATGGTTCTATCAGTATGACGGTACACCGAAATTTCGTAATGACTACACAGTACACAACAACAAGTGGTCTAAGCTGTGGACAACAGCCAGCTTAGGGGATAATAGTCAAGGTAATACGGGTATTAACTATCCCTACATGCGTTATGCAGATGTATTATTAATGTATGCTGAGGCAGTCAATGAGTTGGAAGATGGGGTTGGAGGCGTTAATGGCGCAAAAGCGATCAATGCTTTACGGCAAGTACGTAGTCGAGCTTTTGCTGGTGCAAATGTTGAAGAGTACTTAAATTCAATCAAAGGTTCTAAAGATACTTTCTTGAAAGCTGTGCTTGATGAACGTAAGTTCGAGTTTGCCGGTGAGAACATGCGCTGGAGAGATCTGGTTCGTAACAATATGTATAGTGAAGAAGTTTATTATTCTTTTATGCGCTATTACGGTATAGCTTCAAATTCTGATTCATCTATGGATATGGAAGACATATCTATACATGATGGTAAAGGACCGGATTTTTGGGAAGGAATACCATATCAGATTTTTTATAAAGATAAAGAAAAGAAGAAAGATGAGAATGGCGATGATATAGAAACTGGAATTCCAAATCCGAATAATGTAAATGTGTATCCTAATACTACTATGGATATAATTACATTTTATGAAAACACTCTATATGACAAAAAAGACAATCCGGAAAATAATGGGGATACAAGCTGGAGTAAAGTCACATTTTTTGATTGGTGGAATGCTACAGATGGCCTTCCTAAGGAACAAATCCTTTATTCATACTATGGTTATGTACGTAGTGACTATAGGGGAATTATTTCTGTCGTTCGGGATGGTAAAACAGAAACTCCGTCTGTGGGCAATCTACCACCGGTCCGTTATATCCTTCCTTATCCTAACTCTGCTATTCAGCGTAGTGCAGGTGCTTACAAAAACTATTATGGATATTGATAACTATAAATCTTTTATTGAAATATGAAGAATAAAATTTTATATACTTTGTTGACTCTCTTATTCGTCTCTTTCTATTCATGTAAAGATGATGAGATAGTTACTAACGGAGATGGTACCGATCCCAATAGGGAATTTATGACCATGTTCCGTAAAGATGATAATACAGGCAAAGGTGAAAACGAGCCTTATGCAAGTCAGGTGGTAGACTTAAATGATATTCAACTCCGATGGTATGGAGTAAAGGATTGTGCAGGATATGAAATTAAGATGGCTTTACAACCGAACGTATCTTCCGGTTTAGCGGAAGATTGGAACAATCCGAAGAATCTTTTAATGGATACGATAGTTGGACCGGACGTGTTAGATATGTTGATTAAAGACTTGGATTACAGTACTTCGTATCGCTTTGCTATCCGTACTCTTTCTACCAAAGGAGAAGCATATCACTCCAAGTGGTATGGTTATGGTGACCAACGTCATTGGGCTGATTATATGCAAATTGATACGGAAACTCGCTATCCAACTCCGGACTTGGTAGTGATTGGTGACATTACGAAGAACTCTTTCCGTTTGAATATGGACCGTGTGTATGCTACATCAGGTGACCCGGGCACTTATAAAGATTATTTTGAGGTAGATGCTGATGGTAACTTTGTGGTACATACCATATCCGTAATTCCTTCGCCTACCAATCCTGATGCGCAAGTTCCCGATAAATGGAGAGAATATACGATTACTGAGGAAGATTTTGCGAATGGTTATATTGATATTGATGGGTTGGATATGAATAGTGTGTATGTGGTGAATGCTGAAAACAAAAATATTCCTATCCACGTCGATGCTATCTACAACACTTGTACAGTGCGTACCGACGGTGAACCAGGCGAGCCTATTTTCTTGGAACATAAGGTAGACCCAAATGATACAATTCCGGGAGCTGTCGAATACCAAGCCATGTGTCTGGATAAAATTTTGACTGATTATACATCAGATGCTACATTGACAGAGGGTACCATCTTTGAACTGGAAGGTGGAAAAGCATACTACTTTGCTAATAATCCGTCACTATGTAAAGGTATGACAATGCGTACTCGCCAAAGCGATTTGGATGCAGGCAAGGGTAATGCTAAGATTTATATGAATGGTATGTCTAAGAATCCTGATGGTTCAGGTGTTTCCTGTAACTTTATGTTTGGTCGTCAACCGCAGAGTGGTGAAAGTGATGCGCCTATCAATGTGAAGTCTGTGATTTTTGAAGATATTGACTTTGATAGTCCATTGGCAACGAACTATGGTGATGGAAAGGCTACTGGAAATTATTTTGCCAACATGTACTCTAACGGTATGGCTGTAACATTTAACTCTTTTGAAGTAAGAAGATGTTCTTTCCAGCGTATGATTCGTGGCTTTATTCGTGTACAAGGATCTAAACGTAAAGTGTTTGAGAAAATATTGGTAGAAGATTGTTTGTTCTACAACTGTGGTTATTATGATAATGGAGGTAATGGTTATGCTTGGATTGCCGGTGACGGTAAGGACCCAAAGTCTAACATATTCCGTGATATCGTTTTCCGTAATAATACATTCTATGATTCACCCCGTGTTAATATCTTTACAGATAATAATAAGACTTTGGCATGGCCTGCCAGTGTTCGTTATAAGATGACTCTTGAAAACAATACATTTGTGAATTATAGTACGCGTTCTTCTGGGCGGAATTTATTCAGTTTTAAATATATACCGGGCGGTAGTGAGATTATTGTTAAGAAAAACTTGTTTATTCAGACTAGAGCGGCAGATGATAATCGTAATCTTTATTTTGGTGGTATGGATATCCGTGAGTTTGCTGGTACTGGACCAAGAGAAATTACATTTGATATAGCAGATAATTATGCTGTAACTTGTGAAGAGAGTAAACAGAAAAATGATGGTATTTTCACTAGTGGTGCATTTAGTGCCAAGAAAAATAGTGCTGGTGCATTCATTACTTATTCGCCGGGTGTCATCAATGGTGCTGACCAGTTGGTTGTAAAGGTAGGTTCCACTCCACTTTCTCCGACCGACTTGATGGTTGATCCGAATCCACCTCATAAGAATGGAGATAAAGATATGCATGAAACAACCACTGAGAAACTGATGAATGGTCTGAAGTTCAACAAGACTGATAAGGTTTTGAATCACGAGATTTATAAGTTGGGCATCGGTGACCCGCGTTGGAGACAATAAATGTCATAGGTATAATTAAATATATTTGTCTATATGAGGCTGTGAAGTTTTGTTAGACATTCTTTGCGAGAGGAGCGTTCCGGGTCGGAGCGCTCCTTTTTGCATATATCTTCTTTCTTCTTTTTGCATTTTGACACTTTGCATATCTAATCGCACGAGACTGCGATATTTCCGATCAGTTATACTGTCCTTCCGAAATACGAGAGTGAAAATTTATAATTTGCTATTTATTAGTGGAATACAGAAAGACAGGTGTTTCAAGGAGAGAAAAACTTCGCCTGCCGGAGCTTCCGGGCGGACTTTTTGCAGAGAAAGTAGATATTTACTGAGGTAAAGTAGAGGTTTAGCAGAGCAAAGTATACGTTTACCTATAAGTAGTTGACCATTTACCTATAAGTAGTAGCCTTTCCACTTAGGAGTAATCGCTCTATTACTTAAGTGCGATAACTTTATCACCTATATATAATCGTGCCGTCCTTTAATAGTATACAATATATTCGTATAAATAATGCATATTACAGGAGGACGTGTATAAATATTGCATCGCGAATCTGCTTTATAAGGGTAAAATCTCTATTTTGCTTTGTTTTTAAACAGAGAGTGTAAGCATAATCCGAGGAAATGATGCATTATGGTAGAAGAATGAACTATTCGGTGACCTTGTTCATTCTCTTATGTCGGGAGGGAATCATGTCAATGGATTTAAATATAGATATAAGGTAAAGTTCTAACGAGAGTATAGCGACAATAATATACTTAAAACGTAGTTGACTAATTACTTTTATGATTACTTTTGCATGTATATATAATGTATGAATGGAGAAAGAAGAAAGTCCGGGTCAGGGCGGGATGAAGCTGATAATGAGTATTCTTTTTTGTTAAGAATACAAAGAAGCAGTAAAGTGAGGATAAAACTTACTTTGCATCATCAGGAGTCTGATTCAAATTATTGTTTGTTTAGGGTGGATTTTAATGGTAGTCCTCATGTAAATCCTGCGGAGGCGATAGTGAGTGTTCCTGATAAGATGAAAAGATATGTGGGTTGTATACTTAAAGGCAATCATATCCATTATCATGTAGAGGGATATAAATCTGCGGCTTGGGCTTTACCTATAGAAGATGATGGCTTTGCGGTGAAGGAATTGGGTTTTACCGACTATAATAGTAATATTATAAAAATCCTGGATGACTTATCCCGAGTGATAAATCTTAAAACAAAGATAACGTATTCGTGCACATTAAATTTATAGAGTATGAGTTGGATTGATGAAAGAATAGAAACATATTATCAATGGCTGAAAGACAATACGGCTATTAAAGAAGATATTGGAACCGGTTGGTCTTCTGTATCTACTCCTTTTGTCGGTCTTTTCAATGATTGCATAGAGATATTTATTAAAAAAGAAGAAGATAAGATACTTTTATCCGATGATAGCCTGACAATTGAGAACCTGACTTTGTTAGGGGTGGATATTGCCCGTTCTCCCAAAAGAATGGAGTTCATAAAATATGTCCTCAGAAATTACGGAGTTCAGCTTGTTGATAAAGAGTTGACTGTTGTTTCTTCTGAGAAAGATTTCCCGCAGAAGAAACATGCTTTGATTTCGGCAATCTCTGAAATTTCGGACTTGGGTATCACGGCCAAACACACAGTAGCATCTGTTTTTGTCGAAGATGTTCAAACGTATCTTACAGAGCGTGATGTAACATTCACTCCCCAGTTTATAGCGAAAGGCAGTACCGGGCTTGAGTTTAATTTCGATTTTCATATTGCCGGTAAGAAAAGCGAGTTAGTAATAAAACCGTTCAATTCTTTGAATCAAGGTGCAGTGGAACGCTTCTTGTTTAGTTGGCAGGATATTAAGGATACCAGAGAATCTGTCACCAAGAAAGAGATGAAAAGTTTAGCTGTGATTAATGATACGGTAAATGAACCTAAGAGGGAATATATAGAAGCTTTCAAGTCGAAGAATGCAGATGTCCTTTTCTGGAGTCTGAGGAATACAAAAGAATATTCTGATAAACTGAATGTTGCATAGAAAGGGGGGCGCTTTCTATGCAATCTCTTTGCATAAATCTCTTTTTATACTAATATTATTATTAAGGATACCACAAAAAAGTTAGAAAACAAAGCGGGGCAGGGAGGAAGAATCATCCCGACCGGAAATCAGTGTTCCCCCCTCTTTGCATTAAACTCCGATGGCGTCATCCCATATTTCTTTTTAAAGCATTTGCTGAAATACTTGGGGTCGTTGAAGCCCGTCATATAGGCGATGGTGGAGATGTTGTATTCGCCACTTTCCATGAGTTGCATGGCGCGCTTGATGCGTACTTCGCGGACAAAGTCCACGGGGGAAAGACCGAAGATGGTTTTCAGCTTCTGATAGAAGACGGTGCGTCCCATACCGGTGGACTGGGCGAGTTCGTCGATGGTCAGGTCGGGATTATCCATCTGTTTCTCCATCACATCCATCACTTGTTGCACAAACTGTTCGTCGGACGAAGTGATTTGCGGCCTTGCCGGTTCTATCTCGGCCAGCGGGGCGGGATTCTTTTTCTGATTCTCCAACCATTGTTCCAGATAGTACTTCTGCAACACACTGCGCTGACTGAGCAGCGACTTGATGCGGGTCTTGAGATAAGTGGAACTGAACGGTTTGGTGATGTAGTCGTCGATTCCCTGCTCCAATCCCGAAATACGGTCGTCCAAAGAAGACTTGGCGGACAGCAGAATGATGGGGATGTGGCAGATATCCCGATTCTCCTTGATGGCTTTTACCATATCCAGTCCGTCCATGACCGGCATCATGATGTCGCTGATGATAAGGTCGGGCAGACCGGTGAGGGCGCTTTCCACCCCTTCCTGTCCGTTGGTGGCTTCGATTACTTTATAAACGGGTGACAGAATATCTTTCAGGAAGCCCCGCAGTTCGTTGTTGTCCTCCACTATCAGCACAGATACGGATTGAGCGGCGGCGTTGCCATCCTCTCCACCGGTGGCGGTGATGATTTCTTCCTGCCCCGGCGCCGGTATCGGTTCCTCCGTCGGGGTGGCGGGGGCGTCTTCCAATATGATTTCCGTACTTTCATCCTTTTCGTAAGACTTCCGGTCGAGCGGCAGGGTAATGGTAAACGTACTGCCCACACCAGCCTGACTGTCCACCCGGATATTCCCGTGATGCAATTCCACCAATTCCTTGACCAACGACAGGCCGATGCCCGAAGAAGGTTGCAGAATGTTGCTGTGCACCAACGTTTCGAAACGCTGGAATAGCGTCCGCTGCTTCTGGAGGTCGATGCCGATGCCTTCGTCGGTTACGGAAACCACTAACTGCCCGGCGTCCACGCGCGCGCAGACTGTGATGGACTTGTGGTCGGGTGTGTACTTGAAAGCGTTCGATATCAGGTTGAAGGCAATCTTTTCCAGCTTGTCCCGGTCTATCCAGGCATAGATGGTTTCTGCATCGGTCTGTAGCCGGAAGTCGATGCTCTTTTCTTCCGCCATGTAGCGGAAGTTGTCCATCACTTGTTGCAGCAGGCCGATTACTTCCGTCTTCTCCAATATCAGTTTCATCTTTTTGTTTTCAATCTTGCGGAAGTCGAGTATCTGGTTGATGAGCCGCAGCATCCGTTCCGCGTTCTTGTGCACTAAGGTCAGGTGTTTGCGTGCACCGGCCGATAGCGTCTCGTGTTCCAGAACTTCGTGCACCGGACTGGTGATAAGCGTCAAGGGCGTGCGCAACTCATGCGAAATATCCGTGAAGAACCTCAACTTGATGTTCGCCAACTGGTGTTCGATATCTATCTGATGACGTAATTTATAGATATAAAGTATGATATAGACAATGGTTGCCGTAGACAGGATGAACAATACCGCGTAGAGCAGCCATGCCCAATAAGTCTCCCAGAAAGTCGGTATGATGACGATGGGGAGGCGGCGCACGTTGTCGGTCCATACGCCGTCGCTGTTGGTGGAACGGATTTGCAGTTCATATTCACCGGGAGGCAGGTTGATGTAGCTGGCGCGGCGGTTGTTGTCCGCCTCGTTCCAGTTTTCTTCAAGGCCTTGCAGCCGGTAGCTGTAACTGATGGAGGCGGGAGCGATGTAATCCAGTGCGGCAAACTCGAACGTCACGTTCCGCTCGTGGGGCTTCAGCTTCAATACTTCCAGGTCATCGATACTCAGATTCTGCTTATTGCTTTGTATCCTCAATCCCGTGAAAGCGATGGGCGGGGTGTAGACGCTCTTTTTCAAGGCAGATGGGTCTATCTCCAGGATGCCTGCATCCGTACCCAGCAATATCCGGTCCCGATAGAGGACGGGGATGGCCTCGCTGGAATAAATCCGCTTTTGCAGATATTTCTCGTCGAAGTTGTCGAAGGAACCGGTGTCGGGATTGAATTTGGACAAGACGTTTTCGCATACAATCCACAAGCCCTTTTGAGAGTCTTCTATCATGGACAGTACGAGGTCGGAAGACAGCCCGTCTCTTTTCGTATAAGCCTTGAAGCGGATTCTGTCCGTCAGCAGGCTGTCGGACAAAATGCGGTTCACTCCTCCGGTAAAGGTGAGCACATAGGTATCTTTCCGGCTGTCTGTATAGATGTAGACCACGTCGTTGCTGCTCAGGGTCGATGCGTCGTCGGGGATGCGGGTGTTGGGATAGAACCTGATGTCTTCCGGACGTTCGATGTTGCCCGAGAAAGTCAGCAGGCCTTCGGTAGTCCCCACCATTAGGGCACCGTCCACTTCCCGCAGGATGCGCACTTTGGAGAAATTATCCTTCGGGTATCCCTTCAATTCATTTCCGCTGTGCACAAAGCGCGCCTTGCCGCCGGCCGTTTCCCGGAATAGGTTCAGCCCTCCGCCATAGGTTCCTATCCAAATCCGTTTGTGTTGGTCCTGGATGATGGAGTAGATGCTGTTGTTACTCAGGCTGTACGGATCGGTTTCTTCGTGAACATATTGCTGCACGTCGAAGCGTCCGTCTCCTTTCTTGCGGAGGCGGAAGACGCCGTCCCATTTGCTACCCAGCCAGATGTTCCCTTCTTCATCCTCCAGAAAGCAATAGATGTTCTTCCCGAAGGCAACGGCGCTCTTGCTGATGTTTCCTTCGGGCGTCAGGTAGCCTTGTAGGCTTTTGTCGGGATTGAAGATGCGGATAATCCCCTTCTTATTGGCAGTCCACAGTTTTTGCTCCCGGTCTATGAGGAAAGCGCGTGTCTCGAATCCGTAGTCCAGCGGAGTGAGGTGGCAGGCGCTGGGGAAGAAAGACATCCGCCCGGTATGGTAATTGTCGGCAAACCAGAGGTTCTTCTGATTGTCTATGTAGTTCAGCCGGATGACCGGGGTGAATTTGGAATCGGGATTATTATGGTCCGTGTAATAAGGTTTCAGTTGCTTGTCCTTCCGGTCATAATAGCTGATGCAGCCCAGGTGCGGCACTACCCAAAGCGTTCCCTGGTTGTCTTCGAAGATAACGTCCCGGCTTTCCCGCTCGGCTTTGGGCATGTCCTGCGGCAGTGTCCGGTAATGCTGCTTTTCACCGGTGGCAGGGTTGTAACGGGTGATTCCGGCGACGGGGGAGAATATCCACAGTTCGTTATGACTGTCCTTGAAGATTCCTCCTGCCTCGGGTGAAGGCTGGGTAGCGGTGCGGATATCCGCATGATCGAATCGGTGTTCTGCGGCAAAGAAGAAGATAAGGCCGTTGTCGCTGCCTATCCCGATACTGTCCGTACCCAAGCTTTGGATGCTGTTCAGGCGCGAATAGGGATAGGGGATTTCTTCGAAGTGCAGTTGCTCCGTCTGTAAGTTGTAGACGGCGAGGCGATGGTCTTGTGACAAGAGGTACATATTTCCGTTATTCTCGGTAGAGTTCACGAACACCACTTCGCTGTCTATCCGTTTCTGCCCGATGATGCGGACGCCTTTGTTGGTGAATATCCATTCGTTCCCGTCGCTGTCCTGCCGGATGCCGCTTACAGCGCTGCCCGGCAGGTTACCCGCTGCTTCACTGTAAAGTACGATGCTTCCGGTCGCATCATTGTCTTCCTTAAAGGCGCGCTCATCCACGCGGAACGCTTCGTGGTCGCATACAATCCAACTGATACCCTTCGGCAGGGCATAGATCTTATTGACGGTGTAAGTTTTTCCGTTTTCCCGTTCGATGGGTTGCAGCAGGTCGATGAACTTTTCGTTCCGGCTGTCGAACAAGTAGACCCGGCTGTCGTAAGTGTGGCACCAGATGTCGCAGTGCTGGTTGCCCACGATGCTGTACAGCCGGTTGCTGGTCAGCGTACATCCGTCGCCCGGATAAGCCTTATAGTTCTTGAAACCGTAACCATCGAATTTGTCCAGTCCGTTCCAAGTGGAGAACCAGATAAAACCTTTAGGGTCTTGCACAATGCCGGTCACCGCCCGTTGTGCCATTCCGTTATAGACGGAAAAATACTGTATCTGGCAGTTGGGCTGTGCCGAAAGATGCGCAACCAGTGACGATATAAAGCAAAGCAGCAAGGCTGATAGCAGGCTTGAGTGTTTATTCATAGGTATGCAGTGTTACTTAATCCGGGGACAAAGATAGGAAAAATAAGCCTAAAAAGCGGGAAGACGTTCGTAGATATAAACAATTCTTTTGATACCTTTGTCGTATTATATTGTATCATCTTAAATAATATCCATTATGAGTAAATCCGTTTTTACCTTTCGTTGGCTTCTCCTGCTGGGTTTCCTGTTGGGGAGTAGTTGCATGGTGTCTGCCCAGGACGCTGTTCTGAAGCGTGTGCAGCACATTTATGAACTGTTTGTGGCGGGGCAGGGAGACAGCATCCATGCGCAACTGAACAAGAAGATGCAGGAGAAAGTGGCGCCCGCCCTGTTCAGCGATCCTATCAGGCAGGCGGAGGCGATGTTCGGCAAGTTGCAGTCGCAAGGTGAGTGGCAGAAGGATGTGGTGCAGGGAATCGAAATCTATTACCGCGACCTCAAGTTGGAGCGTTATAATCTGCGCTTTCTCCTGGCTTTTGATGCCGACGGGAGTATAAATACGATCCGGCTGATGCCCATTCCTGCGGAAAGCACATCGTCCGTGCAGGCACAACCCGCCGATACGACAGGTATTGTGGAGCGGGAGATTACCGTAGGCGCCGAGGGTTTCCGGCTGCCCGGTACGCTGACTTTGCCCCGGGCGGCTTCGGCATCGCCCGGTCGGAAACTGCCTTGTGTCATTCTAGTGCACGGTTCGGGGCCGAACGACCGTGACGAAACCATCGGTCCCAACAAGCCTTTCCGTGACATTGCCTACGGACTGGCGCGCCGGGGGATAGCCGTCATTCGATACGACAAACGTGCCAAGGTCTACCGCGCAAAGGGCGTGCCTGAGGGACGCGAACTGGACTATGATACGGAGGCTATGGACGATGCGGTGGTCGCCGTGGCGCAGGCGAAGTTGCTGCCCGAGGTGGCGGCAGACAGCATCTATGTGTTGGGGCACAGCCTGGGCGGTATGTTGGCTCCCCGCATTGCCCAACGTGTGCCGGACTTGGCGGGCATCATTATCCTGGCGGGACTGGCACGGCCGTTGGAGGATACGCTGCTGGACCAGTACCGCTATATCTTCTCGCTGACCGGTGCTACGGCTGATACCGAAAAGCAGCTTGCAGACTTGCAGGCGCAGATGGAGAATGTGAAGAAGCTCGATACGGCGGAGTTTGACGAAAAGGTGCCGTTGCTCATGAACCTGCCCGCGTCTTACTGGCGGATGGCTCTTGCCTACAAGCCTGTGGAGGTTGCCGCCGGGCTGAAGTTGCCGATACTTGTTCTGCAGGGCGAGCGCGATTATCAGGTGACGATGGAGGACTTCGGCCTTTGGCGTTTCGGGCTGTTGCGCTGCAAGAATGCGTCGTTCAAGTCTTATCCCAAGCTGAATCATCTTATGCAGGAGGGTATCGGCAAGGCGACGCCAATGGAGTATAACCGGGCTTCGCCGGTGGCGCTCTATGTGGTGGAGGATATTGCGGAGTTTGTTAGACGGAAGAGTATAAAGATGGATTGAGACCTCTCTCCTCATGACCGCATTATAAGTTTTCTTGCTGCCTACCGGAAGTTGTCCGGGGGGAAAGGAAAACTATCCTTTCTCGCAGCCAAAACTTGGAATATAGCTTATATTCTCAGGAATAAAGGTTATATTCTTAAGAATAAAGCCTATATTCTTAGGAATAAAGGACTATATTCTAAGTTTTGGCGGTATGAAAAGTAACTTTGCGATGGGGGATAAGTAAGTTTCCATGCCCCTGAATGAAGCAATACCCCTTCTAACAGTTGCCGCGTGCATAATTGCACGATACAATGTGCAATTTTCCATGAATATTGCACATTGTATCGTGCAATTTCCTATATTTGTAGTCTAAACCAATTAGGAATATGGAACCCCTTTATCGTACATTCAGGTTACAATTGGAGCATACCTCCACTGCCTTTGTCCGCTTTCTGCATGATCGGATAGCTTGGAATAGCAGGCTTATCGCAATTTTGGGAGCCCGTGGAGTGGGAAAGACAACCTTGCTACTCCAGCATATTAAGCTATATGAAAATCTGGATGAAGTCTTATTCGTGACTGCGGATGATTTCTACTTTACTACCCATCGCTTGTTTGATTTAGCTTATCAGTTTTTCAGTAAAGGTGGTAAGAAACTCTATATCGACGAAATTCATAAGTATAAAGGTTGGTCCGGAGAACTGAAGAACATCTATGACCAGCTTCCCGGGCTTAGTGTAGTCTATACCGGTTCGTCTATTCTGGATTTGGAAAAGGGTGGTGCTGACTTGAGTCGTCGGAAAGTGGAATATAAGTTGCCGGGGCTTTCTTTCCGTGAGTTTGTCAACTTGGCGCAGGGGTGGAGTCTGCCCGCTTATTCGTTGGAGGAGGTTCTGTCGGGAAAAGTCGATTTTCCTTATGAAGAAGAAAGACCGCTGAAATTGTTCAAGGAATATCTGACGGCCGGTTATTATCCTTTCTTTCGTGAAACGGAATATCACTTGCGTTTGCGCAGCGTCATTGCCCGAATGGTGGAATCGGACATTCCGGTATTTGCAGATATGAATGTGGCTTCTTCGGTGAAACTGAAGAAGTTGCTTTATGCACTGGCCCAGAGCGTGCCTTTCAAGCCCAATTATACAAAACTGGAGCGGGATTTGGGAATCAGTCGCAATACGCTGCCCGACTATATCGATTATCTGGAAAAAGCAGGTCTCGTCAATTTGTTGCGCGAGAAAGCACACGGAATGAAGCAGCTGGAAAAAGTAGAAAAAATTTATCTGAACAACACGAATATGGCTTATGCGCTTTCGGACACTGTTCCGGATATTGGGAATATTCGTGAAACGGTTTTCTTCTCATGGATGCGTGTGGGGCATTTCATAACTTCTTCTTCTATTTCTGATTTCGAGATAGACGGGTGTACCTTTGAGGTGGGAGGAAAGAATAAAACGCAGCGTCAGATAAAGCAGGTAGAGGAGGGGTACGTAGTAAAAGATGATATAGACTATGCTTACCGGAATATTATTCCGCTGTGGATGTTCGGCTTTGTCTATTGAGGATTGACAGCAAACTCGTCGCTTTCCCTACCGGTCCGCCCGAAAGTTTCCGTATTACCTATTTATAATGACTCTTGCCCCTCGTTATACCTACTTCGGGTGATTGCCGGATATCTGCCGATGTCGTATCTTTGCAACATCAGATTTAAGAATGAATTAGTTAGTCATAATTACGTAACCACTTTTATGAAGATAAAAGGATTCCCGCTTTCCGATGTGATATCGTGAGGCGGGAATTTGTTTTATGGTAAATTTCAGGCACGGAAGACACGGAAAAAACACGGATGAGCTGTAAGAATTCCGTGAAAATCCGCGTCATTCCGTGCCTGAAAGAAAACCGTTCGGGTGTTTCAGGACAGGAAGGTGTGCCCAAAGTGAATGAAACACAGAAGACACAGAGCTTTTTAAGGTGCTTAAAGTAAGCTCTCTGTGCCTTCTGTGATTCTGTGTTCAGTTTTGAATAGTGCGTTTTAATGCACCTTTGTTTAGAGGGTATCTTTGATGTCTTGCAGTTCCACCAGTTTGTTCACGATGGCGTAGATGGTGAGGCCTGCCGGGGAATGTATCTGGAGTTTGCGGGCGATGTTGCGCCGGTGGGTGATGACGGTGTGGATGGACAGGTATAGTTTGTCGGCAATGGTCTTGTTGGTCATGCCCTTCACCACGCAGGTGATAATCTCCTTTTCACGCTGGCTGAGCGTTTCCTGTTCGGTGTCCTTGCCTTCGTCTTCGGTTTGGAGCAGGCGGTTGATGATGGCGGTCACGGCGGGCAGGTCGTCGCAGATGGCGATGCTTTCGTCGTATTCCTTCAGGGCATTGGCGTCGATGACGGAACACACCAGGGCGACGTACTTGGTGCCGGGATGATGGTTTTCGGCTTTGAATGCCTGCAAGTCGAACCAGCCGCCGAAGGTGGGGTCGACGATGACGACGTCCGGGGTGTGCAGACGGATGTAATTGTGCAGTGTCTCGGGCGAGGAAACCTCGATGGGATGAATGTTCAGGTTCGGTATACGCTTCAGCACGGCGGTGAGTCCGCTGCGGATAATGACCGAGGTTTCCGCCACTACTATTTTCAGGGAAGAGTTATTGCTCATCTTTCAGTCTCCTTTCTATCTGCGCCACGGCGGGCACAAACATGTAGTCTTCCACCTGGCAGTGCGAGGCGAGGTCGTGCTCGCAGTTGAAGATATCGAATAGAACAGCGTTGAGGAGGTTGTTGTTTTCTTTCTCGGGATAATATTTGATGATGATATTCTTCAGCTCTTTCAGCTTGATGTCTATCTGGTTGTGCTTGCTGGCGAAGGTGGCGATGTCGTAGTTTTCCGAAAGCTTGCCTTCGAGCAATTGCTCCACGTAGGTGAAGACGGCTTCGTTTTCGTACTCCATGTGCCGGCGCACCTCTTGTACGTATTCATCGAAGAACTTCAGGATGAGGAACGCCACGTCGTCGTGGGTGCCCGAGCAGTCGATGCTCTCTATCAGCTTGCGGCGGATGGCGGGCAGGTGGAAATCCAGAAAATAGGTGTGCGCCCGCTTCAGGTAATCCATCAGGGCGGAAAGGGAGAAGGCGTCTTCGTCGACGCTGTAAGAGTATTGCTCTTCGCTGATGAAATTGGCCACGGCGAGGAAAGTGCGGTAGTCCACGTTTTGCGCTTCGCACACGTCTTTCACAGTCTTGTCTCCGAAGCCTAACGACAGGCCGAAGCGGCTCATGACCATCAGCAGGGAGTAGTTGTCGCAGATGAGGTCGCTCATCTTGTCGGTGGCGCTATATTTATGTTGTTCGTTCATTGCGGGTTGCTTATCAATGGTTATTCTGTCTGCAAAGTAACGGGTTTTCTTTGAAAGGCGCAATCGCAATATGTAGGTATTTTAGGGGGTAAACTACTGCTTTTAGTTTACTTTAACTAATAATATTCGTTTATAAACTAAATTATTTAGTTCTTTGTGGAAACAAAAGTAAGATTATGAAAGGATTGACTGCAAGAGAAGAAGAAATCATGGGCTTTTTTTGGGAGAAAGGCCCGTTGTTTGTGAAGGAGATGCTGGGGTTCTATGGCGAACCGAAGCCGCATTTCAATACGCTTTCCACCATTGTGCGCGGACTGGAGGAGAAAGGATTCCTGGACCATCACGTCTTTGGCAACACCTATCAGTATTATGCCGTGGTGGGCGAGGAGGAGTTCCGCAAGGGGACGCTGAGGAATGTCATCAGCAAGTATTTCAATAACTCTTACCTGAGCGCGGTGTCTTCGCTGGTGAAGGAAGAAGATATTTCGCTGGACGACCTGAAGCAACTGATACGGGATGTGGAGAAGGGAAACTCGAAGTAAGACGGACTGGCCGGAAGAAGGAGCATGGTTATGGGAATATTCTTTGTTTACATACTGAAGTCTGCCGTTTGCCTGGCGGTGTTCTATTTGTTCTACCGCCTGCTGCTCAGTCGCGAGACGTTCCATCGGTTCAATCGCTTCGGGCTGCTGGGCATCCTGTTGCTGTCCTGCCTGCTTCCGCTTATCGAAGTGACCGGGGGAGAGACGGAGATGCACCACACGATGATGACGCTGGAACAGATGTTGCTGGCTGCCGAAGCGATGGCGGAGGAAGCGCCCGGGATGCCGGCGGAGCAGGGAGGTGCCGGTTGGATTCAGGCGGCGCTGGCACTTTATCTGGCGGGCATCGTTTTCTTTGCATTCCGCAATGTCTGTTCACTGGGGCGCTTGCTGTTGCTGCTGAAGTCGGGCAAGAGGGTGTCGATTCATGAATACGTGGACACTACGGATGAAGTCCGGCTACTGATTCACGAAAAGGATATCGCTCCGTTCAGTTGGATGAGGTACATCGTCCTTTCGCGGAAAGACCTGGAGGAAAACGGGCGTGAGATTCTGATTCATGAGCTGGCACATATCCGCAACCGTCATTCGTGGGACTTGCTGGTGGCGGATATCTGTATCTTCTTCCAATGGTTCAATCCCGCCTCGTGGCTGCTGAAGCAGGAATTGCAGAATATCCACGAGTATGAAGCCGACACAATGGTGTTGCGCGAAGGGGTGGATGCGAAACAATATCAACTATTATTAATAAAAAAAGCTGTCGGCACAAGGCTCTACTCTATGGCCAACAGCTTTAATCACAGTAAACTTAAAAAACGTATCACTATGATGTTAAAAGAAAAATCAAGTCCGTGGGCGTGCCTGAAGTACTTGTACGTGCTTCCGGTAGCGGCGATTGCAGTAACTGCTTTCGCACGCCCTGAAATCTCCGGTAAAGTGGAGGAAATTTCCGCCGTCAAAGTTAATGATTTGGCTGCAATTGTAGAAACAAAAGTTGCGGAAAATGCGAATGTTACGACAGAACAGCCGGTGGCTGTCGCTCTGCCGGCAGATACTGTGAAGCCCGCCGATGTGAAGTATGTGCCGGTGGAGGTGAAGGAACAGTTGACCGGTACCGTTTTCGAGGTGGTGGAACAGATGCCGGAGTTTCCCGATGGAGGTATGTCGGGACTGATGGAATACTTCCGGAAGAATATGCGTTATCCCAAGGCGGCGAAAGAAGCCGGAACGCAGGGACGGGTAACGGTGCAGTTTGTGGTAGATAAGGATGGAAGCATAAAGGATGTGCGTGTCCTTCGTTCGGTGGATAAGGAGATGGATGCGGAAGCGATTCGCCTGGTCAAGACTATGCCGAAGTGGAAGCCGGGCACACAGCGGGGCGTGGCGGTGCCGGTGAGATATACGGTGCCTGTGATGTTTAAGCTGGGCGACGAGGCTGGAAATTCTCCGTCGGGCAACGCTGATACGGAACCCCTGTATATTGTGGATGGAAAAGAGGTTACTCCCTCCATTTTGAAAGCTCTGAATCCTGATATGATCAAGAATGTAACGGTTGTGAAAGATAAGGATGTTGCAGGAGCGTATGGAGAAAAAGGGAAGAATGGTGTTATATTGATAACCTTGAAGTCGCAAGGAGCTGCTATTGCTCCCATACTCGTGCAGGACGAACAGATTACCACCCAAGGCGCGATGAAGGTGGAAGGCAAGGTGGTGGATGAACAGGGAAATCCGGTAATAGGTGCCTCTGTTTTGGTGGAAGGTACCAAGATGGGCACGGTAACCGACATGGATGGCAATTTCGTTCAGTCTGTCCCCTCCAAGGATGCGGTGCTGGTGGTTTCCTTTATAGATATGTCAACGGCCAAAGTGAAGGCTCAGCCTAAAGTGACCGTGATCCTGAAAAGTGAATAACTTTTCAGCGGTTTGCGAAACTTAAGTAAATAATGTCTAACCTGTATGAGCAGAATTTCTCTCTTTCTGTTTCTTTTTCTGATAACTGTAGGGGCGGGGCTTGGTTCCGCCCAGACAGTTGGAAAGAAGTTCTATGTGGTGGACGGAATCTTCTTTGACGGAATGCCTCCCTGCATGAGTTTTGCGAATGTGGTGCGCATCATTGAACATCAGGACCAGGAAGGGCACGAAGCTACCGAACTGCAGCTGCGCAGGGGCTTTTCTGTCCTACATCTATTTTCTTTTGTCAATGATGCCGCTTAAAGGATAGAAAATGTTATTTTTGTGCTTCACAAATGGTTGTAAGTTATGAAGAAGCACACACTGTTCTTGATGTTAGGTACGATTATCGCTGCATTTGGATGGATAGATTCCTTATCAGCCTGTACGTCTGCCGTTATTTCCGGCAAAGCTACTCCCGACGGTCGCCCGTTACTTTGGAAGAATCGCGATACGGACTTCCTGCGAAACCACGTGGCATATATAAAAGGTGAGAAGTATGACTTCATTGCCAACGTGAACAGCGCCAATTTTCCTGCCGTGAAGGAAGCCTGGATGGGGACTAATTCCGCCGGGTTTGCCTTGATGAACACGCAGTCTTATAATCTCGTGGAAGTAAAAGACGGTGAAGAACGCGGGGCTGCCAATGGCCGTATCATTTACCGTGCTCTGGAGGTTTGCGCCACGGTGGACGACTTCCGCCACTTCCTCGATACCATTGCCAAGCCCAGTCTGATAGAAGCCAACTTCGGCGTAATCGATGCACGGGGCGGCGCAGCCATGTTTGAAGTGGATTACCATAAATATGTAATGTATGACGCCAATAATCCGAAAGATGCCCCTTACGGCTATATCGCGCGTACCAATTTCTCCTTTTCCGGCGAAGTGAACCGCGGGGCGGGCTATGTGCGCTATATGGAGGCAGAGCAGGTCTTGATGAAGGCTTCCGCAACCGGAGGTATTACTCCCCAAGGTATCTTCAACGACCTCTCGCGTTCGTTTCATAACTGTATGCTTGGCATCGACCTGAGGAGTGGAGATTTTAATCGTCCCCAGGGTTCGGGATGGTTTGTAGACCAGGACTTTATTCCACGCAGCAGTACTTCTTGCTCCATCGTAGTGCAAGGCGTGAAGCCCGGCGAAAAGGCGGAACTTACTACGATGTGGACGCTTTTGGGCTATCCTCCCACCGGCATCGCCCTGCCGCTTTGGGTGAAGGGGGCGGATGCGCTTCTTCCTTCCCTGGTTTGTTTCGATAAAGAATCCGTCGCTGCTCCGCTTAGCGACTGGTCGCTTCGCCTTGCGGACAAGGTATTTTGCTATCAGCAGGGAATGGGAACTAACCGGTATATGAACTGGGAGAGATTGTATAGCCCGGAGAAGGGAGACGGTTATATGACGCAACTGGTCCCGGTGGAAGAAGAAGTTTTCCGCCGTGCCCTGCCGCTACTGAATGAATGGCGCAAGCAAGGCGGCATAAATACGCAGGAAATGCAGGCATTATATAAGGAACTGGAAACACCTGTTTGCACCATCTATCGAGGGCTGTTAGAGGGGGAGTGAATGAGTTATTGAAAAATTGAACACAGAGACACTGAGGCACAGAGACGATGTCTTCAGTTATCAGCTCTGTGATGAAGGAGAAATCTTATTTTGGGTACTTTAAAAAACTCTGTGTCTTCTATGTTGTATTCCTAACAATTGAATTACCTATTATCTATTCTTAACACTAT
>ENA-OYYE01000090-OYYE01000090.1-human-gut-metagenome-genome-assembly--contig:-NODE-90-length-59674-cov-8.416377_pt1 | contig 59674 bp, 38 predicted proteins | sample MGYA00243244_ERZ653437 | MGnify/ENA primary metagenome ERZ653437 (study PRJEB26926, sample SAMN06165130) | human gut metagenome | biome: ENVO:00009003; feature: ENVO:2100002; material: ENVO:00002003...
CGAGATAGGCTCCGGTCTCGTGGGCTCGGAGATGTGTATAAGAGACAGGTCATCTATAATATGATTAACATTAGTTCTTAATTCCAATTTAGTATCATAAATCAAATCCGAAGAATTTTCAAAATAATTCGCATTATCAGGAAGATTAGTGAATTTCATCAAATCCCTATCACTGGATTTTCGCCATCCGATAAAATACCATTTAAAAGAACCGGGCTTTCTGTTTACTTGAAATAAACCATATATCTCTTCTTGATAATCTGTAACTAATCCTGTATTAAAGACAGAGTAATTATTTTGTTCTAAAACTTTTTTCTCTTCATATACTTTTATAAAAGTATGTTTTATATAATTTTCTAAGATTGGATTTTTTCCTGTTGGCTTTTTCTTATAATCCCAATCTTCTCCCATTGCCAATTCTTTAAGTTCTTCGATACAAGTCTGTATATCTTTAAACCATGCGTATTCTAATAGTTTCATGCCATATTTTTTTGCAAAGTTAATATTTAAGTTGTAAACTACAAAGTTTTATATATCTTTGCAACGAAAAGAGAAAATTGGAGATAAATCCAATTTTTTGCAGGAAATAGTTATAGCCTAATCGTCATCAGAATCACCACCTCGGATAACAGAACTAAGGCTATCAGTGAACTTACTCGTTGGGTAAAGTGTACTTCGTCATATACTGACGTGGTGCGCTGCCATTGAGTAAGTGGGCTTGTGGTGAGCCTTGATGACGTATGGCAGTAGCACTACGTCTTTTTTTGTGACTTTGCGTATGGTTATTGCTGAATTGGATAGGGATTTATTCACTTTATGTTTAACTATAAAAAGAAAAAGTTATGAAAAAGTTTCTAAGTATGACGCTGTTGTTTACAGCTATGTTTTTAACGTTCTCTGCGTGTTCAAGCGATGATGATGAAACTACTTACACCTTAGTTTACAATGCTAGCACTTGGGGAAATTATGCCGAAACTGTCAGGATATTCGAGTGTACTGACAATGGTGACAAAATCTTCAATAGTAGTGTAGAATGTAAAAAAGGCTATGAGGAAACCTTCACTGCACAACCTAATGTATCTAAAGTGAAGATTACTATTGGAAGCAAATGGGTTCAGCAGGTATTTCTTCTTAAAAAAGGAGGAAATACTACAATTACAATAGATGGCAGTACTGTTGTAGGACCTAATGAACCATAATTATTACACTTATGTTATTCTACATCTGTTTAATAATATGGGCTGCCTGCTTTATATTTGGCGGTCTAACAGGAAAGAAATAATAGTTGTATATGTGCAAATAATTTGCTATCTTAGCAACCAATTAATACCGGAGGAAAATCCTCCGGTATAACTTTTAGTTATAATAAACAATGCAGTGTAACTTTAGTGATTACTGCCTTAATAAGTTATTTCAAGTTTATTATTCAAAGCATAATTATCTGCACTATTTTCTGATTTGTAGTTTGCTGCTTTATTATAAACTAACCATACATTGACACAATGTCCGATTTCATGCATTAATAAACGTTCAAGATAATATCTTCTTGCATTTTCTTCTGTGAATTCAATATACCAGTTATCTCGTTCTTTTACAGGTTCAGATGCATAGCCTTTATACCATGTTAGTAGTTTGTGACTGGGTTTGCTCTTTCCTATGGATATTTTGTTGTTTTTGGGAAATGGATACAGTATGATGGCATATACTCCACTACCCGTAGTAAAATAACTTTGGCAATTTACTTTAGAATTAGGCTTGCGTAGCCATATGTGTGTTATACATGATACATCTTTTTCGGGTAATTGATTCAATACACTTTCAATATGGTCTATTGTTATTGGAAAATAGAAATCCCTGGACGGATTTTCCATTATATAAATGGGGCATTTATCAAATTCAGTTGGTTTTAATAAAGAGTGTTCTCTTTTCACTATATTATCCTTTAATTTGATTCGCATTCTTCCTCCTTTAATGTCACCAAAGGTGCGACTTTTCTTCCAGGCTGTTTTTTTCTTATTTTGTTGATGTCTCATAGGTTTTATCTTTTGTGTTTATTCATGGCATTTTGTATTTAGTCATTTATTGTTTCCAATAATGATTTTCTCCCCCAAGAAATGAGGTTGTTTATCCATACCTAAATCTATAAACATTTTGACTCTTGCGAGTAATTCCCGGATGTTAGTTTTCAGTCCGGCATAAGCATTTACATTTTGTGCGTTGTACCCGATGGCGTCTATTCCATTTTTCTCTGCAAGATAGATCGCTCGTTCATTATGGAAACGTTGTGAGATGATGGTCAGACGATTCTGTCCAAACACTTCTTTGGCACGTACAACAGAGTCGAGAGTCCGGAATCCGGCATAATCTAAATAAATGAATTTTTCAGGAATACCTTTTTGTATGAGTGCTTTCTTCATTTCTTCCGGTTCATTGTAATCCTCTTTACGGTTATCGCCGCTGATGAGGATATATTTAATTTTCCCGGCTTTATATAACTCTACTGTTGCAAGAATTCGATAATCGAAATATAAATTGTTATTTCCATTTTTCAACTTGGGAGAAGTTCCGAGAAGTAATCCTACATTGTTGGAGGGGATAGTATTTACTTCCGTATATAGTTTGGAGACTGTGTGTTTCTTGATCGTCCTGTTACATACAAGTATGCTGATTACACACAGAATAGCTATTATTAGAGTGGTATAAAGTAGTTTGCGTTTCATGTTTCGGATAATAATTGTGACTTTACAAAAATACCATTCTTTTTTAGGAAATCAAGCATATAGACATAAAAAAAGGAGCAACGCCTTGCTCCAACCTTTGTTAACCTTAAATCTAATACTATGAAAAACACAGTGCAAAGATACGGACTTTCGGCATATCTGCAAACTATGCAAAGGAAAAAGCATGTTTTATAACACCATTTAAGAAAGAGTAGGGTGTTTTTCACGTCCTTTTTCATATCTTTGCCCTCGTATTAACAAAAAATCAATTATGCCTGATTATGATTTAATCGTCCTCTTAGGCCCTACCGCCTCCGGTAAAACACCCTTCGCTGCTGCCTTGGCTGCCGAACTACAAACGGAAATTATCAGTGCCGACTCGCGGCAAATCTATCGGGGGATGGACCTGGGTACAGGAAAAGACCTCGCAGACTATACGGTGGACGGAAAGCAGATTCCCCATCACTTAATCGACATTGCCGAACCGGGATATAAATACAATGTGTTCGAGTATCAGCGTGATTTTCTGAAGGCGTACGATACCATTAAACAAAAAGGCTGCCTGCCCGTTCTATGTGGAGGGACCGGAATGTACATCGAATCGGTACTGAAAGGCTACCGACTGTTGCCTGTACCCGAGAATGCGGAACTGCGCAAGCGGCTGGCCGACAAGTCGCTGGAGGAATTGACAGAAATACTGAAAGGCTATAAAAACCTGCATAACACCACGGATGTGGATACCGCCAAACGTGCCATCCGCGCTATCGAGATTGAGGAGTATTACACCCATACGCCGGTGGACGAGCGGCCGTTTCCACAACTGAACAGCCTCATCATCGGAGTGGATATCGACCGGGAACTGCGTCGCGAAAAGATATCCCGCCGATTGCGGCAACGGCTGGATGAAGGCATGATAGATGAAGTGCGCCGATTGATAGAACAGGGTATCGCGCCCGACGACCTTATCTATTACGGACTGGAATACAAATACCTGACGCTCTATGTCCTGGGACGGCTGACTTACGAAGAGATGTTCAGCCAACTGGAGATTGCCATCCATCAGTTTGCCAAGCGGCAGATGACATGGTTCCGTGGGATGGAAAGACGGGGATTTACCATCCACTGGGTAGACGCCCGGCTGCCGATGCAAGAAAAGATTGCCTTTGTAAAAGCAAAACTCAAAGAGTTTTAGTACTTTTGTGGAGTGAGAGCCGAACTGAATAGTAAAACAGTAAAATCGTATATAAGACCATGAGCGTTGAACCCAATAAGTGGGGTGTGATATACAATCCCAAAGCCGGAACACGTAAAGTGCAGAAACGGTGGAAAGAAATCAAAGAGTATATGGACAGCAAAGGCGTGTCTTACGATTACGTGCAGTCCGAAGGGTTCGGTTCGGTGGAGCGCCTGGCGGGAATACTTGCCAATAACGGTTACCGGATTATTGTCATCGTTGGCGGTGACGGCGCCCTGAACGATGCCATCAACGGCATCATGCTGTCGCAGGCGGAAGACAAGGAAAATATCGCCATCGGCATCATCCCCAACGGCATCGGCAACGACTTTGCCAAATACTGGGAGATGAGTTCGGAATACAAGGATGCCGTGGACTGCATTATCAACGACCGGCGCCGTAAGATAGATGTGGGTACGTGTTATTATTACGACGGCGAGAAGCACCTGACACGCTACTTCCTGAACGCCATCAATATCGGCCTCGGCGCCCGTATCGTGAAAATCACCGACCAGTGCAAACGCTTCTGGGGTGTGAAATTCCTCTCCTACTTCATGGCGTTTATCTCCCTGATATTCCAGCGCAAGCTATACCGTATGCATTTGAAAATAAACGGTGAACACATACGCGGACGCATCATGACCGTCTGCATCGGCAGTGCATGGGGATATGGACAGGCACCCAGTGCAGTGCCCTACAACGGTTGGCTGGACGTGTCGGTAATCTACCGCCCGGAACTGAGGCAACTCTTCTCCGGCATCTGGATGCTGATGGAGGGCAGGATACTGAACCACAAAGTAGTAAAACCCTACCGCACCCAGAAAGTAAAAGTGCTGCGTGCGCAGAACGCTTCCGTCGACCTGGACGGACGCATCCTGGACCGGCATTTCCCGCTGGATATAGGAATACTGCACGAAGCGATTACCCTGATAATTCCAAACTGATTAACTCGTAACGATATGATTGAATTAAAGAATAACCCTGCCGGCAATTTCTTTTTGTTGGCAGGCCCCTGTGTCATCGAAGGGGAAGAAATGGCGATGCGCATTGCCGAACGGGTGGTAACGATTACCGAAAAGCTGAAAATACCCTATGTATTCAAAGGTTCTTACCGGAAGGCCAACCGTTCGCGCCTCGACTCATTTATGGGCATCGGCGACGAAAAAGCGCTGAAGATATTGAAGAAGGTGCACGATACTTTCAGCATCCCCACGGTGACGGACATCCACGCGGCAGAAGAAGCCACGATGGCCGCCGAATATGTGGATGTGCTGCAAATCCCCGCTTTCCTTTGCCGTCAGACCGACTTACTGGTGGCTGCGGCGAAGACCGGCAAAACCATCAACATTAAAAAAGGACAATTCCTCTCCCCGCTCGCCATGCGCTTTGCCGCCGACAAGGTGGTGGAAGCCGGAAACAAAAACGTGATGCTGACCGAGCGCGGCACTACCTTCGGCTACCAGGACCTGGTGGTAGACTACCGGGGAATCCCCGAAATGCAGACTTTCGGTTATCCAGTCATCCTCGACGTCACCCACTCGCTGCAACAGCCCAATCAGACGACAGGCGTCACAGGCGGAATGCCGCAACTGATTGAGACCGTCGCCAAAGCCGGTATCGCGGTAGGCGCCGATGGTTTATTCATCGAAACTCACGAGAATCCTTCCGTTGCCAAAAGCGACGGCGCCAATATGCTGAAACTGGATTTACTGGAAGGATTGCTGACGAAACTGGTACGCATCCGAGAGGCTATCCGGGAGTAATCAGGAAAAAAATACGCTAAGTTGTGATTTATAATATGCTACTTCGACAGATAGAGCATGAACAATTAAATTTGAAATAAAATGAAACATTTATTACGTAGTTTTTGGATTGCAGCGCTTATCATGTGCTGGAGCCTCCAAGTGGCCTTTGCGCAGCAAATGCCGCCCATCCCCGTCGATAAGGATGTCCGCATCGGCAAATTAGATAACGGACTGACTTATTACATCCGCAAAAACAGCCTTCCCGCCAACCGGGCCGACTTCTACATCGCGCAGAAAGTAGGTTCTATACAAGAAGAAGAAAACCAGCGCGGTCTGGCCCACTTCCTGGAGCACATGTGCTTCAACGGAACCACGCACTTCCCCGGCGATGCACTGAAGCAATACCTGGAACGCATCGGCGTGAAGTTCGGCGAAAACCTGAATGCCTATACCTCGGTGGACGAAACGGTATACAATATATCCAATGTACCCGTAACCACCCCGGGCGCCATAGACTCTTGCCTGCTTATTCTGCATGACTGGAGTAATGACCTGACCCTAGACCCCAAAGAAATAGACAAGGAACGCGGCGTCATCAACGAAGAATGGCGCACCCGCATGAGTGCCGTTCAGCGCTTCCAGGAGAAGATGCTCCCCATCATGTTCGAAGGAACCAAATATGCCCACTGCTTCCCCATCGGAACTATGGACGTAGTGATGAACTTCAAACCGCAAACGCTGAGAGACTACTACGAGAAGTGGTATCGTCCCGATCTTCAGGGTATCGTAGTGGTAGGCGACGTGGATGTGGATGCCATCGAAGCTCAGATAAAGAAGATATTCTCCGACATTCCCGCTCAACCCAATGCCGCCGAGCGCGTATACTATCCGGTAAACGACAACAAAGAACCCATCGTAGTGATTTATCAGGATAAAGAACAACCCAATGTTCAGGCTCTCATTTTTAACAAGCATGAAGCCACCCCGGATGAGGGAAAGAATAATATGGACTACCTGTTGCAAGACTACGCAATCACCCTGATTACGAACATGCTGAACGCCCGTTTGAACGAATTGGTGCAAACAGCCAATCCTCCTTATATCTATGCAGGAACGTATGACGACAATTTCTTTGTAGCCAAGACGAAAGACGCCTTTACCGGCGTGGTAGTCTGCAAAGAAGACGCTGTGGAAGAAGGCATCCGGAACCTGGCTCGTGAAACGGAACGCGCCCGCCGGTTCGGCTTTACCGAAACAGAATACAATCGTGCCCGTGCCGAATACCTGCGCCAGCTTGAATCGGCCTTCAACGAACGCGACAAGCGTAAGAACGAACAGTATGTAAAAGAATACGTGCGCCACTTCCTGGACAACGAACCGATTCCGGGCATTGAAAACGAATATGCCATCATCAATCAGATAGCTCCCGCCATTCCGGTAGCCGCGCTGAACCAGATGATGCAGCAACTCGTGACCGACAGCAACCAGGTGGTAGCTATCATCGCCCCCCAAAAAGAGGGCCTGAAGATGCCGACCGAAGAGGCTATCAAGCAAATCCTGAAAGACGTACAGGCGGAAGAACTGACCGCTTACGTAGACAAAGTATCGGATGAACCGTTAATGAAAGAAGCACCGAAAGGTGGAAAAATCGTATCGGAAAAGAAAGACGATATCTTCGGTACTACGACCCTGACATTGTCCAACGGTGTGAAGGTCATCATCAAACCGACCGACTTCAAAGCCGATGAAATCCGCATGAAGGGAGTCAGCTTAGGCGGTAGTTCCCTGTTCCCCAACTCCGAAATCATCAATATTCATGGTCTGGATGCAGTAGAATTAGGCGGTCTGGGCAACTTCAGCGCCGTAGACCTGGAGAAGGTATTGGCAGGCAAGAAGGCTTCGGTAAGCTATGGCATCGGCGATAAGACGGAAACCGTTCACGGCAACTGCTCTCCGAAAGACTTCGAGACTATGATGCAGTTGACCTATCTGACGTTCACCGCACCACGCCGTGACGACGAAGCATTCGCCTCTTACAAGAACCGCAGCAAAGCGGCACTGCTGAATATGGAGATGAATCCGCGGGTAACCCTGCAAGACAGCGTGACGTATGCCATGAAGATGGGTCATCCCCGTACCCAACGTCTCAAAGCGGACATGGTAGACCAGATGAACTACGACAAGATACTGCAAATGTATCAGGACCGCTACAAAGATGCCAGCGACTTCACCTTTATCTTGGTGGGTAACGTAGATGTGGAAGCCATGAAGCCGTTGATAGAAACTTATTTAGGCGCCCTTCCTTCCATCAATCGCAAGGAAACGTTCAAGGACAATAAGGATTACCTGCGTCAAGGCATTTACAAGAACGAGTTTATCCGTCCGCAAGAGACTGCCAAGGCATCCAACTTCGTTGCTATCACCGGTAACTGCCCGTACAACCTGCGCAACAACCTCTTGCTGGATATGACCAGTCAGGTTCTGGACCTGGTATACACTGAAAAGGTACGTGAAGAAGAAGGCGGAACTTACGGTGTGTATGTAGGCGGCAACCTGTCCAAGTACCCGAAAGAAATTTGCGGTCTGCAAATCGTCTTCGAGACAGCTCCGGCCAAGAGAGAGAAACTGATGAAGATTATCTTTGCCGAGTTGGACAACCTGGCCAAGAACGGTCCTTCCGAAGAAAACCTGAACAAGGTGAAAGAATTCATGCTGAAGAAGCACGCCGAAGACCTGAAAGAGAACGGCTACTGGCTGCAAAGCATCGACGAATACCTGTTCACCGGTATGGATCCGGTAAAAGACTATGAACAAATTGTGAATAGCGTTACCGCCAAGGATATTCAGAAGTTTACGGACGACCTCCTCAAGCAAAAGAATGAAATCGAGGTTTCCATGATAAGCCCTGATAAAGAGTAAGAAACCATAGTACAAAGAGGGTGTGTCACAATCCGCCCTTCCTGATTTTTTTTAGGCACAGATGACACGGATCATCACGGTTTTCCATTATAACATCCGTGAATTTCCGTGTAATCCGTGCCTAAAATATATCGGTAAGTAAGCTGATTTTCATCTTGGCACAGCTCCTTTTTCATACAATCTAATCTGCACACAATGAGTCTTTTTTTAGAATTACGCAAGCATGGTAAACTGGCTGCCAAGCGGCATCCCATGTACGAAAAGAACAAGTTCGGCAAGTTCTGGATGTACTTGATGGCAATCTTCTGGGCCGGCTACCTGGTATTCTTCGGAACGGCCTTAGCATTCGCTTTCGAAAGCGAATCCGTAGAAGCTTACCACATCATGAATAGTGCTCTGATATTCATATTGTTATTGGACTTCCTGATACGTTTCCCGTTCCAAAAGACCCCGACACAGGAAGTCAAGCCCTATTTGTTACTGCCTGTCAGGCGGAAGCGTCTCCTCGACTTTCTTCTGATACGCTCCGGACTGAGCGGCTTCAACCTTATCTGGCTGTTCTTCTTCGTGCCGTTCGCCATTCTTACCATTACCAGGTTCTACGGCATTTGGGGAGTATTGACCTACTGCATCGGCATCTGGCTGCTGATGATACTGAACAATTACTGGTTCCTGTTATGCCTGACGCTGATTAACGAGCGTATCTGGTGGATACTGTTGCCGGTGCTGGTCTACGGTGGCATTGCAGCCGGACTTTTCATTCCGGAGAACAGCATCTTGTTCGACTGGTCGGTCGATTTGGGAGAAGGCTTCATCACCGGCAACCTGCTTGCCTTCATCGGTACCTTCCTTGCTATCGGCCTCCTGTGGCTGATCAACCGCGGAGTGATGAACAGGCTGGTCTATGATGAAATCAACAAGGTGGAAGACACCAAGGTGAAGCATGTATCGGAATACAAGTTCCTGGACCGCTACGGTGAAATCGGAGAGTACATGCGCCTGGAACTGAAGATGATGTTGAGAAACAAAGTCTGCAAAACGTCCCTACGTACCGTCTTCCTGGTAGTCATCCTTTTCAGTTGCATCCTCAGTTTTTCAGAGATATATGACGGGACGGGGATGAAGAACTTCATCATGGTGTACAACTTCGTTATCTTCGGTCTCCTGTTCCTCTCCAATATCATGAGCTATGAAGGCAATTACATCGACGGACTGATGAGCCGGAAAGAATCCATCTATACGTTGCTGCGCGCCAAGTACATCCTGTACAGCATCGCCATCCTGATTCCCCTGATACTGATGATACCCGCCATGGCAACCGGCAAGTTGAGCGTACTGAGCTGCATTGCATGGGCGGTATTCTCTGTCGGATGCGTCTACTTCGGCCTGTTCCAGTTGGCTGTATACAACACGAAAACGGTGGATCTGAATGCCAAAATGACGAACCGCCATAACGCGGGAACCGGGCTGCAGAATCTGATAGCCGGCGCCGCCCTCGGTGTCCCCCTCCTACTGAACTTTGTGCTGGTAGCCGTATGGGGAGATACCGTCACCTCCTGGATTCTGATTGTCATCGGCGCCGCCTTCATCCTCACCTCCCGCTTCTGGCTGAAGAATGTATACCACCGCTTCATGAAACGCCGCTACAAGAATATGGAGGGATTCAGAGACAGCAGGCAATAAGCAGGTACGCAAACAATACGGAGGAAAATTATGAAAAACAAGATTTGCACCCTCATCCTGTTGCTGATGGCAACATTGACAGTACAGGCACAAGGCACTTTCGTCATCGAAGGACAGGTGAAAAATGTAGAAGACGGTACTGTACTCACTCTTTTCCGTTTGGATGGAAATGTGGGGAGTAGCATAGGCGTCGATACAATCCGTAACGGGCGTTTTCACTTTCAGTCGGCAACTGCGAGTGATGAAATGGAGCGATTGGATTTAATAGGCAGGAATGAAAGTTTCCCCAGCATGAGTTTATCGTTGTGGGTACGCCCGGGCAGCCATGTGTTGGTTTCGGGTGAAAACACTCTCATCCATACCTGGAATGTGGAAAGTGATATTCCCGAACAACAAATGAATCAGACTTATATAAAGGATTCTCACGAGTTATGGAATGAATATCAGCGTTGCCATATCGCACAAAAGGCGTGCAGAGCGTTGACAAGAAAGAATGTCTCGCAGGAGATGAAGGATAGGGCACGTGCCCGGCATGACAGTTTGGCGAAAGTCATTGATGATTTATCTATCCGGATAGATGCGAACCAAATCCACCGTATGCAGCAAACTCCGGTGGACATCATCTGGCTGGATAACCTCAAAAAGCTGGCGATGGGAGTCAAATATGAAAAAGAATATCCTTATAAAGAAGAAGTCATTGCACTGTATAACCAATTGACTGAAGCAGAAAAGCAAACTTCCGAAGCCCGGGACATTTATACCCTTTTGTTTCCTCCTCGGGTAGTAGAAGCAGGCGACGAGATGGCCGATGCCGATTTATATGATTTAGAAGGTAAAGTCCATCACTTAACGGAATTTAAGGGGAAGCACATCTTGCTGGATTTCTGGAGTCGTGGCTGTGGTCCTTGTATCATGGCTCTGCCCGAAATACAGGAAATAGCGGAACTCTACAAAGACAGTTTAGTCATAGTAAGCCTCAGCATCGATACCAAACAGGGATGGATGAAGGCTTCGGAACAGCATAAGATAACGTGGCAGAATCTGAACGAACTGAAAGGCTCGAACGGATTGTATGCCAAATATGGCGTACGTGGCATTCCCAAATGTACTTATCTCGCCCGAAGGCCGTATCTTGGAGAAATGGAGCGGCTATGGCACCGGAAGTCTGAAAGGGAAAATGGAACACTTGCTGAAAAAGAGGGAATGATGACTCCTGTCATTCTAAACGCAGTGAAGAATCTCCTTTTTATATAATACTTACTTAACGAATTACTCATTTACTAAAAACTGATTATGATACAGATTAATAATCTTCAGAAGAACTTCGGCGAAAAGAAAGCCGTAGATATCGAGCAATATACCATCAATCCCGGTGACATGCTGGGCTTAGTAGGAAACAACGGAGCGGGAAAGACGACCCTGTTCCGGCTGATGCTGGATTTGCTGAAAGCAGACAGTGGAAACGTAGTCATTAACGGCGTAGATGTGAGCAAGAGTGAAGACTGGAAAGGCTTTACAGGCGCTTTCATCGACGACGGCTTCCTGATAGATTACCTCACGCCCGAGGAATACTTCTACTTTATCGGAAAGATGTATGGGTTGAAGAAGGAAGAAGTGGACGAACGCATCGCTCCTTTCGAGCGCTTCATGAACGGGGAGGTAATAGGACAAAAGAAGTTCATCCGTAACTTCTCAGCGGGAAACAAGCAGAAAATCGGAATTATCTCGGCGATGCTGCACCATCCGCAACTGCTGATTTTGGACGAGCCGTTCAACTTCCTCGACCCCAGTTCGCAATCCGTCATCAAGCATCTGCTGAAGAAGTACAACGAGGAACACGGTGCTACCGTTATCATCTCCAGCCACAACCTGAATCATACGGTAGATGTTTGTCCGCGCATCGCCCTGATGGAGCACGGCGTTATCATCCGGGATATCGAGAATGAAAACAATTCTGCCGAGAAGGAACTGGAAGACTACTTCAACATCAGTGTAGAAGAAGAAATCGCAGAAGAACTTGCCGAAACGACGAAGACTGTTGCAGAAGTTGCCGAAGCGGAAACGACAGGTACGCTGCAAGCGGAAAGTTCACCGGAAACCTTAAGCACACCGGAGACATCAAGTACTTCGCAAACTTCAACTACGCCGGAGGCATGAGACGCGCGCTTTCCTATATAGTCGCCCTTGCCGGACTGGTTATCGGTTTAAGTTCGTGTCACACCTCGGCTCCCCGCCTGGATTACCGGGCGTTGGCAAAAGCCTCTGTGCGGCTAGGTATGGACATCGAACTGACGGATAACCATGCCTTATACATTCAGGCAGCCGGATGGCTCGGTACTCCCTACCGGGCAGGCGGCGACAGCAAGCGGGGAACGGACTGTTCGGGGCTGGCATCGCAACTTTACAGGAAAGTGTACCACCACCGCTTGTCGCGGAGTACGGAGGGGCAACTGAAAGAAAGCCATAAAATCTCCCAGCGCAACCTGCGCGAAGGTGATTTGGTATTCTTTACCAGCCGTAAATCACGAAAAAAGGTGGCACACGTAGGTGTGTATCTTAAAAACGGGAAGTTCATCCATGCCAGTACCAGCCAGGGCGTTATCATCAGTAGCCTGAACGAAAAGTATTATACGCAATACTGGCTGTGTGGCGGAAGGATAAGGTAAAGAAGCATCGGTCATTCAGGACTGATAATGACAGATACTCTCTGATATTCATTAACGATATACGTATAAACTTAAAAACTTATCAACCTATAAACTTAGAAACTCATTAACTTAAAAACTTATTAACCCATAAACTCAAAAACTTACCAACTCATCAACTCAAAAACTCAAACCCAATGAAAAAAGTATTATCCCTCCTTTTGTTTTTCAGCCTCGCGCTGAACATCCACGCACAACTCTTGTGGAAAATCTCCGGTAAAGGATTGGAAAAGCCGTCATACATCTTCGGTACCTACCATCTTTCGCCGTTGAGCATCAAAGACAGCATCGCCGCCATGCCGCAAGCCCTCAGCGAAACCGCCCAGGTATATGGCGAAGTAAACATGGCCGATATGATGTCCCCCGCCTTCCTGCAAAATATGCAGCAGCAGATGATGCTGCCCAAAGACAGCACCCTGCAAAGCCTTTTCACCCCCGAAGAATACGAAACGGTGGGCAAAGTCGTGAAAGAAAACATGATGGTAGATATCTCCTTGCTGGCACAGCTCAAGCCCGCCGCTATCAATCAGCAACTGGTCGTAATGATATACATGAAGCACACACCGGGCTTCAACCCGCAACAGCAGCTCGATACCTACTTCCAACAGCAAGCCCAGCAACAAGGCAAGAAAGTAGGCGGACTGGAAACAGCCCAATCGCAAGTAGACATCCTGTTCAACAGCCAGTCCCTGCGCCGCCAGGCAAAGCTGCTCCACTGCTTTACCAACGACATCGACAAGGCTCTCAACCAGACCAAACAGTTGATTGAAGCCTATCAGAAACAAGACCTCGACGCCGTGCTGCAACTGCTGGAAGAACGCGACGGCAACTCCTGCGACCCGCTGCCCGGCGAAATGGAAGCACTGATAGACAACCGTAACAAAGCATGGGTGGAGAAGATGCCTGCCATCATGACCGATGCCCCCACTCTCTTCGTTGTGGGTGCAGGCCACCTGCCCGGCACCAACGGTGTACTGAACTTGCTTAAGCAGCAAGGCTATACCGTGGAAGCCATGAACTAATTCTCTCTGACAAATATAAGGTAAACACAGAAAGCACGGAATGAACCGGAAACTCACGGATAAACTTAAAGAAATCCGTGAACCTCCGGCTCATTCCGTGCTTTCTTATATGAAGTCCCGGGACATCTTCCTTTTCAAATATCCCCAGTTTCTCCACTTTTACAGCCTACAATATCATCCATCCGGAAAATTATACTACTTTTGCAACAAAGTTTTGCCCCTTATAGCGGTAAAGGGCAGTATAGACTTGATGGATTGAAAACGCAAGAAGCGAAGTTATTATCCCCGTATATTCGGAATCTGGAAAATTCTATAAACACCACGGGATGATAGCAACAGTTTCTTCACGTCTATGTTATTATATACTTAGGCGTGAGGGCTGTTGTCTATTTATGGTGTTGGGCATTTTCCAGAGCCTCGAATACGAATAGACAATAACAGTCCTCGCGCTTTTTATATAAACATCTTCGCCGTAGAGGACAGGCGAAGACATAAACGTATACCTATGCAACTGTTGTTACTTGGACAGATTCTGTTATCCCTGCTGCTCATTGCCGCAGTCGGATATTTTCTCTATTGGATAAACCGCAAATACAAGAGTCTGAACACACAAATAATCCGGGCCATCGACATCCCCGTCTACCTGCTGGACAAGCAGGGCACCATACTACGGTTGCTGAACACCCCCACAGAAAAGGCTCATAAGCTCCCCCTGAAAGGGCTTGGCGAACTCACCATCCAGGACCTGATTATCGACAACAAAGAATACCGCAACCACCTGTCCCTTCTACAGAAAGTATTGGAAACCCGCACATCGCAACAACTCACCGTAAAGATCAGGGTGGACAACGGCGAAGAACTGTACATCACCGTACGGATGGTCTACCTGAACCGGGAACGGGTCATCGCCTTCGTACGCAACATCACCGAAAGCGAGAACCAACGCCTGGAGTTGCTGGCAGCCAAAGAGAAAGCCGAAGAAGCCAACCGCCTGAAATCGGCCTTCCTCGCCAACATGAGCCACGAAATCCGTACGCCGCTGAATGCCATCGTGGGATTCTCTTCACTGCTTTCAGAACTCATTCAAGACGAAAGCGTCAAGGAATACCTGCACATCATCGAGGAAAACAACCACCTGCTGCTGAAGCTGGTAAATGACGTACTCGACCTCTCGCGCATAGAAGCAGGCATCATGGAATTTATAGAAGAAGACATGAACGTAAACGATACATTCGAAGAAATGCGCACCGTGGCAGCGCTGAAAGTGCAAGGCAAAATCAACATCCGCTTCACGCCCGGCGCCGATGCCTGCCGCATACGTACCGTACCTCTCAGAGTAAAGCAGGTTCTGAACAACTACATCTCCAATGCCATCAAGCATACCGACCAAGGGCACATCGACATCGGATATTACCCGCCGCAGGCAGGAAGAATCCGCTTCTTCGTAAGAGACACCGGTTGCGGCATACCGGCAGAAAGCCAAAAGAAAATCTTCGAAAGATTCGTGAAGCTGGACAGCTTCAAACAAGGCACCGGGCTGGGACTTTCCATCTGCAACATGATAGCCGAAAAGATGCAGGGAGAAATCGGTGTAAACTCAAAGCCGGGAGAAGGTTCCGAATTCTGGTTCGAAGTACCTTATCTCCCGGCCGATGAACAAGCGTCCTAAAAAATCAACGAAGTATAAATTTCAGCCTCAACGCCTCCACCAGTTCCTTGTGGCTGATGCGATAGCGAGACAGTTTCTTTCCGCCCAGCTCCATTTCGCGGATATAAAGTGATTCTTCCGTCGGGCGTTCCGTCTCTATCACCAGGCTGTCGCGCCCCCAGTAGCGGGCATCCAGGCTGATGGTGACCTTATCGAATACAGGTGTGGAAAGCGTATAAGCCGGTTCGCCGGGACAGTCGGGGTAGAAGCCCATCATGTTGAAGATGGCCCAGGCGGACATAGTGCCCGTATCGTCATTGCCGGGAATGCCGTCCGGTGCATCCTTGAAGTAGGTGGCAAGCAAGCGGTGCAGTTCCTTCTGCGTGCGCCACTCCTCCCCTTTGAAATAAGAAAAGAGATGGGCGTAGGCAATGTCCGGCTCGTTGGCAGGGTCGTACAGGCCTTCGTCGAAGACGCGCTGCAACTTATCTACAAACTTCTTCTTTCCTCCCATCAGACGCGCCAGCCCCTTCACATCGTGGGGCACATAAAAGGTATAGTTCCAGGAGTTTCCCTCGTGGAAGCCCGGACTGGGTTCAAAGTTCTCCCCCTCCATCGGATTGAACGGACTGTAAAACTCTCCATCGGGCAAGATGGGGCGGAACGTGCCGAACTCCTCACAGTAATAATGCCTGTAACCCAGCGAACGTTCGTGGAAAAGGCGGGCATCCTCCCGATACTTCTTCGCCTCCTCTTTCCTGCCTTGCGCGTCGGCTTCCCCAGCCAAGGCTTCCGCCAGACGCCCCAGCGCATTGTCCGCAATGTAATACTCCAGCGCATGAGACACCGAGTTGTCGTACTGCTGCCGCAAGGGGACATAGCCCAGCGCCAGGTAATCGTCGTTATCCGGCCTCAGCAGATTCTCGCTTCCCGGCAGGGTGGCGCCTTTGCGCATCGCCTCGTAAGCCAGCTTGATGTCAAAGTCCCGCAGTCCTTTCAGCCAGGTATCCGCCAGCACGGGGATGGAGGGGTCGCCTTCCATCGTCAGCGTCTCGCGTCCGTACAGTTCCCACTTGGGCAGCCAACCGTGTTCGCGATACATATCGAGCATCGTGCGCACCATCTGCAACTGCCGTTCGGGATAGACCAGCGTCAGCAGTTGATGTACATTGCGATAGGTATCCCACAAGGAGAATACCGTGTAGCGGTCGCCCTTCGTGGTCAGTATCCGGTCGCTCTCCATGGCGGGGTATTGCCCGTTGACGTCCTGCAAGATGTTGGGATGAATCAGCAGGTGGTACAGGGCGGTATAGAAGACAGTCTTCTGCTCCTTCGTGCCCCCCTCCACGCGGATGCGCGAAAGGTCGTCGTTCCAGTGCCGGCGGCTTTCCTCACGGATGCGACTGAAGTCCTTGCCTTTCTGCTCCGCTTCCAGATTGAGGCGTGCGTTCTCGATGCTGACAAACGACACGCCCATCTGCACCTCCACCTGCTCGCCCTCTTTCGTATCGAAGGACAGAAACAGGCCGATGTCGTCACCCGCAATCTCCTTGCCGTAGCGGGTGTAGAGCTTATAGCGACCATTGTCCGGGTCCCACTCCGCCTCTACGCCGGTCATCGGACGCTGTTTCTTCCAGTAGCCCGAAGCGGCAGGCTGCTTGTTGACGCGCATCACGAAGTAGATGGGGAACACCGCCTGCGGATTGTAGCAGAAAGTGCCCAGCAGCTTCATCCCCTCGAACTCGCGGTCGTTCACCCGGCGCAGGAAGGCGCCCGTCTCGTTCGTCAGTCCTTCGCCCAGGTTCAGCAGGATGTGGCTCTGCCCCTGGGGAAAGGTGAAGCGCGAGACTCCGGTGCGCGGAGTAGCCGTCACCTCGGTGCGGATGCCGTAACGGGTGAGGTAATTGCTGTAATAGCCGGGCGACGCCTGCTCGTCGCGGTAACGGCTGCCGTATTCCTTATAGTCCACCGACAACGGGCCCGCCGTAGGCATCAGCAGCAGGGAGCCCAGCTCGGGACAGCCCACGCCGCTGAGGTTGACGTGCGAATAGCCGGTAAAGAAGCAGTTGTGATACTCGTAGGGAGTGGACCACCAACGGGCGTCCTTGTCATACTTATTGTCGGCGGAGCCCATGACGTTGAAGGGCACCACGGACATCATTCCGTTGGGACATACGGCTCCGGGATTGGTGGTGCCGAAGTTGGTAGTGCCGATGAAGGGATTGACGTAATCCACCGGAAGTGCCTCGGTGGCCGATGCGGCGGCAAGCAGGCCGACGGACAGCAGGCAGGAAGTAAGGAGTCGTTTCATACTGATAAGTTTAAAGGTAATGTTCCAGTTTTTTGCCTACGAGCAGGCAGTCTGCTGCCTACGTACAGGCAAGACACTGCCAACGTGCAGGCAAGACGTTGCCAACGTGCAGGCAGCGCTCTGCCAACGTGCTGGCAAAACAGTGCATCAAAGTAAATCGAACGCAGAAGACACAGAGACAAAGAGTTCATATAAAGCGTTCAGAAGAAAACCTCTGTGCCGCTGTGTCTCCGTGTTCCATTCATAAATAGTAAGTCTTCACACAGTTTACAGGATGTTCGTCCGCTTCACGAAGTCCACCACCTCGCGAATATATCCGAAGGCCATTCCTACCACCGTATCGGCAGCACCGTAGTACACCGCCACCCGCTCGTCGTCGTGCAGGGCGGCACAGGGGAATACCACGTTCGGCACGTCGCCCTGCAATTCGTAGGGGGCGGCGGGGGCCAGCAGGTAGTCGCGTGTGCGATAGAGCACTTTCTCGGGATTTTCCTTGTCCAGGATAGCGGCGCCCATCGAGTAGCGGAAGCCGTTGCAGGTGGTGATGACGCCGTGGTAGAACATCAGCCATCCTTCCGGCACCAGGAACGGCACGGAACCGGCACCTATCTTGGTGCACTGCCAGGCACTCTCGGGGAAGGGCGTGACTTTCATCACCGAACGGTGTTCGCCCCAATACTTCATGTCGGGGCTGTAACTGATGTAGATGTCGCCAAAGGGGGTATGCCCGTTATCGCTCGGACGGCTTAGCATGGCGTAGCGTCCGCCTATTTTCTGCGGAAAGAGCACGCCGTTGCGGTTGAAGGGCAGGAAAGCGTTTTCGCACTGGAAGAACTCCCGGAAGTCGAACGTATAGCCGATGCCGATGGTGGGACCGTGGTAACCGTTGCACCAGGTAATCCAGTAGCGGTCTTCAATCCACGTCACACGCGGGTCGTACTTGTAATCCGATTCTATCATGTCCGTATTTCCCGCCTGGAAGCGGATCGGTTCGTGGCTGATTTCCCACTGGATGCCGTCTTGGCTGAAGCCGGCAAAGATATTCATCTGCACCGCCCGGTTGTCGCAGCGGAACACGCCGGCAAAGCCTTCGCCGAAGGGCACCACGGCGCTGTTGAAGATACTGTTGGACGTCGGGATATGGTAACGCCCGATAACCGGGTTCTTGGAGTAGCGCCACATGACCTCCGTGCAGCCTGCCGGACGCTCCTCCCAAGGGATTGTGATTTTGTTGTTCATGATTGCTTGATATTTAGTTTGATAGTTGACGGTATACAGTTAATGCTGATAAGGAGGATGAACACAGAGGCACGGAGACACAGAGTTTTTTTCTGATATTTATATTAAGTACTCTGTGCCTCTGTGTCTCTGTGTTCAATCTTCAAACAGCGACCTTTGACACCTCCTTTGCCCGAAGGCTTCTTGCCTCCTCATCAACTCGCCTCCTTCCGCGCATCGGGATACGTGAACGGCACGAAGTACGTGATGAGGAACGCCGGGATAGTGGCAAACAGAATGAAGATAAAGAACTTCTCATAGCCCCAACTGTCGCTGAGGAAACCGCTGACAGAGCCGGGAAGCATCACTCCGAGGTTCATGATGCCCGACGCGAAAGCATAGTGCGCCATCTGGTGCTTACCCGGAGCCACCTGCTGCATCATAAACAGCGAAAGTCCCACAAAGCCGAAGCCGTAGCCGAAGTACTCCATCACAATGGCGCCGCCAATCAGCAGACCGCTCTCGGGCTGGTAAATCGCCAGTAGCGTATAGGCCACGAAAGGCAGGTTGAAGATGCAGCACAACGAGAACAGCGTCTTCTGCAATCCCCGCCGGGAGATGTAGTAGCCCGCCAGGAGAGAGCCGAGCACAAACGCCGCCGCACCATACGTGCCGTAGTACAGCCCTATCGCCTGCTCGTCCAGTCCCAATCCGCCTTCCACGCGCTTCGCTTTCAAGAACAGGGGAACAATCTTCATCACGAAGCCTTCGGCAAAGCGGTAGAGGATGATGAAAGCGATGTAGTACCAGATGTGTTTCTTCCGGAAGAAGTCCTTAATCACTTCCACCAGTCGCAACCAGGTGTCCTTTGCAGTGGAAGCCTCGGCAGTCGCCTTGCCGCCGGAGGGCAACATGCGCATGTGGTAAAGCCCCAGCCCTACCATCACCGCGGCAAGAATCAGCATCACCAGCATCCAGGCGTGTATCGTCGCCTCATGCCGCACCTCCGCCGGAGCGCCTTCCACCCCGCCGAAGCTTTTCAGCAGCCAGCCTGCCAGCCACACCAGTCCGCCGGACGCCACAATCTTGGCGATGTTGTAGAAAGCGCCCTGCCAACCGATGTACTTGGCCTGGTCCTGCTTGTCCAGTTCGGACATATACACGCCGTCGGTAGCCACGTCGTGCGTGGCTCCGCTAAAGGCGATGATAGCCAGCAGCGCCACGCAAACGGCGAAATAGAACGGCAATTGCAACGCCAGCGCCACCAAGGCAAAGCCTGCCCCGGTGACCATCTGCGTCAGCACTACAAAGAATTTCTTCGTCCTGAACATCTCCAGGAACGGGCTCCAAAGGAACTTCAGCGTCCAGGGCAACATGATGAGCGACGTCCACAGTGCAATCTGCGCGTCCGCCTCTCCCATTCCCTTGAACATCAGCACCGACACCATGTTCAGCACCACAAAGGGCAGCCCCATGGCGAAGTATACGGTGGGAACCCACGATATGGGATTATGAATTTTCCGGTTCATCCTTTCTGCATATTAGTCGAGGTGTCACTTCACGGGCTGGTTGCCCATCGTCAGTTCCAGCACGCCGCCCTCTACGATGTCCTGGTGGGTGAAGAACGGGGTTTCCAGCTTCTTGCCGTTCAGCACAATGCTCTGCACATACTTGTTGGCGCGGCTGTTGTCGTGCGCCACAATGCGGAAGGTCTTGCCGTCTTTCAGGTGGATGGTCGCCTCGTCAAAGAGGGGGCGGCCGATGGAATACACCGGTTTGCCGGGACATACCTGGTAGAATCCCATGGAATTGAGGATGTACCATGCCGACATCTGCCCGCAATCTTCATTGCCCGACAGGCCGTCGGGGTCGTTGAAGTAGAGCGTATGCAGCACTTCGTCCACAATCTCCTGCGTACGGTGGGGTTGACCTACGTAATTGTAGAGGTGGGCAATGTGATGGCTCGGCTCGTTGCCGTGGGCGTACTGCCCTATCAGTCCCGAGATATCGGCGGATACGGCGTCTCCTTCCAGTTTGGAGTCGGCAATGAACAAAGAGTCCAGTTTGCCGATGAAGCCTTCGCGTCCTCCCATCAGTTCCACCAGTCCGTCCACATCGTGCGGCACAAACCAGGTCCATTGCCAGGCAGTGCCTTCGCAATAATCATCGTTGCGGTGGGTAGACGACCGGGGATTGAAAGGCGTGCGCCAGTTTCCCTCGCTGTCCAATCCGCGCATGAAGCGGGTGGATGGGTCGAAGTACACCTTATAGCCTTCGGAGAAAGCGGCGTACTTTTCCTTATTGGGCTCATCGCCCAAGGCGCCTGCAAGGACGGAGATGCACCAGTCGTCGTAGGCATATTCCAGTGCCTTTGCCACCGATTCGTTGTCCTTGTCGCAAGGCACGTAGCCGATTTTGTTCTTCCAGTATTTCGCCTGAGGCATCAGGTGGGGCACTACCAGCGGATGGGTGATGATGCCCGTCGTGTCATATTCCGCCGTACGCAGGCAAGCGCGGTAGGCTTCTTTCACGTCGAAGTTGCGATAGCCTTTCACATACGAATCGGCAATGAGGGAAACGGCATGATAGCCTATCATGGTTCCGGTGTAGTTTCCCGCCAGTTCCCACATGGGGAAGATGCCGCCCTCTTGCTGCTTCAGAATCAGCGAGCGGATGAACGCTTCGTTCAGTTCCGGGTCGATGATGGTCATCAGCGGGTGGTAGGCGCGGAAAGTATCCCACAGGGAGAAGATGGTATATACGGGTTTGTTCACATCACCCTGATGAGGTTTCAGGTCCATACCGAAGTAGCGGCCGTCGGCATCGGTGAAGAGGTTGGGCTGCATACCCGTATGGTAAAGGGCGGTGTAGAACATCGTGCGCTGGTCGGCATTCTTGGTTTGGATGTCAATCTTGGACAGGTATTCATTCCACTGCCGGCGGGCGTCGAGGCGTACGCCGTCGAAGTCCCACCCGGGGATTTCAGCTTCCACATTCTTACGCGCGCCGTCCATATCCACGGCGGAGACGCCGACTTTCACCAGCACCTGCTCGTTGTCTTCGGTGCGGAACTGAAGCAGCGCTTTGGCAGTGGGCAGCAACGGGCCGCCCTCGTCCAGTGCCATCGAGTCGGTCACCAACGTGTAGGTAAAAGGCTTGGAGAACTTGGCGTAGAAGTTGATATACTGGTCGAACGCCCAATACACCGTCTTCTTGCGTCCGCGTATTTCGGTGTCGCTGATGACTTCCAGTTCCATCTGCTCGTTCTTCTGCCGCTGGATGCTATAATCCAGGTCGAGGATAAAGCCTGCATCTTCCGCCTTGGGGAAGGTGTAGCGATGGATGGTGGCGCGCTTGGTAGAGGTAAGTTCCGCCTTCACGCCGTAGCGGTCCAGCAGGACGGAATAGTAGCCCGGTTCCGCTTTTTCATTGTCATGCGAGAAGGCGGAGCAATAGGCCATCTGCTGGCTTTTCGACCCCATCGGGTGGTAATCCTGCCGGCCCACGGTGGGCATCAGCAGCACGTCGCCGTAGTCGGCGCATCCCGTACCGCTGACGTGCGTATGCGAGAATCCGTTGATGGTGGTGTCGGCGTAATAATATCCGGAACAGGCATCCCATTCATAGATGCGCGTGTCGGGGCTGGGCTGAATCATTCCGTTGGGGACCACCGCGCCGGGATAGGTGTGTCCGTGTCCGCCCGTACCGATGAACGGATTGACGTAGGAGGCATAGTCCTGCGCCGGCGGCGTGCAACTGACCACCGCTGCCATCAGCAGGAGTCCGCCCAAAAGCATGGTAGTAGATTTCATGTTTTTCTTCATATTTTCCTGTATTACGTTTTGTATGTTAGATCGGCATAAAGCTGACGGCTTGTCCGCCGCCTTTTGCCATGACAATGTTCAGGGTATCACCGGCCGTTACCTGCTTTTCGATGATTTCGTAAGCGGTGGGGTTCGTCTCCCAGTCGGCATCCTTGCCATCGGCATAGATAACGGCGTTGTAGGTCTTTCCCTCTTCAAGGAAATCCAGGGGAACATCCAGAGTGCGCGCCGACTCGTTGGTAGCGGCTCCCAGGAAGTAGTTCTCCTTTGCCCGGCGGGCAATCACCACAAACTCGCCCGGTTCGCCGGCCAGGGCTTGCGACCAGTCGCAGTCGGCGTCAAAGTCGCGGAAGAAGCGGAAGGCGGGATGGCCTTCGTAGTTCTCTATCATGTCGGCAGCCATCTGCAAGGGGGAATACAAGATTACCCAGTTGGCTATCTGCTTGGCAAGGGTGGTGTTGATGCGGCAGTCTTTGCTGTCCATCATGTTCCACTTCTTGCGGTCGGGATTCCGCTTGGCACGTTCGTACAGGATGTCGAAGATGCCCGGCGTATAGTCCATCGGTCCGGCAAGCAGGCGGGTGAAGGGGAGCATCACGTGGTGCGAGGGCGGATTGCCTTCGCTCCAGGCGTTCCACTCCATGCCGCGGGCGCCTTCGCGGGTCATCATGTTGGGATAGGTGCGGCGGATGCCGGTGTCCTTGATGGGCTCGTGCACGTCGAGGGTGGTGTGGTAGCGGGCAGCGGTCTGCACCACCTTGCGGTAGTGGCGGACGTTGAACTGTCCGTGATGGTTGTGTCCGTCGGGCAGTCCGCCGGCATAACCGGTCTTCACGCTGTGGATGCCCAGGTCGGCATACCACCGGTAGGCGGCATCCAGTTGCTTTTCATAATTGGCGATGTTTCCGCCGGTTTCATGATGGCCGATAATTTCGACGCCTTTCTCGCGGGCATAGCGGGCTATCTCGCGGATATCGAAATCGGCATACGGCCGGGTGTAGTCGAAGGCTTGCGTACCGCCCCAGTTTTCCCAGCCTTCGTTCCAGCCTTCAAACATCACCGCCTCGATGTTGTTGTCGGCGGCAAAGTCGATGTAGCGTTTCGCGTTGGCGGTGGTGGCGCCGTGACGGTCGTTGATGACCCAGCTTTCCACGCCGAGGTGCATACCCCACCACACGCCGACATACTTCATCGGGCGAATCCAGTCGGTGGTTTCCAGGGCGCAAGGCTCGTTCAGGTTCAGGATGAGAGCGGAGTTTATCAGTCCCACTGCCCGGGGCGCTATCTGGATGGTGCGCCAGGGTGTACGGAAGGAGTCTCCCGTTATCCGTGCCTTGATGCCATCGGGCCAGGGTGCCAGTTCGGACTTGAGCTCCCGGTCGCCCACGTTCTTCAAGGTCATTTCGGGGAAGTCGGTCAGTGCTGCTTCGTGGATGCTACCGTAAACGGCGCCGGTCTTGAAGGTGGCGGGAGTATTGGCATTCTCCACCTTGCTGAGGGGCAAGGTGCGATACAGCAGTTCGTAAGTTTCATAATTGGCAGGGATGGACCAGGACATGCCGTCCTGTGCCAGGTGGAAGGTGGTCAGTTCGTCGGTTATCAGGATGCTGTCGGCTGCCGGCACCCGGTACTCGTAACGGAAGCCCACGCCGTCGTCAAACACACGGAAGCGCAGGGTAAGTTGCGTATTTGCGGCATCTGCCAGATGGACAGCCATTTCGTTGTAATGGTTGCGGAGCGTCTTATTCTCTCCCCAGGGTTGTGTCCAGGTCTCGTCGTTGGCAGCGAAGTCGGTTCCGGTCAGGCGGAAGCCTTCGGAAAGGTTCACTCCCTCTTTCGCCTCAAAGCCAAGGCGGGAAGAAGTGATGAATGCGGTGTCGTTTACTTGTATGCGGTACGTCATGCGGCAACTGTCATCCAGGGCGAATGCCAGCCGGATGCGTCCGTCGGGAGAGGTTACTTCCGTCGGGCGGGAGGTGTCGCAACCTGTCAGGAGGAAAAAGGAGGCGACTATATATATAAGGTGTCGTTTCATACTTATGATTGTTTCACGGGATTCGAAGTTCCCCGTGGATGATAACAAAGGTCATTACGGGCCTGCAGGAATGCCCTTCAGTTCCCGTAATGACAAAGATATTATTTCTTCACCAAAGTATAGTTCTCGGTAATGTGATATTTCACATCCATGTGGGGAGCTGTCAGCTTGCCATCCACTTCATGGCAGGGATCGATACCCCATCGGTTGCCCATGCCGTACAAGTTAAGGACATTGTTCGACCCGATGATTCCATCGATGGAGCCGGAATAATCTTCCCCTTTATAGAAATTCCAGACGTTTATTTTGCCGTATGTACCCCAGCAGGCTTCCCATGTAATGGGGTCTGTGGCATCAGCCTCGTGGATTATCTGCGGAGCATAGATGTAAAAGCCGCCGGAATATTCGTCATAGGTTGCTACCAAAGGATATTTATTGGTAATTTCAGGATAGGTACCCCAGCCATAGACATAGTAGCTCTTTCCAGCCTCTTTCTGCTCAATGCGGATATCGAATTCCTGCTTGCCGCCCCAGTCCCACCAACGCGGGGTATTTTCTTCGTCTATATATACATACAGCGAATTACTGGAGGTAGCGGTCCACTCGCCCAGATAAGATTCGTAAGCGGTGGTTGTTCCCTGAATGGCAGTGGCATCGGTGCGGGTGTAGTACTTGCCGGTCCACTCCACCTGGTCATTGAACAGAATCTCGCTGACAGCGGAGAAGAAACGGTCGTAGCTATACTGGCGCGGTTTCGGATTGTAGAACATCTGAACCCCGTAGCCGGAGTCTTTCATATCCTGGATATAGCTCGGATTGAAATAATTCCATCCGCCGTTCAATTCCTCATTTATCTTCAGAGGCGTAGGACAGTATTTGGATTTGGACAGGCCTTCAAAGTTGGCCTCGCGACCTTTGCCCGACCGCATATAATCCGCCTGGTTCTGATAGTAACCATACGTCATATAATCCACCAACTCACCTATTGTCTTGCCCTCTACGGTTCCTGTAGGAGAATCGATAAACTTGGAACTGTACTCATAAATACCTAATAACTTATCCGGCATCTGCTGGCGGCACTCATAAATCAGACGGGCAAAGTTCTCGCGGGAACGCGGCAGGAAACCGGGACTCGGGTTGTCCTTGTAAGCCGTATACTCGTCGTCAAAGTCCACACCGTCCAGGCCGTAAATATCCATATAAGCCTTCAGTTCCAGCGCCAGGTCGGCGGCTGCCTCCTTAGAGAGGTTGCCCATACCTGCCTCATCGTGATTACCCAGAATGGTCAGGTTCACTTTGATGCCCTTAGCCTGCAAAGGACGGATAAACTTATCGGCATTCTTCAGCAGGAAAGAAACCTGGTCGTTGCAGAAGACGTGCACACGACCCGTCTCGCTATCCACATTGATGTTGGCGGCAAAGATGCTGACGATATCAAAGAAAGGTTTGCCATCCTTCTTCATGGTATATTCACCCATATTCAGGATGTTCTCGTCATTCACTTCCACAAAGCAATGGGTACGCACATCTCCCTTGCTTGTATCGGGAACGAACGGCAACGGCTTCACCAGGTAGATGTAAGTCTGATTGTTGGCAGACACCTGCACGCCGTCATTGGCTGTGGCCGAAACGGCTACGGCGTACGTCTTGCCGACGGAACCGCCGGCATGGATGGACAGTTCCACGGCAGCCGACTTCTTCTCACCCGCCTTGATGGTAGTGGCGCCGGCGTTTGCCAGGCTCAGTTTGTCGGCAGGATACATCTCATAAGAGGTGCCGTTAGCCGCATTGTATGCTTCAAGCGCTGCGGCATCCACCTTGAAAGTAACCGTTACATCCTGTTCGGCAGCCTTAGTGAGTTCAAAATAAAGATGTCCGGTACCGGCTTCGTTTCCGAAAAGAGAAATCGGAGTAAGCTCACGCGCTCCGGCGGCAGACCGTACGTAGCCATACACACCGTCCACAGTATCCAGCTTGCCCAAATTCCCGGTAGGGATGGTAACATCGTCCTCACAGCCCGTAAAGACCGCTCCGGTACATGCAAAGGCCATTGCCAGCAAGCTCATTCTTATATGATTCATATATTTCATGATAATATGCGTTTATTTGTTTAAGGTATGACATTAATTCTTTGCGGGAAGTTCCACCGCGTTCCAGGTAAGGGATTCCACGGCAGTGGCATTGTTTCCGTTGCCGCTGTAATCGTGGATGGCGGTACCCGCTCCTTCGTCGAACTTCCAGTAGGAAACCAGTCCTTCGGCTTTGGGAGATGCTTCATAGAAGTGATCTTTGGCATTGATTTCGTCCTTGGTCAGCACCTTGTTCCAGATGCGCACTTCGGAGATGTTGCCCTCCAGCCAGCGCTCACGGTTATAGGAATGTCCTATCCAGAAGCCGTTGCCTTCGTCGGTATGGTTTTGTGCCCAGTTTATACCTCCTAAATTTTTATTCCCTTCCAGTACATTCTTGCCATTGATGTAGACCGTAATCTTACCTTCGGCATCGGCGTCGTAAGTCACGGCAACGTGTGTCCACTCTCCGGTGGGAATGGCGAGTTCGGAGGAACTAAGATTACCGTCCTTGGTAGCCACCTGCAACTGGTTCTGCGGAATGCCTGCATCACCGATACGAATCAGGAAATACCCCTCGATTCCCATTACAGAGGTAAGCATCTTGTCGAATTTATTAACTCTAATCAAAGCTTCCGCCGTCAATTGACGTAAGTTGTTGGCAACTTCGGGCTTATTCCAGGTCACATAAACCAGGTTCTTGGTTATGTCGGGAACCGTATTGATAAGAGCGGCGCCTTTCAGCACGTAATACATAGTGCGTGCACTCTGCAACACACCGATATTAGCCTGATCAATGGTCACCGGCAATACATACACCTTTTCTCTGTCCAATTCGTCCAACTTGCTGAACTTCACGGATACGATGTCCGAAAGAATAACGCCCGCCGGAATGGATACCTGCTGGTTTTCCAGTGCATAATAACCATCAGGCAACATTTCGGCATTATCATAATAGGCTTCATTGTAAGAAGCGACCAATGAGGGGTCTACTTTCACGGTAACAGTGATATCCTGGCTTTCGGGTCTTGCCATAGAAATCTGGAACTGCCCTTCGGTAGTGGGAACCGTACTTTTCAGCAGCACAGTGCTGGTTTTCACAGCACCACTGATATATAACTGATTGTCGAAGTTCTCAACTTCATCGCTACAAGACGCCAAAGCCCCCGTCAGCAATGCTATTGATACGAAATATAAGTTTTTCAGTTTCATAATATTCTTTATTTAATAGGAGCGGGGTTCATAATATTTATAGCTTCTTTCACACAGGGATAGATGGCATCTGCATTGTAATAGTCATTCTGAATATTATAAATAGCAATGCCCGCACGGGTGTAATCGGCAGAAGATTCCGTCACCCAGTAAGCCGCTTCTTTCAGGGCACGCATCGTGCCGAAATATCCGGTCTTGGAATCCGTAGCATCCATCGAAACCGTAGAAACCGCCACCACGAAACGGTCGGCAGGAACATCTTTTGAAATCATCGCCTGACGAGCCACCACCGACATTTGCTGAACATCTTCCAACTTATCTGTCTCCAATATGATGTGACGGCATTCTGTCAAGACATTCTGTCCAATCAAATTTTCCGGATGTCCCTGGAAAGTCAGCATCTTGTCCGTATGACCGTTTTTCCAGTTCATTACCGCATCGAAGAAAATATCCTGGTTAGCCTTGACTTCCGCTTTAACTTCCTCCGACATATAAACCGGGCTTTGCCCTTTGTATTCCACAATCATACCGTCAAACGAGCTTTCATATCCCATCTGCTTGTCCACTTCAGCTTTCAGATAAGTAGCAAACGTACCGGTTTCAACGCTTTCTTTCACCTTGTCGGAGTATTCCTTCTGGATATCGTCAAAGCTGACGGTATAAACCACCTTCGTACCTTTGGCACGAACAACGGCCATATCTTCTATTTCAAAATCCGCCAAGTCAGCAGGATACATCACAGAAACCACATCCAGGCTGTCGGGAATGTCCGAGAGATGTTGCCCACGGCTATAAGGGGTTTTCACACTATTATCAAACCATGCATACGTCACTTTATGGCTTTCTGAACTTTTGTATTCATTCAGATTCTGCAAATACTTGGCATAAAGTTCCGGATACTGTTCGTCAATTCCGGGTCTGTTGACCTCAATGCTCTCGATATCGGTGCATGATGCAAGCAATGCCATAGCGAATGCAGGGAGCAGAGTTCCAACTATCTTACTATATTTTTTCATATTACTCAATGATTTTTGATTGATTTATTTAGCAGACTTGCAATCCCACCAGATACGGGTTGCCATTGTATCGCCTTTCTTGTTACTGGACTCTTTGGTCAAAAGCGAAAGAGCAGCATTCAGATTCTCCGTGTTGTCACGATATTCATCAGCCGGATAAGTCAGGCGACGGGCACCTTCAGCACTATTCACCACGCCGTCACTCAAGTTATGTACCACCGGCATCAGCTTGGGATAACCTGTACGACGATATTCCGACCATGCCTCCATACAATTCGGGAAAATGGCTATCCACTTCTGGGTAATGATTTTCTCCAGTTTCTTTTCAAAATCATCCGATTCGTTCCAAGCCACCGTAACCGTAGAACTTGTGGAACCCGAATAATCGTATTTCTGTCCGTCTTCTCCCTTCAATGGGTCTTTGTAGGTAGAAGGCGTTGCGGTAGAGTTAGCCAAATATTCTGCCACGTCCGATGCTCCCCGTTCCTCGAAGGAAAGAGCTACCGCTTCTTCATAAAGAGCCTGAGCCGTACCGCCCATGTTCCAACCACGCAATGCACCTTCTGCACGCAAGAATGCCACCTCCGATGCCGGGAAAATCAGCATCTTGTCGCTCACCGTCACATTCATGCAAGAATAGCCGTGCGACCAGGCATTGAACATTCCCTGCCCGATGCCGCGACGCAAACCCACATAATCATCAGTACCCTTAAAAGCGCCTTTCGATTCCGCAGTAAAAGTTGATTTGCCATAATAGATTTCCTGACGGGGGTCTTCCAGTCCGTTCATATAGCATACCAAATCGGCGGAGATACGTGCATCACTCCAGTTGGGCATAAAACGCTCCCACGGATTGTGGTCCACTACCTTATGATAAGCACCATCGGCACTTACCGTCATCACTCCTATTTCAGAATTTACAGCTTCTTCCGCTTTCTGCTTGGCAAGAGTCTCATTTACATACACAATGCGCATTGCCATCCGAAGTTTCATGGAGTTGGCAAACTTTGCCCATGCTTTCGTATTGCCTCCATAAATGCGGTCGCCACTGTCATTGAAATTCTGGTTGGCATAAGTAGTGAGCACAGTTATAATGTCGTCCAAGTCTTCAAACATCTTGGTGTAGACTTGCTCCTGAGAATCATATCCGGACTTCAAAGCATTGTTCACACCTACCTGTGAATAAGGAATCGGTCCGTAACTATCCGTCACACGCAACATCGTACAAATGCGGTACAACTCTGCCAATGCCAGATATACCTCGTCAGAGCATTGGTCTTTCAGTTGGAAATAGTTAGGATAGAATTTATCGTAAAAATCGGCAAAAGGTATGCGTGACCACGCTTCAGAAGGATTGAAAGTAGCGAAACGCCCCGACCAACCCGTACCTAAATTGGAGTCTGCCACATATCCGGAAAAGCTTCCCGGCATCAGGCAATCCACATACTGGGAAAAGTTTTCCTGCTCCGGCATCATCACATCCTGCATATTCAGAAGGAGTGCGCTGAACAAATAATCATCCGGCAGCATATCTTCCAAATCCGGTTCATGAGGATTTTTATTATAATCCATATAATTGTCCGTACAAGCCACACTGCCCAGCAGAATAGCTCCCATAGCCATATATCTTGCTATTGTATTATATATCTTCATAATTCTCGGTCTTTATTAGAATTTAAGTTTAACATTGAATCCCACACTGCGCAGGCTCGGCATCATAAAGTAGTCTATACCTTGATAATAGTTGTTAGTTGCCGAGGCTGTGGCTTCCGGATCAAAAGGAGCCTTATTATAAATCATCCACAGATTACGTCCTACCACCGAAAGCGTGATATCCATTACATTATTCAACTTGGCACGCGGAATAGTGTAGCTGACAGAAGCCTCTTGCAGACGCAAGTTGGTTGCGCTATAAGTATAATACACAGGAATACCGCTGTCAGCACCCACTGCAGTATACCATTTCTCAGCATCTATCACGTCACCGCCGTTGACAATCACACCACCGTTGTCACGCGCCGCCGCCGATATTTCCGAAACGCCGTTGGCATCCAGCGTGGCTTGCGTGGCAGAATAGACGATACCACCCAGACGAGCGGTCAATAAAAAGCCGAAACCGAAATTCTTGTATCGGAAATCATTGCGCCATGCCATATTCGCTTTCGGGAATACACTTCCAAGCTTGATGCCGTCCTTCAGGCTTTCGGTCTTCACCGCACCATTCGCATCTACATAAATCTTGTTATTGGCATCACGCTTCAAATCGGACATGGAGTATAAGTCGCCCAACGAACCGCCTTCCTTCAAAATGAAGTGAGCATTAGCCAATCCTTTCATATCCAATTGCGACTTAGATATCTCCTCACCGGTAATCGGATGGATATATCCATCAATCAGACTAAGAATCTTGTTCTTATTGGCACTTAGCGTATAGTTGGAACTCCAAGTAAACTTATTCCAGGTGTGTTTATAGCCTAAAGAGAGTTCCACACCCCGGTTGCGTACATTACCGGTCTGTGCATAGAACGTGCTGTAACCACCCGTAGGTAACTCTTGGGTATCCATAGTCTGGTTATAGGTTTTCGTATTGTAGAAAGAGATATCCAGATTGAAATCTTTCAGGAAGCGAGCCGTCAACCCGACTTCCCAAGAATCGGTACGTTCAGGTTTCAAGTCATACAAAGGATAAGCCGATTTTGTCTTGTACATACCGGTCGAATTATCCCATTCAAAAGTAGGATAAGCCAGAAAGCGCTTGAACGGCAGACCGACAGATGCCCATGAAGCACGCAGCTTCAAATAGGAAATGCTCTGAGGCAGTTTGAAGATTTCGGAAAGCACGATAGAAGCACCTACCGAAGGATAAAAGAAGCCTTTCTGTGCAGACTTAGGTCCTGCCAATTGAGAAGGCCAGTCGTTACGTCCGGTCACGGTAAGATAATATGCACTCTTATACCCTGCTTCGACAGAAGCAAAAATAGATTGTGTCTGTTCGCGGTAGCCGGATTCTTCACGTTTGGCTGTTTGTCTGTCCAGCTGGGTTATCGAAAAGAAGTTGGCCAACCCATTGGCAGGAATAGGGCCTTTCACACCCATGGATTCGGAACGGGTGTCCGAATAGGAAGCACCGATATTGGCAGTCAGCGCCCAATCTTCTCCAAAACGCTTGTTGATATTAATCAGGAAGTCGGCATACGCCTGCTTGTCATTGAGATTGGTCACGCCATAATATCCGTTATCAGAGCCTTCGGCAATAGTAGGCTCGGTAGAAGCGTAGTATTTCTGCGTGAAGCGATTCATTGAATTGTCCACACGCACACGTCCTGCAACATTCAACCAGTCCAGAATATCATAAGACAAAGAAGCACTCAGCATATAGCGATCTTTATCATTCTCGCGCAAGTTGCGATAATTAATCCAGTAGGGATTCTGCAAACGGTACGAACCGCCGCCTTGCGGCCAGTACTGCGTGTACAGTTTGCGGACCGGATCATAACGCTCGAACATCTTGTATTCCTCCCAATCGTTGCCACGCGGGAACAGATAGGCGGAAGCCACCGGATTGGCATAAATACCCTGATTGGTCATGTTACGGTCTTTCTGCATGATGTACTGCGCACTCACATCCAGTTTCATCTTGTCATTCAAGAACTGCGTAGTGTTGCGGAACGTAAAGTTGTAGCGTTCGTATTTATTGTTGGGAACAATTCCGCGGGAATTGACGGCAGCAGCCGACAAATAAGTCTGGTTCTTATCCGAACCCGTAGAAAGAGAAATGGTTTCCGTACCGATAATACCGGTCTGGAAATAATCGTCCTTGGGATTATAACCGTAGCGGTTGGAAGCATTCAGGCGCTTGCCCCAACTTGCATCCGTACCCGATGTGCCATACCAGTCTTGAAATTTAGGCATGACGAAAGGATTCAGCATTTCCGTATTGCTGGAGACAGACAAAGAGACCCGTCCTTCTTTACCCTTCTTAGTTGTAATGACAATGGCTCCATTAGAAGCATTGCTACCATACAAGGCAGCAGCGGCCGCACCGGACAATACGGACATCGATTCAATGTCATCGGGATTCAAATCGGCAATTGCCTCGGTGGTACCTTGCGAATCAAATTCGCTTTCACCACCTGCGGAACTAAGGTTATACATTGGAATACCGTCAATCACATACAGTGCATTGGACGATTGCTCGATTCCTCTGGAACCACGCATCACCACCTTACTGGCACCACCCACACCGGACGAAGAAGCATTGATATTCAAACCGGCCACTTTACCATTCAAAGAATTGATGAAATTGGCATCCTTCACAGCCAATGCTGATTCGGCATCTACCTGAGTCACATTGTAGCTCAATGCCTTTTCGGCACGCTTGATACCGAGTGCGGTCACCACCACTTCCTCAATCATCTGCGTGTCGCTCTGCATCATTACATTCAGAGGCGCCGAGCCGGTCACAGCAACTTCCTGCGGCTTGTACCCGATATAAGAGAACTGAATGACGGGATTCGCTTCGGTGGTGGTCAGCGTAAAGTTACCGTCAATGTCGGTAATGCAGCCCACGCTGGTACCCTTCACCAGCACGTTGACACCAATCAGCGGACCCATATCGTCCGACACCACGCCGGTAACGGTTCTTTCCTTGCCCTGCTGATTGCCTTCCTGTGGCGCGCTGTTCTTTTCCGAAAGATAGACGATGTTATCTTCCACCTTGAAAGAGATGTTTTTACCGTTAAGGATTCGGTTCAGTGCGTCTTCGATAGACGCGTCTTTCACTTTGACATTTTCCACCGGCAATGCCGCCAGCTTGTCATCATAAAAAAACTGATACTTTGACTGGGATTTGATTTGTTCGATGACTGTACCCAGCGTGGCGCGGGACACATTCAAGTTCAACTGGGCAAACCCCCATTGAACAGAAACCGCCATGAACAACAAAACTAATAAAGTCCGCATGAACATCGAACTCCGAAAAGCATGATTGTTTTTCATAAACAAAAATTATAGGTTATACATTAGTTACTTCAAGAGATGGATTCTCTCGATTCTTATATTAAAACAACAGAGATGGAAAATACACTTAGTGAGAAATTATATTTTTTATCATTAACCCCCAAAAAGAATCATATCAGGGCTTTTGAGCACGCCCTTATCAATTTATGAGGGCGTGTCAAAACGCACTATTTAAAGATTGAACACAGAGTCACAGAGACACAGAGTTTTTTAAAGTGCTAAGAATAAGGCCTCTGTGTCTCTGTGACTCTGTGTTCAATCCTCTTTCTGACACATCCCCGATAATTCTGCGTCAGTACTTAAAACCTCATCCTTACTTCTTCCGCTTCAGTTCGTTGGAGAAAGAATACGGGAAATCTTCCTCCTGCGTGCCCCGTTGCAGATTAGGCTCGCTGCCCATCTCAAACTTCAGGACGCCGCCCTGCTGCAAATCCCCGTGCTTCAGGTAGTTCTTCGTATATTCGTTTCCGTTCCACCGGAGCGACTGGATATAAAGATGTTCGTCGTCATTGGCAGGCGCGTCGATGGTCAGCGAACGGCCGTTCTCGAAGTGCAGCGTCGCCTTCTTGAACAAGGGCGCACCCAGCACATACTCATCCATTCCCGGACAAACCGGATAGAAGCCCAGGGCGGAGAACACATACCAGGCGGAAGTCTGCCCGTTGTCCTCGTCGCCGCAATACCCGTCGGGACCCGCGGTGTACATGCGGTTCATCACCTGACGAAGCCAGTATTGCGCCTTCCAGGGTTGTCCGGCATAGTTATAGAGGTAAATCATGTGCTGCACGGGCTGGTTGCCATGTGCATAGTTGCCCATGTTCATCACCGTCATTTCGCGAATCTCGTGGATCACCTGGCCGTAATAGCTGTCATCGAACAAGGGGGGAACGATGAAGACGGAATCCAGCATACCGACAAACGACTCCTTGCCGCCCATCAGGTCTATCAACCCCTGAGGGTCGTGGAACACCGACCAGGAATAGTGCCAACTGTTGCCTTCGGTGAAAGCATCCCCCCACTTCAACGGCGAGAAGGGAGACTGGAACTGTCCGTCCTTATTGCGGCCGCGCATCAGCTTGCTCTCCTTATCGTACACATTCTTATAATTCAGGGCACGGTCGGCAAAGAGCTTCTGCTCTTTCTTGGGGCGGTCCAGCGCCTTCGCCATCCGGTAGATGCACCAGTCGTTGTAGGCGTACTCCAGTGTGCGGGCAGTGTTTTCATTGATTTTCACGTCGTAGGGGACGTAGCCCAGTTCGTTGTAATACTCATAGCCCAGCCGGCCGGTGGAGGAGACTTCGGGGTGCACGTTCTTGGTGCCGTGAATCAGCCCTTCATACAGTGTCTGCACGTCTTCCACCCGTACGCCTTTCAGGTAGGCGTCCGCCAGCACGGAAGCCGAGTTGTTGCCAATCATGCAGCCGCGGTGACCGGGGCTTGCCCATTCGGGGAAGAAGCCGCTTTCCTTATAGGTATTGACCAGCCCTTCCTGTATCTGACGGTTGACCGACGGATACATCAGGTTGAGGAACGGGAACAGGCAGCGGAACGTATCCCAGAAGCCGGTATCGGTGTACATGTATCCCGGCAGCACCTGTCCGTTGTAGGGGCTGTAGTGCACCGGGCGTCCGGCTTCGTCCAGCTCGTAGAAGGCGCGGGGGAAAAGCAGGGAGCGGTACAGGCAGGAGTAGAAGGTGCGATACTGGTCCAGGCTTCCTCCCTCCACTTCAATCTTTCCAAGCACCCGATTCCAGGCATCCTGCCCTTTGCTCACCAGCGTTTCAAAGCTGTCATTGCCCAGTTCTTTCAGATTCCGTTCCGCCTGTTCGTAGCTGATGAAAGAAGAAGCCACACGGGCGTGAACAATTTCCCCCTTCCGGGTCTTGAAGCCGATTATCGCACCGGCATGGCCGGCGGTCTGCTCGCAGTCGTTTTCCTTCACTACCCCATCGGCCACCGAGGCGCGGTAGGTGAACGGTTTGTCGAACTCAATCACGAAATAGTTGCGGAAGTTGTCGGGCACGCCGCCGCTGTTGCGGGTGGTATAGCCCAGGATGCGGTTCTGTTCCGGCAGTATCTTGATGTAGGAACCTTTGTCGAAAGCGTCCACCACCACGTACGAGTGGTCGTTTTCGGGGAAGGTGAAGCGGAACAGCACGGCACGCTCGGTAGGCGTGAATTCCGTCACCACGTCATGCTCGGCCAGATAGACTTTATAGTAATGGGGCAGCGCCACTTCGCCTTTGTGGGAGAACCAACTGGCGCGCTTTTCTTCGTCAAACTCCGGTTTGCCCACTACGGGCATCAGCGAGAACTGTCCGTAGTCGTTTATCCACGGGCTGGGTTGATGGGTCTGCTTGAAGCCGCGTATCTTGTTGGCGGTGTAGACATATTGCCAGCCGTCGCCCATCTTTCCCGTCTGGGGCGTCCAGAAGTTCATGCCCCAAGGACGGGCGATGGCAGGATAAGTGTTGCCGGTGGAGAGTTCGAACGTGGACAGGGTACCTACCAGCGGATTGACGTACCGGGTCAGGTCTTGAGCGGACATCGCAAGAGCGCCGCCTAAAAAGCAAATCACTAAAATCAGTTTTCTCATAATATCGATGCTAATGGTTAATATATTTTTTAAAGAAATCCGCGTAATCCGTGCCTAAAATTCATCACAAAACAACCGTGTCGTAAGTTTCCCCCTACTTCTTCCTGGAAGAAAGGAACACACTGTTCCCCACAATCTTATATTCCACCGGGATTGAATTGCGGAGTTTTATCAGCAGCGCCTCCACCGTGTCTTCCTTCGGCAATGCACCGGTATACGTCTTCTGCACATCGATGTCCGGCGCCAGAATCACCCTTACCCCGTACGAGTTTTCGAGCGTGCGGGCAATAGTGAATATATCCGCCTTGTCAAAGATAAACCGGTTGTCGTGCCAGTTTTCGATTCCCGTATCCACCTGCTTCACCACCAGCCGGCGGGTGATGCCGTTCAGTTCCGCTTTCTGTCCCGGCGACAGCACAATCATGCCCTCGTCATGATTGCCTTTCACCTCGATTTCGCCTCTCATCAGGGTGGCAACCGCCGACATGTTGGTCCGGTCGGATTTCAGGTTGAACACCGTTCCCAGCACCCGCACCTGCATCGCCTCGCTCTGCACCACGAAGGGGCGGTCGGGATTCCGCTTCACCTCGAAGTAGCCCTCGCCTTCCAGATACACTTTCCGGCCCGGCACGCCGAATTCGCGCGGATACTTCAGCGTGGTATGCTTGTTCAGCCACACTTTCGTTCCGTCGGGCAGCTTCAGTTCCTTTATCTCGTTTCCGGTGGTGATGGCAAGCAGGTCTTCCTGCTGCGCACCCGCCTGATAGAGGAAGTACCAGCCCGCGCCCGCCAGCATCACGACGCCGACAAACAGGGCGGCATACCTCATCCAGCTATTCATCCTCCGCAGTTTGTGTTGTCGCTGCTCCATCGGTTGCAGCTTCTTGCGCAGCCTTCGTTCGGCTTTGTCCACTGCCTTTTCGTCTGAGGCACAGCCCAGCTTCCCCAGATGATACAGCTCTTCCAGCCTGAACAGTTCGCGTGCGTTCGCTTCCGACTCTTCCAGCCAGGCGTTCACCTCACGAAGTTCTTCCTCGGTGCATTCATCCGTCAGAAACTTCACTATGATTTCCTCATTCAACTTACTCATTTTCTCTTTCATTATATATTATAGAACAACACTCTTGATAAAAACACTTACTTTGCCCAGAAAAAACAGGACCAGCAGCAGGTTCAGATACCCCAGCCGGTCGCGCAGCAGCTTCAGCGCCTTGTACATATGCGCCTCCACCGTGCGCAGCGATATGCCCAGCACCTGGGCAATCTCCTTGTTCTTCATGTCGTGCAGGTAGCTCAGGGTGAACACCGTCTTGCACTTGTCCGGCAGCTCGCCGATGGCTTCGGACAACTGCCGCCTCAGCTCGCGGTCTTCTATTCGCTTCACCACCTCGTTGCTGTCGGGCTGGTAGAACTCGATGCGCTTCTTGTGGATTTCCAGGGCGATGGCCTCGTAGCTGTTCATGATTTCGCGATGCTTCAGCACGTTCAGGGCGCGGGTGTAGACGGCGCGATACAGGAAGGACTGTATCTTGTCGCCCACCACCAGCGCGTCTTTCCGTTGCCACAGCTCCACGAATACATCCTGCACCACGTCTTCCGCTTCTTCCTCGCCCACGATGCGGGTGGCGTAGAACAGCAGATTAGTGTAGTACTTCCGGAACAGAAGTTTATAGGTGTGATTGAAATCTTCAGTCATCATATTCGGATGTCATTTCAAATTCTAAGACGCTGCCCTCCATGATTTGCCCGTGCGTGATGTAGCTTTCCCCGTAAGGCATCCCGTTCAGCTTCACCGACCGCACGTAGCAATTCTCCCGGCTCACCCCGGGCGCCAGCACCGTGAAGGTCTTGCCGCCGGGCAGGTGCATCTTCACCTCGGGATAGAGGGGCGTGCCCATTTCGTACCGCCCGCTGACGGGGTCGGCGGGATAGAATCCCATGGCGCTGAACACGAACCATGCCGACATCTGCCCGCAATCTTCGTTGCCGCACAGTCCTGCCGGCGTGTTCTTGTAGAGTTCGTGCATCACCTGCGCCGCATACTTCTGCGTCTTGTGCGGCTGTCCTGCCGCGTTGAACAGGTAGATGACGTGGTGGCTCGGCTCGTTGCCGTGGGCATACTGCCCTATCATGCCGGTGCTGAAGATGGGCAGGTCGTCATCGGCGGCGGGATGGAAGGTGAACATGCTGTCCAGCTTCTGCGCGAAGCGTTCCTTGCCGCCGGTCAGCTCCATCAGCCCCTCGATGTCGTGCTGCACCGACCAGAAGTATTGCCAGCCGTTGCTTTCGCAGATGTGCGGCGTGTAGTCCTCGGGGCGGAAACCGGCGACGAAGTTGCCCTTATCGTCGCGCGGCTGCATGAAGCCGGTCTGCGGATTGTAGACGTTGCGGTAGTTCTGCGAGCGGCGGAAGAACTCATCCGCCAGCTCCCGCTCGCCCAGCTTCTGCGCCATCAGGGCGATGCAGTGGTCGTCGTAGGCATATTCCAGCGTTTTGGACAGCGACCAGTTGTCGGCATTGTAGCTGTCCTCCACGTTGCAGGGCACGTAGCCGTACTGTTTGTACAGCCCTATCCCGCGGTAGTCGTCCAGGTTGGCGGTGGCAACACAGGCCTGTAAGGCTTTGCAGGCGTCGAAGTCGCCGATGCCCTTCAGCAGGGCGTCGGCAATGACGGGCACGGCGTGATAGCCTATCATCATGTCCGTCTCGCTGCCGTAGAAGTTCCACACCGGCAGGCGGCCGTTCTGTTCGTAGAAGGCGAGGAAAGACTTCACCATGTCGTTCACCCGGTCGGGCGCCAGATAGGTGTACAGGGGATGGGCGGCGCGGTAGGTGTCCCACAGCGAGAAGGTGCTGTAATTGGTCCATCCCTCCGCCCGGTGCACCCGCTTGTCGGGGCCGTAATAGGCGCCGTCCACGTCGCTGTATGTGGTGGGCGCCAGCATGGAGTGGTAGAGGGCGGTATAGAACTTCACCTTTTCGTCGCGGTCCGCGCAGCGGATTTCTATCTTGCCCAGCGCTTCGTTCCAGTCTTGGCGGGCGGCGGCAAGGTATTTGTCAAAGTCGTCGTCGGGCGCTTCCGCCGCCAGGTTGCGTGCGGCTCCCTCCATGCTGACGCCGGAGATGCCGGTGCTGACCAGGATTTGTTCGCCCTGCCGTGTGCGGAAGTCGAAGCGGGCGATGAGCGACGTGCCGATGCGCCGGCCTTCTTTCAGCACGGCGGCAGAGTCGAGGTGCATGGAGGCGAAAGGTTTAGAGAAGCGGGTATGGAAGTAGATGCGCTGGTCGCGCGCCCAGCCGTCGGAGAAGCGGTAGCCGCGGATGCTGACGGAGTCCACCTGCTCGATGTAGGTATCGTTGGTGAAGTCCCAGTTCATGGCTTTCTGCAGGTTCAGGAAGATGGCGGCATCGGCTTGGGGAAAGGTGTAGCGCTGGATGCCGCAACGGGGGGTGGCGGTCAGTTCCACGTCGATGCCGTAGTCCTTGAGGCGCACGCGGTAGTAGCCGGCGCTTGCCTCCTCGTCGTCGTGCGAGAAGAGGGAGTGGATGCCCAGCGGGGCTTCGGCTTCCTTATAGGGCAGGGTGACGGGCATGAAGGAGATGTCGTACAGGTCGCCCGCTCCCGTGCCCGACAGGTGGGTGTGGCTGAAGCCGGCAATGGTGCTGTCGGGATAGAAATAGCCCGCGATGCGGTCCCAGCCGGGCAGCCCGTTGTCGGGGCTGAGTTGCACCATGCCGAAGGGGGCTTGTGCTCCGGGATAGGTGTTTCCCGTGTAATCGGTTCCGATAAAGGGGTTTACGTAGTCGGCATAACAATCGCCCTCGGCCTCCGTAGCGGGGGAGGTGCAGGCCGAAAACAGAGAGAAGAAGCAGAAGATTGCGCAATAAGTTTTCAACAGTTTCATAATATAACAGGGTTAACGTGTTCTTTTAAAACAGTTCAACGGCAAAAAACACTTATTCCCGGATGCGAAAAAGTTTCGCTTAGGTCGTCAGGTGGCAAAGTTAATATAATTGTGGGGACTTTTGCAAGAAGAGTGGAGAATGAAAAAGGAATAATGAAAAAGGAAAAACGGGGGGAGGAAGAGGTTTAGGCGCGGATTACACGGATTTTCACGGATTTTTTTTAAACTTATCCGTGTAATCCCGCGCCTAAAAATTATCAGTTCAGGGGGGAAAGGAGGGGAGACAATCGGATAGCCGTCCGGGGCATCGCCGGATACTCGTCCGGGACACCGCCGGATGGCTATCCGGGGGATGACAGGATGGCTATCCGGGAGGTGACCGGATACCCGTCGAGGAGGTGGTAAGGTACCTGCCGAGGAGGTGGTAAGGTACCTGCCAGGGAGGTGTATTGTCGATTGCCCTTCGGCAGTACTGTCGAACACCCTTCGACAGTACGGGGGTGACTTTAAGGATACATTTTTATCCCATAAGACTTACCCTTATCCCAGTCTCGCGAGGGTGTGGTATAAGTCTGACCGGATGCATGATTAGTCCCATTATATAGATACTCATTAACGGTGAGCGTTGCACTTGCTCCTTTTTGGGGAATTACGGGCTGACAAAGCCGATAGTTTAAGTTGAGTTCAGATATAACGGACTCTTTGGAACTGCCGGGAGAGACTTTGAAAGTTTCGGTGCCCAGTACCCACGAGCCTTGAAGGGCAAGACCTTTGACGGTTACCGATACCTTATTAGGCGTAGGATTATCGCATATAAGAACTAACCCGGAGGTGTAATAATGGAAATCGATGTCATAATGGCAGCATTCAAGGCCCCCATACTCATGTACCTTCAAAGACCGCGAATCGAGGTCACCGCTGTCGGCCACCAAGAAATTGCCAAGCCGCAAATCCATAGGAATTTCGGTTACGCCCCATTCGGGGTGATGGGGAAAGGCCGGCACCCAATCGGGTAAGTCTAGACTCTCCGTTGGTTTATCTATCAAAATGGTAATGATTCGTACCGTAGAGCCGATATAAATTCGCGGATAAACAGTAGCACCACCCTCAAATGTCGAATCGTATATCATACCATCATTCATCATAACTCCAATGACCTCGGAAGTGCATTGGTAGAGGGGGCCATTCTTTGTAAAAACATAGATTTTCACCACCCGGTCCTCACCCATAGGATTGAACCATTCCTTGGCGCGGGTGGTGGCGGTTCCGTCCGGGGCGGTCACGCTGACGGAGCCGATGCGCAGGGAGACGGGCCTGCCCGGAGAGGGGTTGTCGCCGGAAAGGGAAAGGGCGGCGTCTTCGCGGCTGCACGACGCCAGGCAGCAGATTAGCAGCACCAAGGCTATGGCTGCTTGCAGCGAAACCGCTCTGCTGTGGCGGTTTCTTATTCGGTCTTGATTTTTCATATTCATTCTTTTTGTTTTGTTTTTGTCGCAGGGACGGGCTGCTTCATTTAATGAAGAAAAAAGAATTGCCCGCCGTCTCTTCTTGATACTGGTTCACTGTGGTCAGATCATTATTCGTCTGTACCGATAAACTCCGTTCCCACTTCAAATCCTTCCCCACCCTCACATTGATGGTATAGGTGGCGCCTGCCTCTATCTTGATCTTAAGGTCCTCAAGGGGGATTTCCCATGTGATGCCTTCGGGGATGACGATTATCAGCCGGGTGATGACTCCATTCTCCCCAAATGGCATCAGTCTGTCTATAGAGGCTCTCTTTACATACAAATCAGTCAATTCCCAGTCGATATCATCCACGGACGTATAGTCGAAGAGCATCTCGATAATATAACCGTACCCACGATGAAATCCCCTCTTTACTTCGAAAGAAGGGACAGTCAGATTTCCTATAACTCCCAGCGTTATCTTCTCCGGACGTGTGCCCAGTCCCTCAACGTTCACCTTAATCCGTGTGTAGACCGATTTCAGCACGATGCGGGGGGAGGGATGGAAGACGGTTACATCGGTGTTGCTTTCCATAAGGCGGTAATAGATATCCTTATTCGGATCGTATTTCTGATCCTCCACCAGTGGTATTTCTCCGCGAGTATCAGGAGCCAGATACCCGGCAGGCGAATACCACATATAGAAATTGAGGGGGTCGTGCCCCAGCTCGATGGCTGGACCGGTCCATGTGCCGCCAGCCTGGCGTGTGAACTGCCCCCACTCCAGGCTGGAATAGCCATTTATCGGGATTACGCCTACGCCTACCGTGGCGCCTTGCGCCAATTCTTGCTCGGCACGGGTCTGGGCAGCGTCGGTGCCGTGGGTGGCGAGGCTCACGCCGCTCAGTTGAAGGATGCCGCGCGGGGTCTCGCCGTCGTCCGCTCCCTGCGGAGCGGGCATTCCCTCGTCCTGCGTGCAGGCGCCCAGCACAAGCAGCAGGGCAAGCGCCGACGGGAGGAGGGAGGAGGATAATCTTTTCTGTTTCATACGTATGATTGTTTTGTTCTGTTATGTCAGTTGGTTCAGGGTTCTTGTCTTACGCAGCGGATGGAGAGGCTACCAAATGTCATTACGCTAACCTCTTGTGAGTACATATGACCCATCACGATTGTGTAGATTTTGACTTGACCCAGTGGAAGAGTAGATTCCCCCGGATAATAAACGGAAGCAGGAAAACAAAGATACTTCTCGGGAGATGCTTCTGCCCTGGCGAACTCCGTCGTACCTATCCATGTAGCATTATCTGAACCATCCGGCGAGCCTGCACTCTCTAATTTCATCAGTTCTTCAAATTGCGCTTCCGAGGGGGTCACCCAGTAGCCTTTAGGTTCCACTTGCGTACAAGGGTCACGTTCCTTACTGTATGGCAAGGCCTCTGAATTGTTCACTTTTGGGATCAGGCTGTTCCAATACCACAAAGTGAAAGACGCCTTCGCGTCTGCGGCAATGTAATATCTCTGGTTGGTTTCATCATACATCAGGTCGCCTTTCGCCCATTTCGCGCCCCCCATCTCCACGTAGTCCGCCGGTTGCGGCTTCGCCGTCCCGACCCAGTTCTGCCAGTCCTTGATGCTCACCTTGTCCAGCAGCACGTAGTTGCCCGACAGGGTGAAGTAGAACTGGTAAATCTTGCCCGCCTCGAAGGCGCTGAGCTTGCCATCCACCCTCACAGGGACGCTGGCATCCATGCCGTCTATCTTGAAATAGAACTTCAGGACATCGCCCTCCAGCGTGCAGGGAACGAGCAGGGCGACGGCTTTCGGGGCGGACTCGTTCAGCGTTTTGTTGTTGATGAGCAGGTTTTCTTCCCACGTCACGGTGTTGTGCGAAGTAACTACCCTCACCGGATTCTCCAGGTAATACAGCCTGCCCCGATCGCCCACACCGGCATTGGCTATGCCCACCGAGGTCAGCCGGCACCCCAGCGGGCCGTACAACGCGGCGTCTTGGGCAAAGTAGCACTCCACCATCGCCATGGCGTGTTTCAGCTCGAAGGCACGGGCGGGGTCGGTGTTGTTCATCGGCACCACGGCGTAGCACAGGTCGTTGGGGTCGTGGCGCGTGGGGTCGTTCAGCCTACCGGTGTACTTGCCCGCGGTGAGCTCGAAGATTCCATAGTCAGCGTTGTTTCGGTCGGCGCTGTAGGGATAATAGACCACCACATCGGTAGTCTCCTTTAGCAGGTAGACCGTGTTGTCGGTCTTGTCGGGCTGCCAACCTTTTTCGGGGGTATAGAAGTAGTGCACGTTGAGCATTTCCCGATAGGTGTCGATGCCCTTGGGGTTGAAGCGATATACGCCGATTTCGCCGGTGTTCAGCGGGGTGGCGGCGCGGGTCTGTCCCGATGCCTGCTGCAGGCCGATGGAGGTGATCTGCAAGGGCACGCCGGATGCCGCTTCGTCCGCACCGGTGGCGGAGATGTCGTCCTGCGTGCAGGCGGCGGGCAGCAGCGTCAGACAGGCGGCCACGGTGGCGGGCAGGAGGAGGGATAAGGGGGTGATGGTATGTTTCATAATGTTTTTGGGATAAGGGGTTAGGGTTTAGTCTTGACGCAGCGGACGGAGTAGGCCTTATCAGGATAAGGAGTAGCACCGACAGGTCCCTGCTTCTCAGTCACTTCAACCGTTGCGGAGTTTAAAATGCAATATAAATTATAGTAAAAGTTATGCATTAGCTGATAAGGAGGTTGTGGAAGCTGTTGGAGTTTTTGGTCCAGATAAGAACTCCAGCATTTAATATACTTGGTTTCACCCTCCGTAGGAGTCGTACCACAATTCGAACGTTCGCCGGTGAAAGGCATAAAGAGCCCTTCATCTCTCCGCATAGCCCACATGCCGGACACCCCTTTTAATTTCGCTGGGGTCAAATCAGTGCAATAGGAAAGCCACTCCAATTCCTGTTTATTCGGAGTGCGCCAACCGATACCGTATTTTTCGGGTTTAAGCAGCGTGCAGGGGTCGACATCGTTTCTGCTGCTGCTACCTTCACCCGTAAAACTACTCTGCCACAAATAGTAATATCCCTGCTCGATCTGCATAGCCATCTCATAATCTTTCACCGAAGTGTCTGTCCCCGAGGATTTAAGATATCCCCTTGCCCAAACGAGCCCGGCGAGGTTTTTCTTAACTTCGGCAGTGCATTCGGTTCTTGACACGTTCATCCGGTCTGCGGTGAGATAAACTCCCACGGGGGTCAGAAGAGGCTCCGGCGTCCACACCTTCCCGTCTCCGCCCACCGTGACCTCGTCCCGCGAGGCGGTGCACAGACCCGTCACCTCCAGGTAGGTGGGATTTATGGTGATAGTCACCCCGTACTTGTATCCCGCCTTCAGTTCAGACAGCGTGACGGGCACGTTGTAGTAACCTCCGTTCACCTTCAGGGTGAGCATCAGCTTGCCGTCTGCCGGCTTGAAGGGCACCAGCAGGATGCCGGTTTCGAGGGGAGTGGTGGTTATCAGTTGGTCGCCGCCGAACGTCTTTTTCAACTCATTCCACCCGAATGCGGTGCCATACGTGCCGTTACTGATATTGATGGTGGAAGTGTGGGGGACGTCCCACAGGTTGATTTCGGTCAGGCGGCAGTCTTTGCTATGGTTACCGGCCTTCTTGATGTAGAGCACCAGCAGCGACATGGCGTGCTTCATCTCGAAGGAGATGTTGGGGTTATAGGCGTTCTTCGTCTGGTTGGTGGCGTAGCACACGTCCAGGTCGTCCGTGTAGGCGCCGGAGGTCAGCGGGATGGCTGTCTTGTCGGTATAGGAGGCATTGTAAGGCATGTAGGCGCAGATATCGGCGTCGTGCGTATGAAGGGTTATCATGTCCATCGACCATGCAAACCAATAGCCTCCTCCGGGTTCCATGTGCGGGCTGTTTTTGGTAGTGAACGTGTATCGAAAGTTTTTTTGCTCGCCGGCGTAGTAGGAACCGCCCGTACCCGCACGGAACAGTCCGAGGTCTTTCGTCTTCGCGTCATAGAAATAATCGGCGCGCGTAGCCGGCTGTGGCTGCACGCTGCGGACGCTGACGGAGGTGATCTGCAAGGGAACGCCGTCGGCGTCGGCATCGGGCTCCACCCCGTCGGTGGCGGTGCAGCCCGTCAGCATCCCCGCGCCCCATGCGGTGGCGAGGAGGAGGCTGAAGAAGGAATGAATGGTAGGTTTCATATTTCTTTAGTATGTATTTTAGGTATTGGTCACGGTGCCGGCTGGTAATCTTTTACGCAACGGACGGAGTTGCCGGCTGCCTTGACAATGGCCGATTTATTAACGCCTTCTCCTTTTCTATCTATCTGGTATTGAAGGCCCATATCCCTATCGTATTCTTCTGCGCACCAATAGTAACCGTAGTTATTAAAATCACTATAAGGCGAGACATGCGAACCCTGCGCCCGGCCGGAATAAGTCAAAAACACCCCGTTTATCTCTCTCATACACCATCTGCCGGAATATTGACCGTTAGGAGTACCATAGATTCCCGCCATGGAGCACTTCAGCAGATCGTCCATTTCATCTACTTTCGGAAGGCGCCAGCCGGTACCGTATTTGTCGGGATCGAGCAATGTGCAGGGGTCGAGGGTTGTCACTCTGTCTTGCTTTCCTGTAGTAATGTAGGGGCTTTGCCACATATAATAATAGCCGGGGTCATACTGGCGGGAAGTCCATTCGTACGGTGGAAACGTCATGACTCCCCCGACTAATTTAGGTCCCTCCGCTGTCTCCAGGTTGCCGGCTGCCCATACAAGTTTCGCGAGCCTCTGCTTTACCTCGTCCGTACATATACCATTACCCACCATTAAATAGATATCCTCCGCCGGGACGTGAATGCCCGGCTCCTTGTGAAATTCAAAATCATTCTTGCTACCCACCAAGGTCATATAAGTCTCCCAGTCCGTTATCGTCACCCCGGTCACTTCCAACTCACGCGGGTGCAGCTTCAGGTTTAAGGTGTAGTGCTTGCCGGCCTCGAACTTGCCGTCGAAGGATGCCTTGTCCAGCGCCACTTTCATGTTCTGCCCGTCGACGGCGAGCGAGAGCAGGATGTATTGCGTCAGGGTGACGGGTATCATCAGCAGGTCGATGTCCACAACCTGCGTATTCTCCGCAATGGTGGGCGCCAAATCCATCTTTTCGTTCACCTCGATGGAGAACTCTCCGGCAGCGCCCTCGGCAAGCTGATAGGTGGGTGTGGGCTTGGCGAAAAGGTCGAGCAGCACTTGCTTGCCGGCGGGATAGATGCCGGGGGACTTCAGGCTCAGCGTGCCCAGTTGCAGCGGATCCTGGTAATAGCTCACCCGGCTCACGCGGATGGTGAAGCGGCTGTAGGCATGTTCCAGTTTCAGGGTGCTGCGGTGGGCGTTGGTGCGGTTTGCCTCGAAGCGGGTGTACCACAGGAAGTCGGCGGCTGCTTTCTGGGCTTCGGTGCCGGTGATGCGGCGGGGCGTCAGTTCCAACTTTCCGGGGGTGTCCTGCGCTGCGGCGTAGGGGGCGTAGACGGCGATGTTGGTGGTCTGCTCTTTCAGCCAGATGCTATCGGCAGAGGCGTCCGTAGCGCCGGAGGAAGGAGCCCATACCTTGCGGGCAGGTACGTATACCCCCCTGCGGTTCGTCACTTCCTTATATGCTCCCGACACGGCTTTCACATAGAAGCCGATGTAGCTGCCGGAGGTGGTAGGATAATTACTGTAAGTAGTGGCGCGGGTGTCTGCGCCGGTTGCGCTGCGGGTGTTTGCATCGGTTGTGCTGCGCGTGTCTGCATCAGGGATACTGTGCGTGTCTGCATCGGTGGCAGTACGGGTGTCGATAAGTCCGATGCCTGCGGTTTGCACCATGCCTATCTCCAAGGGGACGGGCGCCGGTGCGTCGAGGTCTTCAGAGGGTTGGCAGGCATACAGCATGAAGACACCGAGCGGAAAAACCATACGTTTTCTTAAATAGCTCATGTGTTAATTGCTAAGTCAAGTCTGAATCAACAAACTTGACGGCAGAATAAAATGCCCTCTACATTCGATTCTACCAATGGATAATAAAACCCGTCCAATCGGAGGGCAAAGATATTATACTATATTAAGATACACAAACAAAATATGAATAAATGTTGTTGTTACTCGTTGATACATGTGAAATTTAACATTTTAGTTGGTGAGCGTGCAGGTTCGTAAGCTTGTAAGTTCGTAAATTTGCGCGCAGCGGTGAGTTTTTAAGTTGATGAGTTTTTAAGTTCAACTGACAAACTTAGCAACTCAAAAACTTACCAACTCACCAACTCAAGAACTTATAAACTCAAAAACTCAAATGAAAGCAATACATGTAGAAAGCGAATTCGCCCCGCTGAGGAAAGTCGTCCTCACCCAGTCCGAACTCATATTCCCCGGCGAGGATGATAACACCGGCGACTACGATTTCCTGCCGGAAGAAATACTTCATTTATACGACGGCATCGACATCGCCGGAAAGAATTATAAAGATGTATTCCCCGAGCGGCAGCAGCAGTGGGAACAGGAGCGGGAGAATCTGAAAAGTGTATTAGAGAAATACGGCGTGCAAGTGTTGCGCCCCCGCCTGCTGACGGACTACGAGAAGCAGCGGGACAAGGAACGGGGCTGTGCCAACTTCTTTGCCCGCGACCCTTTCTTCACCGTAGGTTCTTCGGTCATCGAAGGCTCGCTGCGCTTTTATCACCGCCGCAACGAGATACTCCCCATCCGCGACATCCTGATGCGCGAAACCCTCGACGGCGACGCCTACTATGTGGCCGTTCCGCAACCCGACATTTCGCAAGGCATCGGCTCGGAAGCAGGACCCTTCCTGGAGGGCGGCGACGTCCTTGTCCTGGGGAAAACCGTATTGGTGGGCAACTCCGGCCTCGCCTCCAACCACAACGGCTACCTCTGGCTGAAATCTTATCTGGCACATTGGGATTACCGGGTGATAGAAGTTCCGCTAAAGCCGGAAGTGCTGCACCTGGATTGCGCCCTGAGCCTGGTACGCGATGGACTGATGATTGTTTGCGAAGAAGCCCTGCTCCACGGCATTCCCCAACCGCTGAAGGACTGGGACAGAATCCCCGTACCGTATCAGGACCTCGCCCATCTCGCCATCAACGGCCTCCCCATAAACGAACAGGTCTACATCACCGACCCTCAGTTCGGCTACATCATCGAAGAACTGCAAAAGCGCCACATCCACGTGGAAACCGTTGACTTCCGGATTTCCCGCAGCTTAGGCGGCTCCTTCCGATGCAGCACGCAACCCCTGGCACGGAGCTATTAACGAAGTAGACTGACATCCCGCTTACTTTGTGATAAATCTTAGGCACGGATTACACGGAAAATCACGGAAGCTGCGCAGTAAAATGCACAAAGAAAATCCGTGATTTTCCGTGTAATCCGTGCCTAAAACTCCCCCACCCCGCCACTTTTCATTTTTCATTCTTCATTTTTCATTCTTTTCCCCTATCTTTGCCACAAAAACCGGCAATGACATACACGACCTATCTTTTCGACTTCGATTACACGCTCGCCGACTCTTCCCGCGGCATCGTCACCTGCTTCCGCAATGTGCTCACGCGGCACAACTACCTGAAACCGACCGACGAGGACATCAAAAGAACCATCGGCAAAACCCTGGAAGACTCGTTTTCCATCCTTACCGGAGTAACCGACCCGCAACAACTGGCAGCCTTCAAGAAGGAATACGTAAAAGAAGCCGATACCTTCATGACGGCAAACACCTTCTTATTCCCCGAAACCAAATCCGTATTGACGGCATTGAAGAACTCCGGCGCACGGATTGGAATCATATCCACCAAATACCGCTACCGGATTAAAGACCTGCTGAACCAGCACTTCCCCGAAGACTTTCTGGACATTATCATCGGCGGCGAAGACGTAAAGGCCGCCAAGCCTTCGCCCGAAGGAATCCTGCTCGCCATCGGGCAGCTCAACGTAGCGAAGTCCGACGTGCTGTACATCGGCGACAGCACGGTGGATGCGGAAACCGCCCAAGCCGCCGAAGTGGACTTTGCCGGAGTGACGCACGGAGTCACCACCGCCGAGGAGCTGGCGCAATACCCGCACCGCAAGATAATGGCGACACTGGAAGAATTGCTGGAAGCAGATAAGGAGGAGCAGCCCGTCATGTTCCGGATAGAAAACCCCATCCATCCCGAAAGCAAGCTTTCCGCCCGCAGGAAGAAAAAGATGATTAACGTCTGGCAAATCCTGCTGTTGCTGTTCCTGCTCTGGATGTCGATAGAAGAACTAAAGATATCTCCCAGTTTCGTCTTCCCCCTCCTCTTTGTGCTGACGCTTTGGAGCATCAGCCAGAAAAGGAAACTCTTGCCCGACAAGGTCAGCGCCTTCATCGAGCCGTGGTGGCATCCCTGCCGGGTGTGGATACGCGCCTGCCACATCAAGCTGATTCGGGGAAAAGGAACACCCCCCACCGACAATCAGACATCCGTCTGCCAAAACTGCGGCACCGTCTATACGGGCAACTACTGCAACCGCTGCGGACAAAGCCGCAACACGCCCCGATACCGCCTGAGTAACGCCCTGAGGAACATTGCCGGAGGCTTCTTCAACATCGACAGCGGCTTCGGCCGCACCCTTATCGAACTGCTGCACCGCCCGGGATACATGATTCGCGATTACATCGGCGGGAAGCGGATACCTTACTTCCGCCCCTTCCAGACACTTTTCATCCTGGCCGCCCTCTACATCATGACAGTCCAGTTGGTAGATCCGGAGGCACTGACCCGAAAGCCGTCCCTCAAACAAGAAGAGAAGAACACGGAGCAACTTGTCGCCGCCCAAAAGCAACTGCAAGCGCAACTGGAGCAAACCTCCTCGCAGGTAGAGAAAGAAGTGCTGGCCGCCACCCTGAAAAGCATAGAAAAAAGTCTGGAAAAGGCGCAAGGCAAAACAACCGCCACCGACAGCATTCCCCTGCTGGACGAGAAAGATGAAGAAGCGGAGGTAATGGACGAGCTACTGGACAAGTTCATAAGGGACAAGACAAGCGGAGAAAACAAGATAAACCGCATCCTTGAAAGTTCCCCCTTCCTGATGCGCGTATGGAATCTGCTGAAAAGTTGGGGGCACGGCAACAAGGCCTTCAGCATCATCGCCACCCTGCCCCTTTTCGCCTTAGCCACCCAACTGGCTTTCCGCCGCCGGAAGTACAAGCTGAACTACAACCTGACGGAGCACATCTTTATCCAAGCCTACATCGCCTGCCAGGTGCTGCTGCTCAGCATCCTCATCCTCCCCCTGCGCGGCTACGCCCGGGTGGACCATCTGTACGAACTGCCGGTACTCGTCATCTTCCTCCTGTTCTGGTGGGACTACAAGCAACTCTATCGCTGCACCTGGTGGAGAAGCTTCTGGCGCACCCTGCTCATGTTCGTCTACAGCCTGATACTGCTTATAGTCTTCGCCATCGTCGCCACGTTGCTGGGATTGGCAGTCATTCATTGGCTGAATGTGGAGTAAAGTGTTTTCCCTTGTAAGGCGATAAGACCTAAAAACAAGAAAACGAGCAAAAAAGATAAGAAAAACATTTGTCCGTTCAGAATAAAAACTGTACTTTTGTGCCCGATTATTCCGCACCGGGTTCGAGCAAGTGCTTTCTAAGTGATTAGAGACCACCCGACGGAGCTAACTTATACATTATATATAAGAAATGTACGCAATTGTAGAAATCAACGGTCAGCAATTCAAGGCAGAAGCTGGCAAGAAACTGTTTGTACACCACATGCAGGAAGCAGAAAACGGTACGACAGTAGAATTTGAAAAGGTTCTTTTGGTAGACAAAGACGGTGCAATCACCGTAGGCGCTCCTACAGTAGAAGGCGCAAAAGTAGTTTGCCAGGTAGTATCCAGCATGGTAAAAGGTGACAAAGTACTCGTTTTCCACAAGAAAAGAAGAAAAGGTCACCGCAAGTTGAACGGTCACCGTCAACAATTCACAGAGTTAACAATTACAGAAGTAGTAGCTTAATCAATTAAAAAGTAAGAAGAAATGGCACATAAAAAAGGTGTCGGTAGTTCTAAGAACGGCCGCGAATCACACAGCAAGAGATTAGGCGTAAAGATATTTGGTGGCGAAGCTTGCAAGGCAGGCAACATCATCGTTCGTCAAAGAGGTACTGAATTCCATCCGGGCAACAACATCGGCATGGGTAAAGACCACACTCTTTTCGCTTTGGTAGACGGAACTGTACAGTTCAAAGTAGGTAGAGAAGATAGACGCTATGTATCTATCGTTCCTGCAGAAAATGCAGAAGCATAAGTTTCCGAACAAGAAATAAGGTAAAGGGATGCAATCTTCTACGGATTGCGTCCCTTTCTTTTTATATCAAAAACAACACCTTAAAGGTTTTTTCTATATCTTTGCACTCACAAAACGGAGTATCATAAAAAACAAGTATAAGATATGCTTACCATTAAACAAATTACAGAAAACACCGACGCGGTAATCCGCGGACTGGAAAAGAAGCACTTCAAGAATGCTAAAGAAACCATCGGGCAAGTGCTGGATGCCAACAACAAACGTCGCAATACTCAAACCATTTTAGATAAGAACCTTTCGGAGGTGAACACACTTTCCAAGTCCATCGGACAGTTGATGAAAGAGGGTAAGAAGGAAGAAGCCGAAGCCGCAAAGGCCCGTGTTGCCGAACTGAAAGAAGCCAACAAAGATTTACAGGCAGAAATGGATCAGGCTGCAACGGACATGCAGAACCTGCTCTACACCATCCCCAACATTCCTTATGACAGCGTGCCCGAAGGTACAGGCGCCGAGGACAACGTAGTGGAGAAGATGGGCGGCATGGAAACCGAACTCCCCAAAGATGCCCTGCCCCACTGGGAACTGGCAAAGAAATATGACCTGATAGACTTCGACCTCGGTGTGAAGATTACAGGTGCGGGATTCCCTGTCTACAAGGGCAAAGGCGCACAGCTTCAACGCGCGCTAATCAACTTCTTCCTGGACGAAGCCCGCAAATCCGGTTATACGGAAATCATGCCGCCGACTGTGGTAAACGCCGCATCCGGTTATGGCACGGGACAGCTTCCCGACAAAGAAGGGCAGATGTATCATTGCGAAGTGGATGACCTGTATCTGATTCCGACTGCCGAAGTTCCCGTAACCAATATCTACCGCGATGTCATTCTGGACGAGAAGCAGTTGCCTATCAAGAACTGCGCCTATACCCAATGTTTCCGCCGCGAAGCCGGTTCTTATGGCAAGGATGTACGCGGTCTGAACCGTCTGCACGAGTTTTCCAAAGTGGAACTGGTGCGCATCGACAAGCCGGAACACTCCAAAGAATCCCATCAGGAAATGCTGAATCATGTGGAAGGTCTGCTCCAGAAACTGGAACTCCCCTATCGCATCCTCCGTCTGTGCGGCGGCGATATGAGCTTCACGGCTGCTCTTTGCTTTGACTTCGAGGTATATTCCGAAGCACAAAAGCGCTGGCTGGAAGTAAGCTCCGTTTCCAACTTCGACACCTACCAGGCCAACCGCCTGAAATGTCGTTACCGCACGGCAGAAAAGAAAACCGAACTTTGCCACACGCTGAACGGTTCCGCCCTCGCCCTCCCGCGTATTGTTGCCGCATTGCTGGAAAACAATCAGACTCCGGAAGGCATCCGCATCCCGAAAGCATTGGTGCCGTATACAGGATTCGAGATGATTGATTAAACACCTATTGGCTGTTTATAAACGATGGACAGTATGCAAACAATATGAATAGTATACAAACAAAATGACCGCATGTAAATAATAGTCAATATGTAAATAATAGTATACAATCAACAATAGATGATGCATCACCCCAAAAAGGCTGAAAGCCTTTCATCTTATAGCCCAGGGTAGCCACCCTGGGTTTTATATTATCCTCTTCCATTTACGCCCTGTAAGGGCAAAATCCCCCAATTATGTCACAATCTTTAAACAAACTATATATCCACATCATCTTCTCCACTAAAAACCGTGAATACACGCTTCCCCTAAACAATTTGCCTGAAATCCACGCATACATCGGTGGAATAATCAACCAGAACCTATGCAAAAGCATCATCGTCGGCGGAACGGGCAATCATATCCACATCCTCTGCGAACTGGCAAGCACGGTGTCCATAGCCATGTTGTTGTAGGAAATCAAAAGAAGTTCTTCCAAATGGATAAAAGGCCAATCCTTTCAGCAGCACCCTTTTGCCTGGCAAAGTGGCTATGCAGCATTCTCCGTCAGCCAATCTAAAGTAGGAGTTGTTACGACGTATATAAAAAACCAGCAAGAACACCATACAAAGAAAGATTTTAAGGAAGAACTTATCGAATTTCTAACAAATTACCGGGTGAAATATAAAGAAGAATATTTGTGGACATGATGATTCAGCCCCTTCAGGGCGCAGAATGAATGACGTTTCAGATGACCCAGGGCGATGCCCTGGGCTAGATGATAAAAGGCTTTCAGCCTTTCTCCGTGACCATCTACCTCACCTTTTCATCCACCTTACCTTTTCTTCTCTCACTTTTTTATCTCTCTCATCTTTTCATCACCTCACCTTTTCATCCGCCTTACCTTTTCATTCACCTTATCTTTTTATTTTCCTCACCTTTTCATTCACCTTGCCTTTTCACCTTTCTCACCTTTTCACCTCTCTCATCTTTTTACGCTATTTTAAGCATGACACGGAAAATCACAGTTTAGTTTCAAAACATCCGCCTACTCGTATCTAAAATTCAAAACAACGCCCCAACCTGTCCGCCCCCCCCTTGAACAGGTTTCTTTAAAGCGATTACATAGGAGATTACGAATAAGTTTAAAGAAATCCGTGAAAATGCGCGTGATAAGCCCTATCCTTACAAATTCTTGCCACAGATATAGTTTTCAGCAATACTTTTTTTGTTATTCCCAAATAACCCGTATCTTTGCAATCCGTAACAATCTGAAAGTAATTACGTAATTATACCAACAAAATTATTAGATAATGAATAAAATCATTAGCAAAGAACATTTTTCTGAGAAGGTCTTCAAGTTAGTAATCGAAGCACCTTTAATTGCTAAATCACGTAAGGCGGGGCACTTTGTCATTGTCCGTGTGGGCGAAAAGGGCGAACGGATGCCTTTGACAATCGCAGGAGCCGACCCCGTAAAGGGAACTATTACTTTGGTAGTGCAGGAAGTAGGGCTTTCGTCCACCCGCCTGTGCGAACTGAATGAAGGAGATTATATTACGGACGTGGTAGGTCCGCTGGGACAAGCCACGCACATCGAGAAATTCGGAACCGTGGTCTGTGCCGGAGGTGGTGTAGGCGTCGCCCCCATGCTCCCCATCGTGCAGGCGCTGAAAGCTGCCGGCAACCGGGTGATAACGGTACTTGCCGGACGCACGAAGGAACTGATTATCCTCGAAAAAGAGATGCGCGAAAGCTCCGACGAAGTCATCATCATGACCGACGACGGCTCTTACGGACGCAAAGGACTGGTGACGGAAGGAGTGGAAGAAGTTATCCGGCGCGAGAAGGTGGACAAGTGTTTCGCCATCGGACCCGCCATCATGATGAAGTTTGTCTGCCTGCTGACGAAGAAATACGAAATACCTACCGACGTGTCACTGAACACCATTATGGTGGACGGAACGGGCATGTGCGGCGCCTGCCGAATCACAATCGGAGGAAAGACGAAGTTTGTATGCGTGGACGGTCCGGAGTTTGACGGACACCAAGTGGACTTCGACGAGATGCTGAAACGCATGGGCGCCTTCAAAAGCATCGAACGCGAAGAACTGCGCAAACTGGAAGAGCACTCCACTTGCCACGCCACAGGCGAAAACATACAGGAAACGGATGAGAAGAGCCGCAACGCCACCTGGCGTCAGGAACTGCGCAAATCCATGAAGGCAAAAGAGCGCACGGCTATCCCCCGTGTGGAAATGAACGAGCTCGATCCGGAATACCGTTCTCACAGCCGCAAGGAGGAAGTAAACCAGGGGTTGACGCAGGAACAGGCGCTGACCGAAGCCAAGCGCTGCCTGGACTGTGCCAATCCGGGATGTATCGAGGGCTGTCCCGTAGGCATCGACATTCCCCGGTTTATCAAGAACATCGAGCGCGGTGAGTTCCTCGAAGCTGCCAAAACGCTGAAAGAGACCAGCGCACTGCCTGCCGTATGCGGTCGTGTATGCCCGCAGGAGAAGCAGTGCGAATCGAAATGTATACACCTGAAGATGAACGAGAAGCCGGTGGCCATCGGCTACCTGGAACGCTTCGCGGCGGATTATGAACGCGAAAGCGGACAAATCTCCGTACCGGAAATCAAGGAGAAGAACGGCATCAAAGTAGCCGTTATCGGTTCGGGACCTGCCGGATTGTCGTTTGCCGGAGACATGGCGAAATACGGATACGACGTTACCGTCTTCGAGGCACTGCACGAAATCGGCGGCGTGCTGAAATACGGTATTCCCGAATTCCGTTTGCCCAACAAGGTGGTGGACGTGGAAATCGACAACCTTGCCCAAATGGGGGTTAAGTTCGTCAAGGACTGCATCATCGGCAAGACAATCAGCGTGGAACAACTGGAGGAAGAAGGCTTCAAAGGCATCTTCGTGGCCAGTGGCGCGGGATTGCCCAACTTCATGAACATACCGGGAGAGAACTCCATCAACATCCTGTCTTCCAACGAATACCTGACGCGCGTCAACCTGATGGACGCAGCAAGCGAGGACTCCGACACGCCCGTACCGTTCGGCAAGCGCGTAGCGGTAATCGGTGGTGGTAACACGGCGATGGACTCCGTCCGTACAGCCCGCCGTCTGGGTGCGGAACGTGCCATGATTATCTACCGCCGTTCGGAAGAAGAAATGCCGGCTCGTATCGAAGAAGTGAAACACGCGAAAGAAGAAGGTGTGGAATTCATGACGCTGCACAACCCGATAGAATACATCGCCGACGAACAGGGAAAGGTGAAGCAGGTGGTATTGCAGAAGATGGAACTCGGCGAACCGGATGCATCCGGACGTCGCAGCCCGGTGCCCATTCCGGGAGCAACCGAGACCATCGACATCGACCTTGCCATCGTAAGCGTAGGCGTATCGCCCAACCCGATTGTACCAAGCTCCATCAAGGGCCTGGAACTGGGACGCAAAGGTACGATTGCCGTCAACGAACAAATGCAGTCCTCCATCCCGACCATCTATGCGGGTGGTGACATCGTCCGTGGTGGCGCAACCGTTATTCTTGCCATGGGTGACGGACGGAAAGCAGCCGCTGCCATGAATGAACAACTGAAATGATAAGTTTGTGAGTTTTTAAGTTTGTGAGTTGATGAGTTTAGAAGTTCTTGAGTTTCCGGCAGAACTTATAAACTAAAAAACTGATAGACTTAAGAACTCACCAACTCAAAAACTTAAATAGCTCAAAAGTCCCATGAAACACACCTTTCTTCTAATAGTATTCTGCTCTGTCTTCCTGTCCGCCAATGCCCAGAAAGATGTGAAGGGCGATTCCCTCGCCTCGGATTTCCGACACATGGTCAAACTGCTCGAAGAGACGCATCCCGACCCTTACACCAGTTTCGGAGGAAAGGTGTTTTTTCATAAACAAGCCTTTCTTCTGGAGAACGAACTGCGCAAGAATGCGGCTACGTTGCAAACTTTCTTCGACAAGGTAAGCGCTTTCTTGTCCAGGCTTCAAGACGGGCACACCTATCTTATCATGCCTTCCTCCGGGCAGCAGACCACGCAACGGTTTCTTCCGCTGGAGATTCGCACGATACCCGAAGGGATTATCCTGCAAGGTGTTCCCCGGGAATACGGGCATCTGTTAGGAAGCCGCCTTACAGCCATCAACGGGCATCGCACGGAAGAAGTCCTGAACCGTGTCGCCGCAATGAAAGCAAGCGAGAACCTGTACGACCGCTATGCCAACCTTAGCCGATACATCCGCTCGGAACATTTCCTGCAACAGCTATTCCCGGAGCAGGCAGACAGCGTATGCCTCTCGCTGCTCACTCCTGACGACCAGACCTGCGAAATGGTTCTTCCCTTCCTGCCGCAGGAGGAAATAAAGAAAACCGAACTGACCCGCAACAGCCGCCATCCGGGCTTCCCAACCCGCCAACTGGAATATCGCTTTGTGGATGACCGGAAGCAGGTAATGCAAATCTGTATCAACAGCATCATGGCGCGTGACAATTTCGAATACATGTATAAGAAAGGTTGGAGCGACCTCTACCGCCAAATGGAATTTTATTACCGGTCGGTTATCAACGAGGAGATGCCCGCCGATACCCTGCAAGCTATCCGGAACCTGAAATCCTTCTCGGAAACCTTCGGGCAGATGCTCAGGGAAATGAAGAAGACAAAGGCTTCGACACTCATTATCGACCTGCGCAACAACAGCGGCGGCTGGACGCCCATCACCCTGCCCGTCCTGTACCAGCTCTACGGCGACCGCTATTTGCAGAAAGATATGGATATGAAGTTCTACCGCCTCATCTCTCCGCTGTATATGCAGAAACTGGAAACCGACCTGCCAAGCTACAACCGGCAACGTGGCACGAACTACGCTTTCGGCGACTATACCTTCTACAACGAAGAAAAAGAGGACACGGCCGGCATCGAGCAGCAGCGTGCCAATTTCATCGACTACTGCATGAGCAGCAATCCGGACGAACTGCGCAAACAACAGGGCAAACCGCTTTATGCCCCCAAGCATATCTACGTCGTCACCAACGATCATACTTTCAGCGCCGCCTTCCATTTCACCTTTTATCTATGGAAAATGGGAGCAACAATTGTCGGTGTGCCCAGCGGACAAGCCCCCAATACGTTTATGGAACAAACACTGTTCCGCCTGCCCTACACCGGATTGCAAGGCTCCATCTCGAACAGCGCCCAGTATTTTCTGACCTCCGATGACAAACGCGCCAAAACTTTATATCCCGACCTGATGCCAACTTACGAGGATTACCGGAAATATAAGTTCGATACGCAGGCGGAGATACTGTATTTACTTGAGGAGAGGGGTTATAAGAATTAGAGGAGTTAAAGAAGTTATCGCTTCGCTCAGGAGTTAAAGGAGTTAAAGCTTGATAGTCTTGCCAATCATAAACAAGAGTATTGAGCTTTAACTCCTTTAACTTCCAGGGCAGACGCTCAATAATATTGATTCCTCTGTCTTGGTCCACCTACATATTATCGTATTATCATATCCGCACATTATCACATTAACATAGCACGACTGCGCAGCTTAAGGCTGAAAGCCTTTAATCTT